>ERZ772835.988-NODE-988-length-17456-cov-26.938_pt1 | contig 17456 bp, 6 predicted proteins | sample MGYA00511901_ERZ772835 | MGnify/ENA primary metagenome ERZ772835 (study PRJEB29015, sample SAMEA2737729) | human gut metagenome | biome: human gut; feature: human-associated habitat; material: faeces | place: China | collected 2012 ...
ATGGCGTGGAGATGGACTTCCACTTCGCCATTGATGTGGTCACCGATCTGGCCGCTATCCTGCTGGAGTGCAGCGTCAGCGGCAGTGTAAACCTCCACGATCTGGACGAGTACAACACCCCCGCCCGCCGTATCCGCATCACTGCTACGCCGGAGGAGCACGAGGCCATGGACAAGGCCCTAGCGGACTTTGTCCATGCCCCGCTGGAATACGACATCAGCGAGATGATGGGCGAGGATGAAATCACGGATATGGCTTCTCAGGTGGAGATGCTGCGGAAGGAGCTGTACGAAGCCTCTGGCCGCAACCGGAACTACCATGTAAAGGCGGAGGATGTAAAAGATCTGCTCCCCGACTGGGAGGGTGCCGATGGCTGTATCGCCACCAACCGCATCACAGTGGAGGGCTGCAAGGTTGGCTACTGCTACAGGGAGAAGCCGGACGGCGGCTGGGACAGTGGCTGGCACTTCACCGCTGGTGACGAGAGCGAGGCGTACATGGACGACCCTAACAACGCCGGGATCTACAAGCTGAACACGATCTGCAATGACGATCCCGACATCATCCCTTTGCTGAACACCCCCGCTCCCTGCGCCTTTGAGCGGGATGAAAATGGCGTGTTCCAGCAGATCAAAGACTGGAAACCAGATGAGGACGAGGAGGACCCTGATATGGATATTTTGAAGCAGTGCCAGAAGTGGCATGAGGAGGACAAACACCAGAAAATCGTTGACGCACTGGAAGCAATCTCTGCCGAGGAGCGTACCCCGGAAATGGATATGGAGCTGGCCCGCGCCTACAACAATCTGGCGGACTCCAGCGAGCCGGAGGGAAGGAAGCTGCTTCACCAGGCACTGGAACTGATGCAGTCCCATGAGGAGGAACTGGGAGATACTTATTCCTGGAATTTCCGTATGGGGTATGCCTATTATTATCTGGATCAGGAGGGCCGCGCTCTGCGGCATTTTGAAAAAGCTCTGGAACTGCATCCCGGTGATGATCCTAAGCTCAACACCCGACAGGACATGGAGGAACTAATTGACTCGTGCAAAAAGGGTATTTCTCTGCCGCAGTTCTGGGAGTGCTTCCGGGAACGGACAGAGAACTGGTGGGAAACCTTTGCCGAGATGGAAGCAGAGCTGCGCCAGATGATGGACGAGGACAAAGATCACACCCGCGGTGCGGAGATCGTGGCCCAAATGGAGGAAACCCTGAATTTGGTTTTTGACGAGATTTCCTTCGAGATGGGCTTCAACGGCGAAAAGCATGAGCTGATCCTCACCCCGGAGGGGGATAAGGTCAAACTGTTTGAGCTGGTCTACTTCCAGAAGCACGCCCCCAAGGAGGTGCTGGAGCACTGGAACATCCTTGTGGGCCGTCAGCCCCTCCAGAACATCGGTCTGCGTACTGAGAATGGCTGGGACATCTCCGGGGATGATGTGCAGATCTGGCTGGAGGAGCAGGGTGAAAACAGCTTCGCCATCTCCGCCTACTGTGAAAAGCTGCTGCCTATGCTCCGGGATGAGGAAGGCCGGGCCTGGTGGATGCTCACCACCCTCACCGACCAAGTGCTGGGCGAGATCTCCCACATGAGATACATAGACAGCTTTGATGTGCTGGAGGAACCCAAGGCAGAGCCGTCCTTCCTCCTGTCCCAGCTGCCCGACAAACTGCGGGAGCAGGGCCTGGAGCTCTCCACCGACCCGGAAGCCTATCTGGAGAGCTACCTTGGTTACAAAATGGAACCCAAACAGGACCCGGACGCCGATTGGCGGCTGGATGTAATGGCCGGTTCCACCTGCTGTGTGCCGCTCATCAACGGCTATCTGAATGCCGACAATGATTTTATGGACGATCTCCATGCCGACGGCGCGGTGGCGGGCTTCTTCTGCTATCCCCTGGATACCCTGCGGGAGGAGGAAGGCAGTCAGAAAATTTTCGACTTCCGGGACAAACTGGAGGAAGTGCTCACCGGCGGGGATGGTTCGGAAGTGCTCACTCTCACCGGCGGGGCTACCGGCCTCTACTGTGGCTATGTGGACTTCATCGCCTGGGACATCCGAGAGGCGCTGAACATGGCGAAAGAGTTCTTTGAAGGCACGGACATCCCATGGGCCATCTTCCACACCTTCCGCCGTGAAGCCGGTTCTGTATCCCTAAAGCAACAAGATGATGGGACAGAAACTGAGAATCAGGATGACGAGTTGGACGAAACGCTGACGGGCATGGACTATATTCCTTACACCCAACAGAACGCCGAAGCATTCTTCGCTCAGCTGGAGCAGTGGAACGACGAAGACGAGTACACCCGCTGTATCCAGGCACTGAATGCCATCCCGGAGAACTGGAGGAACTACCGCACCGCCTACGCCCTGGCCCGTGCACTGGAGAACTACGCCATCATCGGGGACCATGACGAAGGTACTTTGAAATCCAAGGGAGACAAAGCCCTTCTGAGGGCCATTGAGGTGCTGGAGTCCGTCCGGGAGGAAGGCCAGGACAAGGCGGAGTGGAATATGCGGATGGCCTATGGCTATCAGTATCTCTACGGCCAGGAGGAAAAGGCCATTCCCTACGCCCAGCGGTGGGCAGAGTTGGACCCGGAGGATGAAAATGCCCCGGCAGTAATTCGGGAGTGTAAGGCGGAGATTCGGAAACGCCAGCGCAGCCGGAAGAAGAAGGCCAAATTCGTGCCCGGTGATACTCCATTTGAGGGCTTCGACCTCACCAACTTCTGGGATGATAATTGGTATGCACTGAAAGAATATGTCAGTGATCCGCCTTCCGATGAGCTGATTGCCAGCGTGGAGGAGGAACTGGGCTACAAGCTGCCCGCCGCCTACATCTGGCTGATGAAGCAGCACAACGGCGGCATTCCGGTGAACACCTGCTATCCCTGCGATGAGCCTACCTGTTGGTCAGATGATCATGTGGCCATCACCGGCATTTTCGGCATCGGACGAGAAAAGAGCTGCTCCCTCTGTGGAGAGCTGGGCAGCCAGTTTATGATCGATGAGTGGGAGTATCCTGCCATCGGAGTGGCCATCTGCGACTGTCCCAGCGCCGGACACGATATGATCTTCCTGGACTACCGGGTTTGTGGCCCCCAGGGAGAGCCTGCGGTAGTCCATGTGGATCAGGAAAACGACTACAAGATTACCCATCTGGCAGACAGCTTTGAGGAATTTGTCCGCGGACTGGAGCATGAATCCCTCTATGATCCGGATGAAGATGTAGAGGATCTTGAGGATGACGCCGACGAGGAGAAAACTGACCGTAAGGGCTCCTTTGCCGGGTCTGTGCTCCTCTCCAAAGCGGAATGGGACAAGGAGCAGTTGATCCGGAATCTACGGGAAGAATGGGGCATCGTAGATGAGGAGCCGGATGAGGGCGACGAAGATGTTGAGAACAGCGATGACGCTGTGGTAATGCGGGTCGGCAATATGATGCTGATCGTGACACTCTTCCACGGTCACATCCCGGACAATGAAGCAGAGATCAACGCCGAAAACAACTATATGTGGCCAGAGGCCGTAGAAGTGGCCAAAGCGCACAAGGCCCATATCATGGTGGCTGTGTTGGGCGAGGAGGAAAAACTGCTGGAACGGGGCAAGCTGTTCACCAAGGCGATGGCAGTGTGCTGCAAGCAGAAATACGCCACCGGTGTCTACACCAGCGGCGTGGTATTTGAGCCTCGTTTCTATGAGGGCCTTGCCGATATGCTCAAAAAGGACGAACTGCCCATCTTCAACTGGGTTTGGTTCGGCCTGTACCGGAGCGAGGGGGGCCTAAACGGCTACACCTACGGCATGGATGTGTTTGGCAAGGAGGAAATGGAGGTGTTGAACACCGACGCTGAGCCGGAGGAACTGCGGGACTTTTTGGCCAGCCTTGCCTCCTATGTGCTGGCGTGTGATGTGACGCTGCAAGACGGCGAGACCATCGGTTTTTCTGCGGACGATAAGCACACCATCACCCGCAGCCCCGGCATCTCTCTGCCAGAAGAACAGATGACCCTGAAGATCGGTTACGAGCCTATAAAGGGAGATCCGGAGGATGACAGCTGCGACCACTCAGACAATGATGACACGCAGGATGAGGAAGAATTCAGTAATCCCGAAGTCTACACCGAGGAGGAGATGGAAGCCGTCGAGGAGCACATTGAGCAGTATTTCGGCAAGTTCGAGAATGTGTTCCATGAGCTGGTTTCTCCCGACATCCATGTGGACATCTGTGTGGTGCCGCCCTCTGAGGAGCGGGACTACTGCACCCTGGTCACCATGGGCATGGGCGCTCACCGGATGAATGTGCCGGAGGAACTGGCGGAATATAAGCTGGAGCGGGCGGAGCTGGCCATTGCCCTGCCTGCGGACTGGAAGCTGGATCAGGAGTCCATGAAAGACGAAAAGTGGTACTGGCCCATCCGCCTGCTGAAATCCTTGGCCCGCCTTCCCATTGCCAGCGATACATGGCTGGGCTTTGGACATACCATGGATAACAAGGAGAACTTTGCGGAAAATACGAAGCTGTGTGCCGCCATTCTCACCGGCCCCCAAAGTACAGAGGAGGGCGGCGAGGTCTGCACCCTGCCGGGCGGCGAGGAGGTCAACTTCTATCAGGTCATTCCGCTTTATGAGGACGAGTTGGACTATAAACTGGAACATGATGTAGACGCTCTGCTGAACAAGATGAGGGGGATCAGTTTTGTTGTAAACCCCACTCGCCAGAATGCGATCACCCGTGGCACCCTTTCCAATGATAATTTTGACGGTGAGATGGACGACGCTTCCTATCACCTTGAGAGCATTGAGGAGAAGGAACTGCCTATTGACCCCATCAATGCTTATAACCACATGGCCATCTACCTGCGCTGGTGCATGGAGCACGACCTGATGGGCGAGGACTTCCTGAAAGAATACAGCGAAGTGGCCAAACAGGTCAAAGCCGACCCTGCCAGCGTGGATCTGCGGGAGTTTATCCGGGATGAGCTGGACGGCTGTCTGTTCTCTGTGCTGTTCAATCAGCAAGGCCGTGCCTTTGCAGGCTATTACTACGGAGAGGGCGACAGCCCCTACTATCCTGCCGACATTGATGACTATGCCCTGAAATATTTTGGTCCGTCCCGATACCACTCCAATGAATTTCAACAGGAGGCATACTTATTCATCCCATTTGATGAGAAATACTATCAGACCATGGCTCAAGTGATTGAGGAACGCTTTGAAAACTGGCAGGGACAGGACTTCGACGAGGACACGCTGGAGCCTTCCGAGGTGGCTCATGCCATCATGGAGTATCTGGACTGCGAGTGTACCTATTTCCCGACCATGGCAGATGATGACCCCATCATGTCAGCATACAGCTACGCCCAGCGGCTGGGGGTACGGGAAGGCTTTGTTCCCGTGCTTATCCAGGCGGATGATGAAACGCTGTTGGAGTGTTTGGTAATGAACGCCGATCCGGAGCATGATGCGGACTTCTATGAATTTGACCTCAAAACGGTAACGGAGTACCGGAAGAAGATGCTCTCCGCTCCCGTCAAGGACGGAAAGGCGGTTTTGGAGGAATTGACCGGCCAGCGCAAGGAAGAAGCCGAGGACGATGATCTGGACTGGGAGGAGGAAGTCCTGGGCGAGATGGAGGGCGGAGAACCCAATGACCGCTTCGCAAACTATTGGAACGATGATACCGGAATGACATATCCGCTCATTCTGGCTAAAATTCCGGTAAAGAACCCCTGGGAGATCTTCGCCTACCTGCCCTTTGGAAATTGGAATGAGTGTCCGGACACACCGGACCTGATGGCAGTGGCGAAATACTGGTTCGAGCAACATGGTGCCATCCCTGCCGCCATGAGCCACGATGAATTGGAGTTTGAACTTCCAACTCCAATCTCCAAGGAAAGAGCTATGGAGGTGGCTGTGGAGCAATATGGTTTCTGCCCAGATCTGGATCAGAATGAGGATGGAAGCATTGGCTCCTTGGCAGATGTCCTGTGGCAGTCCACCGTCTGGTATTTCTGGTGGGATTGATGGGAGGTGCGACTAATGACAGAATATCAGAAAACCTATATCGAACTAAAAAAACAGTTTGTTGCGACCAATTTGAGAACTTCGGGGCTGTACTGCGGGGGATATCACGCTTTTCAAAGAACGAGCCGGAGTTGCGCGCAGCGCGCAGATAATCCCGGCAGTTAAACAAAATCTAATCAAGGTTGAGAGCTTTTTCTTCAGCCTTCGTCTTTGCCATGGCGTTTTTCTCCAATCTGAAAATTACAAATTGCGGACAAAAAGGACGCATTGTTGTGGCAAGCAATGCCGTCGTATATACAACGGCGACTTTTGCGTTGCAAAACGCTTGTTGGGGAGTGCCCCAAACCCCTTTGATCTGCATTTTTCAATGCAGGCTACGCCTCCCTGCGGGATGCTTTTGAGGATGTCAATCGTCACATCCTACGAAAAAGCCTGTACCTTTTTGGCGCAAGGGTCAATAGAAGAATTTGATGGTTCATGTTATAATAGCAGACGTTGCGTGTTGTGCGGTTTGCACACGAACAAAGTGAAAAGGAGCTATTGAACGTGGATACGATTTATCTGCTGCCCGGTGAGGAACGCTGCGTTGATTTTCGAGATGCTAATGGTGTCCCGAAAGTACACTACACTTACTGCTCCATCCGTGGCAAACTTTTCAACTGCACCTGCTGCACAAAGGCCGAAGCTCAGCGGCTGTGTGAAGATTGGCTCGTAAAACAAGACCGCTGCTACATAAACTAAAAAATGCCGCCGAGGATGCCTCCCAACTGGGAAAGCTCCTCGGCGGTATTCGTTTATCGGGTCGGTGTTTTTTCGGTGGTTTCCTTTTCTTCCGCAAAAAATCGTTCTACGTTTTTCTGCGCCCGAACCAGTTCTTGCATCTCATTTCGTGCCTTGCGGTAGTCCGGGTAGGCAGCTTTCTTTTTTGTTAGCAGTTCTGCGAACTCCGCATCCAACTCCTTGACCTTCGGCAATTTTTGCAGCCCGGCTTCGTCAAAGGCCGCTTTCGCCGCCTTGTACAGAGTGATCTCCTCCCGGTGGGCTTCCAGATACTTTTTACTGTACCCCGACTTGCGGTAGGCATCATAGACTGGGTGAGTCTTGGCATAGTTGATGATGTGGGTTTTCAGGACGGCAATTTCCGTCAACCGTGCTTCCGCTGCCTTGATGGAATCGCCCATGACATGATAGCGTTCGGTTGCCGCCGCTGCACGTTCCCGCAGTTCCTCTGCACTGCTGATCTTCTGCTCCTGTAAAAACAGCAGGGTCTTGGACATCTCCTTTAGGTTGAACTTGGTTGCCCACTTTTTGTAGCCGACACTTTTGCCTGCCGCCATTTTCTGCGGAATATCCACCAGAAGCTGGAACGGTTGCTCCTGCGGTGGCTGCTTTTGATAGGGGTGGTGTTTTGCCTTGCCCTCCAGCACCGCCTTGATCTCGTCCTCGCCATAGCCTGTGCCCAGTGTGCGGAACCGGATAAAGCGTTTCTGCCCCTTGCCCTTCACCGACGTGTACTTGCCATGCTTCACCTCATATCCCTGCTGCTCCAGCTTTTGCAGAAAAACTTCAAAGTCCTTCGGCTTTTCTGCAAGGATGGTGTCAATAATTCCACACAGGCGGTCACGGTTGCTTTCTTTGGGTGGGTAGACGATGCGCTTCTGTCGTTCCCGATAAGGCTTGTACTCGATGGTGGAGAGCTGGTGCTCCAAGCAGATCAGATCGCTCAACCGCTGCACCGCAAAGGTGGAGAGCCAAAAGTTGCGGAACTTTTTTCGACCATCCAGTGCCGTAGAGTTGAAAACAATGTGGTTGTGGATGTGCGCCCGGTCGGTGTGGGTAGCAACGATAAAAGCGTGCTTGCCCTTCAAAAAACGCTCAGCAAATTCGTAGCCGATGCGGTTGGCTTCCTCCGGCGTGACCTCCCCCGGCTTGAAAGACTGTCGCACCTGATAGGCGATCACATCACTTTTCTGACTGCGCCCAGTGGTCTGCTCGTACAGCCGTTTTGTCAGCAGAAATTCTTCATCCACGGTCAACGGGCTGCACTGATAGCTGCTTACCAGCTCGCCCTGCTCGGTCTTGTCCGGGTTTTGGACATAGCTGGTGTGATTGTGCAGACACGCCCCGATGGACTTGCCCTTGTTTTTCCGCATAGGGATCAACCGTGTCGCTGCCAGTGGTCATCACCCCCTGTTACAAAAAGAAAATGCCGCACATCGGCGGCATCAAGATAAAAATATCACAATCCGGCAACCCAGCCACTAAAACGTTCTGCTGCATCTGCGATCAAAGTGCCCATAAAAATCAACACAAAGCAGCCAAACTCTGCCACCAGCAAGATCAAAAACTGTAACCACTCCCGGCAGTACAGCGTATAAAGACCGCAGCCGAAAATATACAGCATGGGCAGCGCCAGCACAAACGCCGACAGGTTCAACGTCCGTTTCAGCATCAGCGCAAGGAAAGCCGTAATCAGCCAAAACGGAAAAACGATCATCTTAAAAACGAACCTCATATCCAGCACCTGCCTTTCTTTCGCCCTTATTATAAAGGTAGCAACCACTGCGTTGCAAGGATGTCAACCCTTATGTAGCCCCGCAGTCCTCCAACTGCGGGGAAAAATCTTAGAGTTCTGCCAGCCGGGAAAGAATCTGCCGACCAATGTCGATCAGCTCATCCAGCCGTTGCCGCAGGTCCTCTATGTCGGCGGCATAGACCCGACCATTTTCATTGGCGGCTTTGGCGTACTGGTTCAGATTGTTGCTGCACATCTGCAAGAGATACGCCATGCGCCGCAGTTGCGGCAGGTCAAGATTCAGGCAGTAGCCATCCAGTGCCATCTTGCGGATATAGGCACTCAGGCTGCGGATACCCATGCCCAGCATTTTCTCATAGATGCGGTTCTTCTCGGTCTTTGTGGTTCTCAGGATGATGATTTCATCCCGCTTTTCTTTCACCGGGCATCACCATCCTTGTCGTAGTAACTGCGGAAGGGCTTCACAGGCTCCGGCTTGTCCGACTTTTCTTCCAGTGCCGCCAGCACCGAGGGGCGGCGAGGGGCATCCTCCTGTTCTTCCTCGTCCTGTTCCGGCCCATGGCTCTTTTCGTCCACATCCAACTGGGCGTTCAGCTCTGCAAGCCGTGCGGACTTTTCCGCCAATTCTTCCTCCTGCGGGAAGGGCTTTTCCACCTCGATTTGTGCCGCTGCCTGCTGCTGATGCAGGGTGTCCAGCTCGTTTTCGGCAGCGGTGATGCGCTCCGGGAAGTTGTTCAGCGAATTATCCAGACGGATGATGTTGCCCAGCGGGTCGGTGCCCAAAGGCACCGTATACTTCCGCTGCCCTTTCAAAAGTGCCTGATACTCCGTGCGGAAAGCATCGAACCGCAGAGAAAGCTCAAAGCCCCGGTAACTACCGATCACTTTTTCCTCAGCGTTGGGCAGTTCGGAACAGGCAAGCACCAGACGCTCACCGGCGGTTTTTTTCTCATCGTAGGTCACGCCCTTGATGGTCATGCCGCAGAACTCTTCCTTGCCCTGCGGGTGGGCGGCAGCAACTTCGGCATCCGATTTCAGAGCTGCAATTTTTGCAGTCTGCTCCTGAATCTCTGCCGGGAACTTCGTCAACAGCTTATCTTCCAAACGGAACTTCTGGCTCTGATGGTCGGCTTTCAGCACTTTCAGCTTTGCGACCTGCACATCCAAATCCATTTTCTCCTTGATGAGCGGATTTCCAGCGCACAGTGCCTTGATCTCCGCATAGGAAAGTGCCTGTTCGTCTACATCCTCGCAGGAGCGCACAGGGGATTTGGAAGTCATAATTTGGCTGATAAATCGCTGCTTATTTTCCAAGGTTTGGAACAAATAACTGTCAAATGTCCCTTCCGTGACGTAATTGAACACCTTGACTTCCTTATTCATATTGCCCTGCCGGATGATGCGTCCGTTGCGCTGGGTCATATCACTGGGCTTCCAGCCAACATCCAAGTGATGCACCGCCACAAGACGCTGCTGCACATTGGTTCCTGCGCCCATTTTTGCCGTGCTGCCCAGCAGGACGCGCACATCGCCGGAGCGCACTTTCGAGAACAGCGCCGCCTTTTTTGCTTCGGTGTCGGCGTTGTGGATAAACTCGATCTCGTTTTCCGGCACACCGGCGGAGATCAACTTTTTGCGAATATCCTCGTAGACGTTGAAGTTGCCATCGTTTTTCGGTGTGGAGAGGTCACAGAACAAAAGTTGGGTCAGCTTCTGATCTTTACCCTCCTCCCAGATTTTCAGCACGTTCTGCACACAGACGTTGAGTTTGCTGTTGGGGTCGTCCGGGAGCATGGGATTTATCAGGCGAACGTCCAGACCAATCTTGCGCCCATCGTTGGTGACGCAGAGCATATTGTCCACAGACGCATCCACCGTGCCGGAGTGAATCTCGGCGGCACGCTTGCTCAGCTCCTGCACCATTTTCTTTTGAATTTCGGACGGTTTCGCCACCACGGTCTCAAACTTTGCCTCCGGCACAGGCAGATGGAGCTGGTCGCTGGTTTTAATGTCAGCCACCTCTTTGAACATGGACATCAGTTCCGGGAGATTGAAAAACTTTGCAAACCGGGTGCGGGCACGATAGCCGGTTCCCTCCGGGGCAAGCTCAATGGCGGTGGTTGTCTCGCCAAAGGTGGATGCCCAGCAGTCGAAGTGGGTCAGCTTTTTCTGCTGCAAGGTGCTGTATTGCAAGTACCGCATGACCGTGTACAACTCGGTCATGGAATTGCTCACGGGCGTGCCCGTGGCGAACACCACGCCCCGCCCGCCGGTGATCTCATCCAGATAGCGGCACTTGCCGAACATATCGCTGGATTTCTGCGCTTCGCTGGTGGATAATCCTGCGACATTCCGCATTTTTGTGGTCAAAAAGAGGTTCTTGTAAAAATGACTTTCATCCACAAAGAGCCTGTCAACGCCCAGTTGCTCAAAGGTGATCACATCATCCTTGCGCTCATCGGAACGCAGTTTTTCCAGTTTGATTTCCAGCGTTTTGCGGGTCTTTTCCATCTGCTTGATACTGAAATTCTCGCCTGCGTGGACTTTCAGCTCATTGATGGCGGCAAGCGTTTCATAAATTTGCTCCTGAATGATACGCTCCTGCCGCTCAAAGGACAGCGGAATGCGCTCAAACTGGCTGTGCCCGATGATGACTGCATCATAGTCCCCGGTGGCGATGCGGGCGCAGAATTTTTTGCGGTTGGCGGTCTCAAAGTCCTTGCGCCGTGCCACCAGCAGTTTGGCGTTGGGGTAGAGGTTCAGAAACTCGCTTGCCCACTGCTCTGTCAGGTGATTGGGCACCACGAAAAGGCTTTTCTGGCACAGCCCCAGCCGTTTTGCTTCCATAGCAGATGCCGCCATTTCGTAGGTCTTGCCTGCCCCAACTTCGTGCGCAAGCAACGTATTACCGCCATAAAGCACATGGGCGATAGCGTTGCGCTGGTGTTCTCGGAGGGTGATCTCCGGGTTCATGCCCACGAATTTGATGTGGGAGCCATCGTATTCACGGGGTCTGGTGCTGTTGAACAGCTCGTTGTACTGCTTTACCAGCGCAATGCGCCGCTGGGGGTCCTGCCAGACCCAGTTGGTGAAAGCGTCCTTGATGACCTGCTGTTTCTGCTGTGCCAGCATGGTTTCACGTTTGTTCAGCACACGCTTGGGTTTGCCCTCGGCATCCTCGATGGTGTCGTAGATGCGAACATCCTTCAGGTTCAAGGTCTCCTCCAAAATCTTGTAGGCGTTTGCTCTGCTGGTGCCGTAGGTCTCGGACGAAATAATGTCACTTCGCCCGGTGGCAGTCTTGCCCTCCACACGCCACTCGGCGGTGTAGGGCGAATATCTCACCTTGACCGCATGGCGCAGATAGTAGGGAATCTGGAACGTCTCGGTCATAAACTTCTGGATAATGTCCGGGTCCAGCCATGTTGCGCCCAAGCGCACATCAATTTCAGAGGCTTCCAGTTCTCTGGGCTGTGCTTTGGTCAGTGCGTCCACGTTGACCGCAAATTCCGGGTTGGTCTCGGCGGCGAACTGCGCCATCCGCAGCTTTGCCCGGACATCGCCGGACAGGTACTCGTCTGCCATCTGCCAGCCTGCTTCCGGGTCGGTGGGGTCGGCGGCAGGGTCTTTGAAGATCACACCGGAAAGTTCGGTGGTAATGCGCCCGTACTCACCGGGAGTGCCCAGCAGTTCAGCCATATAAGGCAAATCCACTTTGCCATGCTCACCAATAGATACCGCCAGTGCTTCGCTGGGGGTATCTACGCTGGTGACGGTGCGCTCCGGGCGAATGGTGCGCTTGGTGAACATCGCCGCCTTAGATTTAAGCTGTCCCTGCTCGTCCAGATTTTCCAGCGAACACAGCAGATAATAGGAAGAATCCTGCTCAAACAGCCGCCCGTTTTTGCGGTCGTTCAGCAAGCCGTATTTGGCGGCAAAGGCATCATAGGCGGCGTTCAAACGCTCCTGTGTTGCCTTGATATCCTCGTCCGGGTAGTCGTTCAACTGCTGGTCGATCAGGTCGTTGACGATCTGGCGCAGTTCCACCATGCCGGCGACGCGCCCCTTGGCGGTGTCGGACAGTTCTACCTGCGTCATCACGGAATTTTCCCGGTAGAAAACTTCGCCGTCCACTACGGTATAGGAGAAGTTTTTGACCTCCGGGTCAGCCGGGAGAATGTGCTTCTCATTTTCGGCATCCGCAATATCTGGTGTTTCCACCTCAACTTCGGCGTATTGCCCCTCAATATGCTGTACCGCTTCTGCAAGCTGGTCGGCAAGGCTGATGCCCTCAAGGGGCGCAACCGTCAGTTCCTCTCGTCCATACTGGGTGCTTTCGGTGGAGAGTATGCCCAGAACCATCTCCGGGTGGTCTGCGAAATACTGGTTGATGGCAAAGCCATCTTCTGTTTTGCCCAACTGCACCCAGTCCGGCTCATGGTCAATGGGGCGGTCACGTTTTTGCAAAAAGATAATGTCGCTGACAACATCCGTGCCAGCATTGGCGCGAAACGCATTATTCGGCAGACGGATAGCACCCAGCAAATCGGCACGTTCTGCCATGTGCTTGCGGGCGGTGCTGTCCTTGCTGTCCATGGTGTAGCGGCTGGTGACAAACGCCACCACGCCGCCCGGACGCACTTGGTCGATGGCTTTCGCAAAGAAATAATTGTGGATGCTGAATCCTAGCTTGTTGTACGCCTTATCGTTGACCTTGTACTGACCAAAAGGCACGTTGCCAACAGCGAGATCATAAAAGTCACGCCTGTCGGTGGTCTCAAAACCGGCTACGGTAATGTCAGCCTGCGGGTACAGTTTTTTCGCGATGCGCCCGGTAATGGAATCCAGTTCTACACCATACAAGCGGCTGTCTGCCATGCTGGTGGGCAGCATTCCAAAGAAGTTGCCCACGCCCATACTAGGTTCCAGAATGTTACCGCTGTGGAAACCCATGCGCTCCACGGCATCGTAGATACTACGGATGACGGTAGGGCTGGTATAGTGGGCGTTCAGAGTGCTGGAACGGGCGGCGGCGTACTCATCCTCGGAGAGCAGTCCTTTCAACTCTGCATATTCCTTTGCCCAATTATCTTTGCCGGGGTCAAAAGCGTCTGCCAGACCGCCCCAGCCCACATATTGCGAAAGCACCTGCTGCTCCTCGGCGGTGGCACCACGATGCTCCTGTTCCAGCTTGAACAAGGTGCGGATGGCTTCAATGTTCCGGGCATACTTCTGCTTTGCGCCGCCCTCGCCCAGATGGTCGTCCGTGATGCGGAAGTTCCCGGCAGGCTCCGGCGCAGGAGTGAGATTGACAGTCAGGTTGTGCAGATGGATGTTGCCCGGCTGGCGCAGCAGCCGTTCCAGATTTTCCTTGCTTTCCGAGCGGGCAACCGGATAGACCTCATCCGGGTCACGAAGCTGGATGTTCAGAGTTCCGACAGTTTCGACCGTAAAATCCTTACCGTCCAGACGGATTGTATCGCCCACACGGTAATCACGCTCTTTTGGGAGAGCGAGAACAGGTTCATTTTCCGCCAAAAACTTTGCCTTTTCCACTGCAAGCCAATCGGCGGCGGTTCGTTCATCCGTCTCTTTTTTCAAAGCGGTGCAATAGGATTCGGCCTGCTCCTTGTCTGGAAATTGCGCCATTCCGTTGTCATTTGCATAGTAGCCCTCATTGAGATCATCCCAGATAGCAAAAAGCGGGGACGTACCTCCGACCACTTCGCGGACAGAAAAACGCTCATATTCCGGCACCTCGGATTCCTTGTAGATGGTTTCTGCCTGCGCCAGCATTTCATCCACACGCTGGCTAGGTTCATTCTGCCGCAGACCGTCCTCGAATTGTCGTTTGTTGATAACTTCGTTATCCCACGACTGTCCGTGTGCGCTGGTGTCGATGCGAACATCCGTTTCGCCGATATAGCCAATGGTGCCCTCGATGGTTCCAGTGGGCAAATCAACCATTACATCGTCACCGACTTTGTAGCCGTTTTCTTCCTGTACAGTGGTACACTGCTCCTTTTCTTCATCCGTCAGGTAGCGGTCGGACTGGATCATCAGGTCGATATACTTTTCCACCTGCGCCCATTTCAGGGTGATTTTTTGGTGGTCGGGGTAATGGTCAAATTCCAGACCCTTCCAGTCGTGATTCACAAAGCCCCGGCTTCCGTCCAGAAAATCGTGGGAATGCCCACCGATGCCGTACTCCTTTGCCAACGCCTTGGCACGGAGTTTTCGGTCAGGCTGGGTCTGGTACAGTGCCATAATGCGTTGCTTGCCACCTGTAAACCCAGAACCATGCTTACGCAGTTCGTTCTCGATTTCAGCCTGCGACAAAACAAAAGCGGAGGACGATTTCTCGCTCTCCGCTCGGTTGATGTTCTTAATCTGTTCTGCTTCGGTAGGGATGGCGGCATCCAGAAAACTTAGCTGTAAATCAGCTCCGTCAGAATGATTTCCTCGGTTTGCGCCCGCAGGCTGTTCATGTGCCTCACCCAGCTCATCTGGTTCTTCTCCTTGTCCAGGGCTGGGTTCTGCTTCAGCAGTTCGGTCATCATCTGCTGCATCCGGCTCTCTGCCGTCTGCTCCAGCTCCATCAGATGCGGGTACAGCGTTCCGTTCAGGAGCATCGAGTTGTACAGCACCGGGTGATGCTGCTTCAGATAGTTCCGGCGCATCCTGCCGTACTTGCCCAACGGAATCTTCGGCTGGCTGAGGGTCAGGTTCGGGAGCTGGTAATCCCCGATGGTCGAGTAGGTCACGTTCCTGTTCTTCATATTCATGCTGGCTCCTTTCTACATTGCGGCGACGGATGGTGGTTTTGACGGTACGCTCGATATTCCGCAGCACATCACGGCTGCACTCGCTGACCGCCGTACCCAGTGCATAGACAGCATCCGGGGTCGAAAAATCGTAAATTGCCTGAAAATCGTCCCGGTCAAAATAACCCTCTGGTTCAAAACCGCACCGTTCCAAAATGGTGTACATGATGCTGATTGCGGCGGCACTCTTGAACTGGAGTTCCTGTCCGGCATCATCATAATCCATCAGGAACGAACCGTCAACGATGGCGAGGATGTCTGTGCTGTTGTTGTCCCAGTAGGATTCTGCCAGCTTTCCGGCAATGTCCGCAATCTGCTGGCTGAGCCGTTCATGGTGAATGCCGTATTCCTGCGCCAGCATTTCCGATACCGGCTGGAACAGGTCATCGTTGAGCTGCCACACCTCCGGGTCACGGGAATTGCGGCGCACCCCGGTGTCGCTTACGTCAAAGACGTAGTGCAGGCGAGGGAATCCGCTGGATTCGTCCAGCAGAGCGATGCCCTTGGCACCCCGGCGCACATAGCGGTTCATCCGGTTGTTCCAGATGTCAAAGTCGGCGCAGGCGGTGGCATCCGGGCGCTGGGCGTAGATCATCAGCTGGTCTGCAAAGGGGTACTTGTACAGCCGGGATGCGGTGGTCAGGTAGTCCGTCCAGCTTTCCCAGTACCGGGTCAGACCATTCGCCGTGCGCTGGGCAAGGGCGAGATATTCTTCGGTTTTGCTTGGCATAGCGTTCCTCCCTTCAAGTTCATGGTAAACAAAAAAGCGAGCGGCCTTTTTAGGTCACTCGCTTTGGAATCTGTGTTATCGCCTATATAAGAGACTGTTTTAGTCCAATGCCGTTTATGAGTCGAGGTGCCCATCAAGTTTTTATTCTTGCAGACACATCCTTCTCCGAATATACAATATTTCCACCCCAAAAACATATTGGTTCTTTGTCAGACAGTATGAAATTATTTTCAAAGCTATCTGAATTCGATTTTATGAAATCACCGCGACAGTTTATTTGTGTAGATACATAGCTTGCAGACACAAGTTCTATTTTCATATCTATCATTATTTTGCAATTATCATTTAGATGATCAATGATTTTCTTTTTGGTTTCTGGCTTTAGCAACACAGTAACATTAAATCGATTGTATTTTTCTGAAATTGCGATTATGTTAAATGTATCATCATATCGTTTTGTCCATATGGGAATTACAGGTTTCTCATCACCAATAAATATCTGCATATCATTAACTCGAACCTGCGTAGCATATCCGGACTTGCGCTTGAGACAGATTTCGATTTGTAAGCTCCCATAATTACACCCTTGTATACCTTCCTCCACTACAATGGATTCCATATGTTGGGTTTTAAGATTACATACAGTCTGATCGAGGTTTTTTAACTGAATACTTTCCAAAAAGACTTCACAAGAGTTATCTGCAATAAACCTATTTGTTTCGATTTTTTGCAAGTCCGTATTTTGTTTCCATGCAACCAAACCTAAGAAAAACGTTCCTATAAATGCCAGCGTTGTTGCAATATAATTAAGGGCATCTGACGCCTCCCAACGAGCAGCTAATATGTCTACAGGTGCCACATGGTGAAATGCATAATTGACACCCAATGGAATCGCAACAAAACAGATTGTAGTTGTAATAATTATTGTAATAATGATTTCTTTTCTATGTTTCATTATAATTAACTCCAATCATTATAGTTTTCTTCCACATATTTTTGGCCTTCAGATAAAAGTGTCTCTATCTAAAGAACTCTATCAATCCCGTGTTGTCGATTTCAGTATATCACACCAAATAGCATTATAAAAGAGCCTATGTACGCCGCCCGCAGGCGGCAAAGGTCAGTTCGGGGGAAATTCCAGCTCGGCAAACTCTGCATCGGTCAGCAGTTTCAGCTTTTCGATAACACTCTCCGACAACTCCCGCAGGGCAGTTTCGTCAGGCATCAGGTAGCACTGCATGAGCCGCAGTTCGTGGATAAGCCTCAGTCGGGTGCCGGAGTTGTAGAGCATCATCAGGGTCAATTCCTCGTGGTCAAAGTTCATGTTCATCCCT
>ERZ772835.1001-NODE-1001-length-17146-cov-4.8398_pt1 | contig 17146 bp, 17 predicted proteins | sample MGYA00511901_ERZ772835 | MGnify/ENA primary metagenome ERZ772835 (study PRJEB29015, sample SAMEA2737729) | human gut metagenome | biome: human gut; feature: human-associated habitat; material: faeces | place: China | collected 2012 ...
ATACCGGCATATCATCGCCGAAGATCATGCGTGCGTTGTGGAATGCGGTGGTGTGGGCCTTGCCCATCCAGCCAGCGCCGATCAGACCGATTTTAATTTCTGCCATCTTCAATCCTCCATACAAATCCATATATTCCCTTTTAGATGACTTTCTACTACCTTATCGACAAAACTTATTGCTTCAATACCATCATCAGCATTAGGGAACAGACAATTTTCGGAGTTTCCCTGACGAATTGCTCGCGCAATATTACAGTACAGATTACCAAGTGCCTCCAAATATCCTTCCGGATGACCTGCGGGTGTACGGCATTCCTGTGCTGCGCTTTGAGGCAGCAGTGCAGAACCGCGTTTATAGATATGCTTGGTATCGTTTTCATCGATTAATACCAGTTCTTCGCAGTTTTCCTGCTCCCACTCTATGGTTCCCTTATCACCAAAAACACGAATTTTTAAAGCATTATCCATGCCCGTAGCTACAACAGATGCCCAATATACACCGGTTGCACCATTTTCATATTCACATAAAACAACGCCGTTATCATCTAATTGCCGGCCCTCAACCATTGTATCCAGCTTGCCAAGTAAGCGCTTAATTTTCAGACCAGTCATGGTATGTACCGCATTTTCGATATGGGTACCGATATCTGCCATACAGGCAGATTTACCGCTTTGCGTCGGGTCCAAGCGCCAGGCCTGTTTTCCGCCCGCGCCGGCTTTAGACAGCCAGCCTAATGGATATTCCGCCATAATCATGCGGATATTGCCGATTGCTCCGGCTGCAATCATTTCCTTGGCTGCACGCAAGGTCACATGTCCCGTATAAGAATAGGTTACTGCCAAAATCAAATTTTTAGCATCGGCCAACTGCTTTAACGCTACAGCCTGTTGCTTTTCAATGGTCAATGGTTTATCGCAAACTACATGGATTCCCGCATTCAGAAAAGCACGGCAAATCACATAGTGAGAGCTGTTCGGCGTGCATACAACGACAAAATCAATGCCGTTTTCGCGTGCAGCCTCTGCTTGAGCCATCGTCTCGTAATCTGCATAGACTCGTTCGGGTTCTACATATAACTGCTCAGCTAATTGTAAGCTTTTTTCACGCGTCTGAGAGAAACAGCCTGCAACTAATTCAGCCGTCCCGTCCAATGCAATAGCCCGGCGGTGCATTGCACCAATATAGGAACCAATGCCGCCACCGACCATTCCGTATATCAGTTTTTTCATCTGCAATCCCCCATCAATCAATGCTCTTTTGCGCTATTTCCTGTGCCAGCAGCAAATCTGCGCGCGCGTCTGCCAGAGGAGTCATCGGAGATGTTTTGTTGGTAATACAATTTGCAAATTCGATCAGTTCATTGCGGAAATTATCCGTGTACCAAGGTCCGAAAATCGTTTTTTTATTTTCCAGTCCGATTGTTTCTGTCATCTCTAATGTTACCGGCAGATTACGAATGTAGGGACTTTCAAATTTCAGCAGAAACTTTCGATTGCCTTGAAAGATCTCAATGGCCTCGTCGAAGGCAGCAACAGACTGGTCATTGACATATTCAAATACGCCCATAAAATTATCGTATTCCAACAGTGCAGCAATACGCTTTCCTTCATTCGTTGCAAAAGAACGTGCGACTCGCTTTGGCGAACCGACCAGATCACGCACAGCTGACAGAATATGGACACCGGAACAGTTTACATAAGTATAAGTATTCTGCAGTGCATCAGATGGATTTTCTCCTAATGCTTTTTTCATTTGCTCAGTTCGAAGTTGTTTACCTTCAGAAATCATTTCTGGTGAAATATCTTTCCCTCGGAAAATTCCTCGTGTTTGTTTCAAATAAAACGGTGCTTCGCATACCAGCGTACGACACCGCAGATACTCTACCGGGCGAGGATCTTCTGCTAATAACTGCTTCAGTTTACGAAATGGATCCGCATATCGGCGTACATAGCCAACCATTGCTGTCAAATCACGGTGTTTTTCTGCTACATCAATCATATCTTCCAAATCTTCCAAGCACAATGCTGCTGGCTTTTCCAGAAAAACATGCTTGCCATTCTGCAATGCAGTCTGCACCTGCTGTGCGTGATAAGCATCCGGACTGCATAAAATAACGGCATCAACCGTATCACTGCACAGCAACTCATCCGCATCATAAAAGCGATGCGGAATATGAAATGTTTCTGCAATATAATCAGTTGTCCCACGCGAAGCATCGGCTACAGCCGTTACTTCATAACGATCCCGGAGCTGCTCTAATGCTGGCATATGAAGTGCTTGTACAGCCTCGCCTAAACCAACTAAACCAATTTTAATTTTCATAACGCACCTCTTGCCACATGTGTAAAATTTATAGTCGGATATCTGTGCAGTATCAAACCAATACGACTATATTCATATAATGTGATAATGAAGTCCCTAAAAGGGACTTCATTATCAGAAAAGAGAGAGTTGTAAAACCTTATTTCAAATAACCCTTCAGCGTATCCAACTGCTTCTGTGCATTATCCTGGGTAATAACAGAACAACCGGTATCAATAAACTCGTCCAGCTTTTCTCCATTGATTGCTTTAACGCATGCTTCAACAGATTTATAACCCATACCATAGGGATCCTGTGCAACAGACATCGTTTCTACGCCCTCAATAATGCTTTCGCAAGCCGACTGAATGCCATCAAAACCACAGAAAACAGTATTCTTATATGCTGCGTTGCTTTGCGCGGTTCTTGCTGCTGCAATAGCCATATCGTCATTATTGCAAAGGATAATAGCGATACCTTCCGGATGCATCTGCATAATGCCTTCCATGGAGGTAACTGCCTTATCCGCCAGAGAATCCGCATACTGCGTTTCATTGCTCAGGAATGTGCCGCCTGCGTTTTCGACGCCTTCCTTAAAACCGTTTGTACGTTCAGCATGGGTGGGATCACCCTGTACACCTGCGATATTAATTGCCTTAATTTCTGTCCAACCGCGAGCCTTTGCTAATTCAACAGCTGCTTTAGCACCTTCGGCTGCTGCAGCTTCGTTACCAGTGCCCACAAAACTTAAACTTTCTGGTGCATCCAGGCGGCTGTTTACCGATACAATTGGAAGTTTCGAGCCTGAAACGAGTGTTTTTGCGGTATCAGCTTGCAATGCAGAAATGACCATACCATCGTAATCGCCTGATGTCAGCGTGGTTTCAATCATATTCTGCTGCTCATCATACGATGTTTCAGACGGAGGACCCTGCACATTGACCTCTATACCATGTTCCTGACCGTATGCTTTAGCACCAGCCGAAACATATCCCCAATATTCCGAAGACAGCGTGTTTAAAATAACACTAATCTTCAGATTATCGCTCTTAGAAGTGCTGCTATCCGCCTGACTGTTTTCCGCTGGTGTAGATGCGTTTCCGCAGCCAGTCAAAGCACCTGCGAGAAGTCCACCTGCCAAAGTGACTGCCAGTAAACGTTTCGTTAATTTCATAATACTCGTCCTTTCTCATTTCTCTTTATCTTCTTGTCCGCATCTGCGGAGAATAACTGATATTATATAAGGTAAAATTCCGGTGTTTCTTCAATATGCACTGCTTCCCATTTACCGGTTTCTCGAGATTTCAGGCAGGCTTCTGCTACTGCGATCGCAGCGTAACCGTCCCATGCAGTCGGTCCATCTACGATGCCAGCCTTCGTGTTGTTGACCCAGCTTTGGAATTCAATATTATATGCATCAATAAAGCGATATCGCCAATCCTCCAAAATATCAAAACTGCACTTTGCTTTTTGACGAACAATTACCTGTGCGGGATCCGGCAGACGGATAGTTCCCTCTTCGCCGACTACTTCGCACTGAATATCATATCCATATTGACAATGCAGAAAAGTTTCTACATCGATAATGATACCGGTTTTCGTCTGAAATACGATGATCTGCGGATCTTTTTGCCCGTTTTTCACATACTTAGATACACGTGGCTGAACAATTTTTGCGGCTACGATATCATCATTTAACAGCCAGCGCATAACATCAATCTCATGAATCGCAGTACCCGTTACGTTAACTTTCGTTTCATACTGCGAATTTGAAGTTGCATTGCGATGGACACAATGTGCCATCAATGGCGCTCCCATGCTGCCGGAATCCAGTCGAGCCTTCATTGCGCGATAATCGGTATCAAATCGCCGCATAAAACCGACTTGAACCAAATGTTTTCCGCTTTCCATTTCCTGCTTAACAATATTTCGGCAACTATCTGCGGTTTCTGCTAAAGGCTTTTCACAGAAAACAAATTTACCTGCTTCAATCGCAGCCAGTACATATTTTTCATGTGTCGGATCCCACGAGCAAACTACAACAGCCTGCACCTCAGGATCACGAATCAAATCCTCGCCCTGTGCATAGCACTTGGCCCCGTACTGTGCTGCAACACTTTGTGCAGTCTCCTGATTGATATCGGATACTGCAACAACGCGTGCGCCCGTAACGTGATTGGTCAATCTTTCGATATGTGTCCGACCGATTGCTCCGGTTCCAATCACACCAACTTGAAGTACTGTCATGTGATATTCCTCCGATCTATTTGTAATTTACTTATCTCTAACTTATGTATTTAGTATGATAGCTAAACAAGCTAAACACAATCGTTCAATTGAACAATAGTTTTAAGTTATTTTCGTTTAATCATCCAATGTTGTAATCTGCTTTCAGAATAAGAAAATGGAGATGCACCATATATGATGCATCTCCATTTTATGCTCTTTTTCTACAGGTAGATTCTCGCTGCACTAAAAATGGCTCGATGTAACTATGCACTATAGCCCGCGACGGATCTGCAAGAATCTGCTGCAAACGATCTATCGCCATTCGTCCTAATTCGCGTGCATTAACATCAATTACGGTCAAGGTCGGAGAAGAGAATAGCGCAATCCGGGTATTATCAATTCCTATTACAGATATGTCTTCCGGAACAGAAATCCCTAATTGGAGTAAATTTTGAATGCATTTTGCTGCAATTACATCGCTTTCACAAAAAATTGCACTTGGATGCAAGGATGAATCTGTAAACGCTGGTATGATTACTCGCTCTACATTTTCTGATGTACTATTAATGTCAAATACGAAGTTGTCCATAGTATTCAAGCCCAATCGTTCGGCAGCTGCTTTAAAAAAAATAAAGCGTTGTTTAAGATCGCTACGAGTTGGCACACACCGTAAATAGCCAATATCAACATGGCCGAGTTTATGCAAATGTTCTGCTGCCATATTAGCAATTAACCGCTGATCAATATTAACCGTATTTATAGAGCGATCAGAAAAGCAGCCATCCAAATATACCTTGGGCAGCGGAATACGCATGGTATACTGTAAGCATTTTTCTTGCATATCGCTTGCAAAAAAAATGATTCCACACAGGTTTTCCAAATCCAATGCTGCAATTTTTTGTTCATATGTATCATTGGTGATATTCACCAATGACACGGTATAGCCGGCACGGTTCGCATATTCCTCAATGGCGTCCAATACAAGAATGGAAAACTCATCATTCTGATGAGAAGCACGGCATTTAATAATACAAATCTGCTGAGAAAGTATTTTTTTTTCAGGAAAACGTAATTGATATCCATTTTCCCGCAGGGCATTTTGTATGAGCTGTCGCCGTTTTTCTCCTACGCCAGGCTTATTATTTAACACAAGCGATACTGCTGCCGGTGATACACCCAATTTTTCTGCAATTTCTCGAATTGTCACAGCTCCCCCTCCTCCATCCACTTATATGATTTTATTATAACATGTTTGCAGGTTTTTGTTAAGTAAACTTTACTCATAATTTTTTAAAAATTCTACTCAACACGCAAAGGCTCAAAGCATGGTTAACTACAGTAGGAACTCTCGCTACATCTGTCAGCCTTGCCCGAGTATTATACAAAAACCGCAAGATAACTTCTCAAAAATGCCCTCTTTCGGTTTTACGCTATTTATAAAACCGTTCGCCATTTTGCATACCTCATCAGCAGCGGTACAGCTCCCGCATAGCCTCCATGAACCGATCCATAGTATGGGCGCATCAGAACACCATGAAATATATGTTGTCTTCAGTATAGCATTCGACCAGATATCACGCAACGTTTCCAAGTGAATATCTGACAGAAATTCAAAAAACGCTTCTGCAGAAGCAAAAAAACAAACGCTGAATAGGCATTCCCTATCTGCTACAGTTCCATCTTTTCGAAAAAGTTATAAAATTAAAACGTTTCTGAACAGCACCCCATTTGTTAGACAGTATGATATACTATCTAACAGATGGGGTGATTTATTATATCAAGAGGAAAACCGAACAAACGGTACACGCCGGAGTTTAAGAAGCTGGTAGTCGAAACGATGCTCAATGAGAAATTGAGCTACAGTGAAACCGGACGGAGATTTGAAGTGAACAGCCACGGCAGGATTATGGAGCACTTCAAGCAGGAACTCATTGATTATCTGGACTATTACAACAATCGCAGAATCAAGGCAAAATTGAAGGGCTTGCCGCCTGCGGTTCACAGACAACAAGCCCTTTCGGCAGCTTGAATAATTTTTACTTTGAAAGATTGTATAACTTTTGGGGGGCAGTTCAAGGAACGATCTTGCTTTTCATCCTTTGCCGCTGCGCCGAACACCGGATATGATACTGAAACAGCTGTGCCTGCATCTGGGGTGTGAGTATGTGTCCGATCTGCCTTTTCTGGACGGAGAGAAACACGAGCAGCTGAAGTTGTTGCTGGCGCAAATGCCGCATAAGGATACTACCGAACAGGAATGGGACGAGGTCTATTCGTATCTGAAAGAGCGGTAGAAACGTAGACAGACCTAGTATACACATACACAACATTCTTGAATAACGTTCAAAAAAGCGTAAAATACACATAGATACAGCGCCGCTACCATTTTGGTAAGCTTCCGCAGATAGAAACACGACAGTCCGGCTTGCTTGTCCGCCTCGGCAGCAGCGCGGTGATTTGCAGTGAATGGTCACCACAGAAAGCCCTTTCGGCAGCTTGAACCATTTTTGCTTTGAAATATTGTCTGACTTCAGATGTTCCGGTGAGAATACGAAGGCGTATTGACAGTATAGTTTGCACGCGCAAATGATCATCAAATCGCAGTTTTATTTTGCCCTCTTACACAGACGGTACTACCGCCTTTGTGAGAGGGCGTTTTTTACCGCATGATTTTCGGCTTTAGGGCTTCAAAATATGGACCGAAAAATCGGGGGCAGGGTTCAAAATTCAAAACTTCTGCCACCGGTTGCAAAACTCAGCGTCATAAGTTATAATAGATGTATCAAAACCTATATTCAAAACTCGCGGTGTCAAAACCGTGAAAACGGAGGGATTGGCATGATATTCGGCTACGCGAGAGTATCCACCAAAACGCAGGCGCGCGACGGCAACAGTCTGGACGCGCAGCAGGCGGCGCTGACGGCGGCGGGCGCGGAAAAAATCTACACGGACACGTTCACCGGCACCAAGATGGACCGACCGGAATGGGACAGGCTGCGGGCGCAGCTGCGGCGCGGCGATGTGCTGATCGTGACACGGCTCGACCGGCTGGCGCGGTCGGTGTCGCAGGCGTCCGGCATGATCACCGACATGATCGACGAGGGCGTGACCATCAACGTATTGAACCTTGGCATCCTGTCCAACGATTCGGTGAACACGCTCCTGCGCAACGTGCTGCTGTCGTTCGCGCAGTTCGAGCGCGACATGATCGTGCAGCGCACGCAGGAGGGCAAGGCGGTCGCCCGCGCGACCGACCCCGATTTCCGCGAGGGACGTCCGCCGAAATTCGACACCGAACAGCTTGACCACGCAATGGAACTCCTCGAAAACCATTCGTATACGCAGGTCGTCAAGCTGACCGGCATCAGCAAGTCTACGCTCATCCGGGAGAAGAAACGGCGGCAGGCGTGACGCCGCACGGCGCTATATACAATAAGGTATTCGTGCGGAGCGACGCAGGCAAAACAACCGAGCGGCTGAGAATGCAGTCGCTCGGTTGTTTTGCGTATGATTCAGAGGTTTCCACCGTCTTGATTATTTAGACCACGGAACCCGGATCGGAACGCCATGGCAACTCTGTATAATTTCCCCTTCTATTTTCCGACAAACAGACAAAAAGAAAGGCACTGTGTCTAAATCACAGTGCCTGAGGCTGTCGAAAAACTATCGTTTTTCCAACAGCCTCTCGATCCCATAAAGTCGTTTCCTCAAGCCAGCATATCCGGGCGTTCGCCAATGACCTCGCGGTATCGAACTGGCGATACCCCCACCAGACGCTTGAACATCCGGTAAAAGTAATTGCGGTTGATCATGCCGACCCGACCGCCAATATCGCCCGCACTGTCCTCCGTTGTGCGGAGCAGATGCTGCGCTTCCCCGATCCGGCGGCGCACCATATACTGAATGGGCGGCAGGCCGAACTGCGCCTTGAACATATGGATCATGTGGCTGGTCGAAACGTGAAACCGATTGGTCAGCTCGGTCAGCGAAAGCTCCTCGGCAAAGCACAGGTTCAAATGCTGCAATACCTCGGTTGCAAGCGAGAATGCGGCATCCGGCGCACACAGCTCGAAGCCATGCGCCATAGGCGCCATCTGCATCAGAAGCGCATCTAAAAGCGGTGTCCGGGCGGCAGCCGTGGTCTGTTCCGAGTAGAGCAGCTGCAGCAACGTCCATGCCGGTGTTCCCTGTAACTGCGGAAACTCAAACATCGCCTGTCCGTCATCCGCGGCGGAAAATTCCAGCATCAGACAGGGTGCCTGTACGAACGGCAGCTCGTGACAGACATTCGGCGGCAGCAGCAGCGCGCCGCCGGGTTTGATCGGCAGACAGCGGTGCTCGGTCCGCAGAATGATCTTCTCCCCGTCCGCAGCAAGCGAAACAAACAGCACCCAATCCTCCGAGGCGCAAGGCAGATAGTTGCCGCCCTTATCCTGCGGATGAATCACACATTGCTGCGTTAGTCTGACACGGCGAAATGTCGGAAGCAGAACAGACATAATACCTCCTGACCCGGATTAAAGCAAATTTTCGATATTGTGTCGCAGCAGCACCCGAATATCGGTATGGTAAAACTCCTTCGGCGGCTGCTGTTTGAGTTGAATGTAATCAGCCAACAGGGACAGCGGCAGTGCGCCCTGCTGCACCGCATCCTGTCCGATGACAAAATCCGCAACACCGCGCCGAAGCTCGTACAGGTTGGCGGGGATCTCATCGTGCATGATCAGGTGCACCCCTCGTGCGCGGCCGGAATCGACCAGCGCACTGCATACGCCCGCATAACCCGGTGTGATCGCGTAGATACCGGTCAGATCGGGAACCTCCTGCAGCAGACGGAGCGTATGCTCGTAAACCACATTGCTGTCATCGTTCGGCAGCATGACATCCCGCAGCTGAAGCGACGAATCGGGGGTAAGCAGCTCCTCCTTAAAGCCCTTCAGACGTTCGCGGTACGCACTGTGATACATACAGGGCGCACTGATCGTAGCCACCGTGCCGCTCTCCCGCGCCACCAGACGCATCAGCTCGGCCACTGTACGGCCGGAAGAAAGGTTTTCCTGCCCGACATAGCACAGCCGGTGGCTGTTGGGCAGATCGGTGTTAAACGTAACGACCGGTATTCCGCGTTGGTCGATCAGCTCGTTGATCTTGGTTTCGACCAGCAGACAGTCGAGCGGCGTGATCGCCAGCGCATTGATATGATGCTGCTCGACCAGCTCCTCGATCATCGAGACCTGCTCGACCGGATCGAGCGAGGGCGACAGCCGGAAGATGACCTCCACGCTGAACGCGGCCAGACGGCGGGCTTCGCGCCGGGCGGCATCCAGAACGATCTGCATGAACGGGGTCTGCACCGAAAACATGATCACGCCGATGCGAATCGGATGCGATGTGCGGGACAGTGCCAGACCGGCACGGTTGGGGGTGTAGCCATATTCGTTGGCTACCGCCTTGATCCGCTCCGCCACCGCAGGGCGAACATTTCCTTTATTATGAAGTGCCCGATCGACTGTACCGCGGGACACACCGCAAATCTCAGCAATTTGATTCAGGGTAATTGCCATATGATATCACCTCTGTCAGAACGGTTCTTTCCCGTTTTTATAGTTAAAGCATAACATAATACCCCTAATAAGTCTATATCTAAAGTGAATAAAGCGGTATTCACAATATTGTGCACGTGTACGGATTCTGCTCATTCGAGCCGTGCACGCAAAAATGCACTCTTTTCCGAACCTTCCGTGTTTTGTTCATATTTTCATACAATGCATCTGCCGTAAACGCCATAAAACGAGTAAAACACGTGAAATCCGAAACAAATACCGAGTTGTTACGAGATTGAACTAACAGCCAGATCCCGCATCTGAGGCGGGTAGTTTTGCATAAGCGATTCCCCCGCTCTGTCGTGCAAAGCCTATAAAATCACAATTTTGTGCAGACAGAATCACCAGTTTTCATAAGATTCGTCTGTGCGGTTTGGTGAAAATTCAAAAAGCCGGTTGACGCACATCGAAAAAGAGTGTAAAACTAAATCAAGGCAAGCGTAAATCGCATTTTTCCAAAATGTGAACGTGTACGGCTAAGAAAAAAGTTGAGAAAGATGAGGTAAAAGCAAATGAAAAAAAGACTTTTCGCAGGATTGATTGCATCGGCAATGATGGCATCCATGCTGGCAGGCTGTGGCGGCGGCGCACAGCAGGGCGACAGCGCAGACGGCGGCAGCGGCCACAAGGTAACGCTGATTATGAGCCAGCGCGATGAGTGGCTCAGCGAAATGGAGGCAGCCGCTCAGGCCGCTGCAAAGGACACCGGCATCAACCTGACCACCCAGGATGCCAACAGTGACACCAGCAAGATGATCCAGTACATCGAATCCTCGGTTACCGCAGGTGAAGATGCCATCATTATCAACATGGTAGACCCCGAGACCGCTGCACAGTGTGTCGAGGCCGCAGGCGATGTTCCGGTCGTATTTGTAAACCGTTTCCCGGGCGATCCCTCCGTACTGAATGAGAAGGCTGTTTACGTCGGCTCCGACGAAATGACCTCCGGCGCATTCCAGGGCGAGTTCCTCGCAAAGTTCTTTAAGGATCAGGGCAAGACCGATATCTCCTACCTGATGCTCAACGGCATCCTCGGTCAGACCTCCACCACCAACCGTACCGCATCCGTGCTCAAGGCACTGGAGGACAACGGCATCAAGGCAACCGCAGCAGCCGCTCCGCTGGCAGCCGATTATGACCGTGCAACCGCAATGGACATGATCTCTCCGCTGCTCAAGACCACCAAGTACGACTGCATCATCTCCAACAACGATGCAATGGCACTCGGTGCAGTCGAAGCAATGCAGCAGCAGGGTCTGGACCCGAAGTCCGTTCCGATCGTTGGCATCGACGCAACCGCTGACGGCCGTCAGGCTATCAAGGACGGCACCCTCGCTATGACCGTATTCCAGAACGCAGAGGGTCAGGGCCGCGCTTCCCTGCAGGCAGCTGCAAACCTGATCGACGGCAAGCCGATCGCAGAGGGCACCGGCTATGAAGTAGACGACGAGAACGAGTTCATCATCTGGGTACCGTTCGAGCCGGTTACCATCGACAACGTAGCAGATTACGACTAAATTCCGACACTGAATGTTGCGAAGGGGACATTTCCATATGTCCCCTTCCTAAAAAAACGCAGAGATATTGGGGTGAAAAGCAGTGAGTCAAGAGTATATCCTGGAGATGACCGATATCGTCAAGGATTTCCCCGGCGTGCGTGCGCTGAAAGGCGTACAGCTCAAGGTGCGCCCCGGTACCGTACATACCCTGATGGGAGAAAACGGCGCAGGCAAATCAACTTTGATGAAATGCCTGATCGGCATCCATCCGCCCACATCGGGCAAGATCGTTTTTGACGGCAAGGAAATCCGTTTCAAAACCACATTGGAAGCGCTGAACTCCGGCATTTCGATGATCCATCAGGAATTATCGCCGGTTCCGGAACGCAGTGTCAGCGAAAACCTCTGGCTGGGCCGCGCACCGCGCAAGGGCCTGATCATTGATCACAAGAAAATGCGTCAGGACAGCATCGACCTGTTCCAGCGCCTGCATCTGGATGTTGATCCGGATGAAAAGATGGGCAACCTGACGGTTGCAAAAATGCAGATGGTTGAAATCGCAAAGGCGGTTTCGTATGACAGCAAGATCGTAATCATGGACGAGCCGACCTCCTCCCTGACCGAAACCGAGGTTGAGCATCTGTTCCGCATCATCGAAGACCTGAAAAAGAAAAACGTAGCAATCATTTATATTTCGCATAAAATGGATGAAATTTTCCGCATTTCGGATGATATCACCGTATATCGTGACGGCGAGTACATCGCCAGCGACCGCGCGGAAAACCTGAACGTAGATAAACTGATTCAGCTTATGGTAGGCCGTGAGGTTTCCAATATGTTCCCCAAGGTGGATTGCCCGATCGGAGATACCATTCTGAAGGTCGAGAACCTTTCCGCCGGTCATGCGGTAAAGAACGTATCGTTCGAGCTACACCGCGGTGAAATTCTGGGCATGGCCGGTCTGGTCGGCGCAGGCCGTACCGAAACGGCAGAGGCTATTTTCGGTATGCGCCATATCACCGGCGGCAAGATCTATAAGGACGGCGAGGAGCTGCACATCAAATCCCCCGAGCACGCCATCGCACACAAGATCGCCCTGCTGACCGAGGATCGACGCGGCAACGGCATCGTCGGTATGCTGAGCATCAAGGACAATACCGTGCTTGCCAGCCTGAAAAACTACGGTTTCCCGCTCAATCACAAGAAGATGCGCGAGGATACCGAAGAGTATGTGCGTAAGCTCAATACCAAAACACCGACGATCGACACCCCCATCAAGAACCTTTCCGGCGGCAATCAGCAGAAGGTTCTGGTAGGCCGCTGGCTGCTGACCGATCCGGACATCCTGATCGTAGACGAGCCGACCCGCGGTATCGACGTAGGCGCCAAGGCCGAAATCCATTCGCTGATCACCAAGCTGGCCGGCGAAGGCAAGGCGATCATCATGATCTCGAGCGAGCTGCCCGAAGTTATGGGTATGTCCGACCGCATCGTGGTCATGCATGAAGGCACGATGACCGCAATCGTAGATCGCAAGGATTTCTCGTCCGAGCTGATCCTGAAATACGCTACCAGCGAGGTTCCTTACCAGCCCGCTGCTGATGAGCAATAAGAAAGAAGGGTAAATGGTATGCATAAGACGTTTGACAAGAAAAAATTCCTGTCGCAGAACTCGATCTGGCTGGTACTGATCGCTATGGTCATTATCATGGGTGTTGCACAGCCCAGCTTCTTCACCGTAAACAACCTGCTGACGCTGCTCTCCGGTGAGGCCGTCAAGGGTATTCTGGCCTTCGGCGTTATGTTCGCGATCCTGTCCAAGGGTATCGACCTGACGATCGGCGCATCGGCCGGCCTGGTTGCCTGCATCACGGCATCTCTGGTTCAGCCGGCAGATTATGCCAACGCAGTATTCCCCGGTCTGGGCTCCCTGCCCGCACCGCTGGTTATTCTGATCGGTCTGGCAATCGGCGCAGGCATCGGCGCTATTTACGGTGCGATCATCGCGTACACCAAGATTCCACCCTTCATCGCAACGCTCGGCGCACAGCTGATCTGCCGCGCAAGCGCAAAAATGTACACCAGCCGCCCGGTTTCCAACCTGACCCCGGAGTTCCGTTTCCTCGGCTCTGCTAAAATCGGCCCGGTTCCGGTCATCATTCTGGTATTCTTCGTTATGTTTGCGATCTCGGCCTTCCTGCTGACGCAGACCCGCTTCGGCAAAAACGTGTATGCCATCGGCGGCAACGATCAGGCTGCCCGCGTTGCCGGCATCAATGTAGAAAAGAACCTCATCATGGTTTATGTATGGTGCTCGGTTTGTGCGGCTGTTGCAGGTATTCTGCTGGCAGGCCGTGCAGGTTCGGCTGATCCGGCCAACTCCGGCCTGAACTACGAGCTGGACGCTATCGCTGCGGCTACCGTAGGCGGCACCTCCCACACCGGCGGTATCTGCCGCGTATCCGGTGTTCTGGCAGGTATCCTGATCCTCGGCGTTATCAACAACGGCCTGGTTATGCTGAAGGTCGATGATAACATGACCAACATCGTCAAGGGCCTGATCATTGTCGGTTCGGTTATCCTTGATATGCGCAAGAACGCAAAGCGCGCGTAAAACAGACACACACAATCTCTCTTCTTTTTCCGAGTTTTCAGGAGTCGCAGCAATGCTGCGGCTCCCGAAATACTCGCACATAATCTGTTAGACTTGAACTCTGCCGTACAGCGGCATATTTTGAAAGGATGAGCTTTATCATGGAAAATCTGAACATTGCACTGATCGGCTGCGGCATGATCGGCCGTGAGCACATCGAGCGTATCCAGAACCGCATCCGCAATGCACGCATCGTTGCCGTATGCGACGTATTTGAAGAAGGCGCAAAGAAGGGCGCTGAGATCGCCGGTGCCGGCACCAAGGTTTACACCGATTTCAACGAAGCAATCAATGATCCGGACGTAAACGCTGTTGTAGTTACCACCCCGGGTCAGTTCCACAAGGGTCCGGTTCTGGCAGCGATCAAGGCCGGCAAGCCGGTATTCTCCGAGAAGCCGCTGGCTAACACCGCTGCTGACGGCAAGGAGATCGTTGAGGCCGAGATGGCAGGCGGCAAGCACCTCGTACAGGTTGGCTTCATGCGCCGTTACGACCGCGGCTATCGTCAGGTCAAGGAGCTGATCGATTCCGGCAAGTTCGGTGCCCCCATGGTAATCAAGTGCACCCACCGTGCAGACGGCGTTGCCGATGACTACACCACCGCAATGGCTGTTACCGATACCGCAATCCACGAGATCGACGTTCTGCCGTGGCTGGTAAACGACGAGTGGGACGAGGTTCAGTGCATCATGCCGAAGACCAACAGCAAGGTTAAGAACGCGCTGAAGGACCCGCAGATCATGATTATGAAGACCAAGGGCGGCATCATCAATATGCTCGAGGTAAACGTAAACTGCGGCTTCGGCTACGACATCAACTGCGAGGTTGTATGTGAGAACGGCGTTGTAAACCTGCCGTGCCCGTCCTTCCCGACCGTTCGCTACGCAAACGAGGTTTCCACCAAGATCGAGGACAACTGGATCCTGCGCTTCATCGATTCTTACGATGTAGAGATTCAGGACTGGGTTGACCATGCACTCAAGGGCGAGACCGGCGGCTCCTCTGCCTGGGACGGCTACGTTGCTTCCATCACCGCTGACGCTCTGGTTAAGTCCCAGACCTCCGGTGTGCCGGAGAAGGTCGTTACCGGCGGCACCCCGGACTTCTACAAGAAGTAATCCACCTCATATTTTCTATTCATTGCTACTCACTCGCAAGGGTGGCAGAGCTTCCTGCTTTACTGCCCTTGCATATCACCTTAACCACTATACCGCGTTTTACAACGTGAAATTGATACGTTAAAAGGAGTTACTGCTATGAAAATCGGTTTTAACGAAGGCTGCAACCGTTTCTGCGAAAACCACTCCGTACTCGAAGACCTCGACCTGTGCGAGAAGTACGGCTTTGACTACATCGACATCCAGTCCGAGTGCCTCGACCGCGAGATCGCTGCCGGCAAGTACACCATCGATGATCTCGGCGCATGGTTCGCTGACCCGAAGCACCACCTGAAGATGCTGTCCTACAACGCCCTGATCTTCTTCAACATGAAGCAGACCCAGGAGGAAAAGGACGCCGTTATGGCAAAGCTCGATCAGATCATCGCAGACTGCAACAAGCTGGGCTGCAAGATGATCGTTGTCGTTCCGTCCATGGATCTGACCGTTCCGGCTACCGTTGACGAGATCAAGGCTGATGCTGTTGCAGTCCTCAAGGAGATGGTAAAGAAGGTTGAGCCGCACGGCATCAAGCTGTCCATCGAGTTCTGCGGCGCACCGACCATGTCCATCAACCGCTTCGAGTACGCTTACGACATCGTTACCGAGGTAGATCATCCGCTGGTCGGCATCACCCTCGACCAGTATCACTTCCATGCTATGGCTTCCGAGTGGGCTGCTCTCGAGAAGGCTGACGGCAAGAAGATTTTCGTATGGCACCTGAACGGCATGGAGAATATGCCGTGCGGCGCTGCTTACAACAACGACGAGAAGCGTCTGTGGCCGGGCGAGCCGGGCGACTGCCTCGACCACAAGCGTTACGCAGATACCCTCAAGAAGATCGGCTTTGAAGGCGACGTTTGCACCATGGAGGTGTTCCGTCCGGACTACTACAAGCTGTCCAACGAGGAGAATATCAAGAAGGCTGCCGAGGTTACCAAGGCACATGTTGCGAAGTACTGGGCTGACTGATTTCACAGAGTGAAGATTTAAGAGTGGAGAGTGAAGAACTTTCCACTCTTTTTCTGTATACCCGCAAAAGAGAAAGAGTGGAGAAAATCACCACTCTTCACTCTTTTATAAGGCGCTGCTGACTACCGCCGCGACCTCTGTCTCACTGATTCCCTGCTCTGCGGGCACGGTCGGCGCCTTGATGTCAAAGCCGACTGCCTTTGCAAGCTCTGCAAGGGAGTCATGGGCAGTCAGCGGATTCGGAATCTGCGAAGAATCGCCGTCCTCGGTCGTAGTATCCGGGTCAATGATGATGGTGTCGCCGCTGACCTTGACCACAGCAGGATCGTTGCCGCAGAGCGATACGAACAGATCGACCGGAACATAAAAACGTAAAATACACATAAAAAAACAGCGGCACAGCTGCCTTTTCGGTACGCTTCCGCAGATAGAAACATGACAGTCCGGCTTGCTTGTCTGCCTCGGCAGCATCGCTCATTTCATCAATCATGCGGTGAGGGACCGCAAAAACGAAAGGCGCCGCAAGGCAGGAAAGAGCAGCGCCTTTTATAGTTTGATACATCGGATGTTCTTAAGGCAACACCGCACAATTAAAGCCGCGGTGCTTTGCGGAAATTTTGTGCCCTGACTTTGTTACAATTTCACGGTAATACATCAAGTATTACCGCAAAACTGTGCCTCGTCAGTACGCAAAATTTACTCGCAAATCACTCTTGTTCAATTATGCGGTA
>ERZ772835.1018-NODE-1018-length-16838-cov-2.23274_pt1 | contig 16838 bp, 9 predicted proteins | sample MGYA00511901_ERZ772835 | MGnify/ENA primary metagenome ERZ772835 (study PRJEB29015, sample SAMEA2737729) | human gut metagenome | biome: human gut; feature: human-associated habitat; material: faeces | place: China | collected 2012 ...
AATCGGGTAATTCGAGTTCGTAGAATTACTCTTATATGAGTCAATCGTCGCATACGACGGAACATCCGAGTTTCCATTCTGTCCCCAACCAACGCGTACTTTCAAATTACTAATTGCCTCAACATCAAAAAACGGCTCATTACTAATGCGCCATCCAACTGATGCCGCAGGGAAATTACCCCATTTGTTATTACCTAAACGAGATGAACCATCCCGACGCAAAGTAAACGCCACCAAATACCGATGATGATAATTATAATCGAGCTTACCGAAATAAGAGACCATACTATACTCCGTAGCAGCACCCGAGTTCTTCTGGGTTCCTACATCTCCCGCATCTAAAAAACGGAAGTTAGGATCGTCTGACGGAAAACCGTCTCTTGAAGCTGTAAAATACTCATATCTATTTCTCAAAGACTCCATACCTAATAAGGCATTGATCGTATGGTCGCCAAATGTCTTATTATAAGTCAAGGTATTCGTGAATACCCAGTTAAAATTCCAAGCATTTCGGTTGGATAAACTACTTAATTTCTCCGAGGCATTCAACTCATCATATTTTGGACTGAAAGAACGTCTATACAGATTATTGTAATCAACACCAAAAGAGGTCTTAAACATAAGCCCATCGAACAAATGCAACTCGGCATACAAATTACCTACCAAACGGCTCTTCTTATCTTGATTATCCTTGTTCCTATACAATTTACCCATAGGATTCGGAATATCCGAGAATACATTTCCGGCATACTCATCTTCCAGATTTTTCACGGGCGTGATAGACTGGAATTTATAAGCCTCATACAAAGTTCCTCCCAAGGCGGCATTGTTAGAGACACTAGTTCCCCAAGAATGAGAAAGAGAGATATTTTCTCCTATACGGAAATGATCATCAAACAATTTATACTCGGAATTAAAACGACCACTCACACGCTTAAAATCGCTAAACTTAACCAATCCCTGCTGATCATAGTATCCCAACGAGAATAATTGATTAGATTTTTTATCCGCTTTCGTAAAAGAGAGATTATAAGACTGTACTACGGCCGCACGTAAAATCTCATCGACCCAATCCACGTCATCGGAAGGGATTAAATGATCACTATCCAAATATTCAGGAACAACTGCCTGATCACCATTTCCGTAGATATCATGCGAAGGAGTTTTTCCATCATTTTTCATTGCCTGCCACAACATATCGCCAAACTGTTGCGCATTCAACATCCTCAATTGTTTCGCCGCTTTTTGTACACCAAAGTAAGCATCTAAATTGACATTAAATTCACCCTCTTTTCCTCTTTTTGTATTGATGATAACGACACCATTAGCGGCACGAGCTCCATAGATAGAGGCAGAGGAAGCATCCTTCAACACCTGCATAGATTCGATATCGTTTGGATTCAAGAAATTGATACCACCATCCACAGGAATACCATCAATGATATAAAGCGGATCATTGTTACGGATCGTACTGAAACCGCGAATACGCACCGCAACTCCTCCACCCGGCATATTATCCGGCATCACGTTCACTCCTGAGAGCTTGCCCTGCATCATTTGGTCTACGCTAGAAACCGGTGTATCTTTCAAATCATCGATCTTCAAGACCGAAACCGCGCCTGTAAGATCTTTTTTACGGGATACACCATAACCTACGACCACAACCTCATCCAAGTTTTGTGAGTCCTCTTTCAACGAAATAGTCAAATCTGTCTTTGATCCGGGTACTAATTCCGTTGATAAATAACCAATATAAGAAACAACCAATACAGCATTATCCGGAACTTCCAGCGTGAAACGCCCATCAATATCTGTAATCGTACCAACAGTCGTTCCTTTCACCAATACATTTGCGCCAATTACCGGTTCTTGGTTCGAATCCAATACGACTCCTTGTACCGTATGTCCTTGTTGCTGCGCCAAAGGAATAGATTCTAATTTACGCGATAAGATAATCTGCTTATCCACAATCTTGTAATCGACATTCATGTTATCGAAGACCCGGGATAAAACCAAATTAATATCCTTATTATTGGCCTCTAAATTAACAACACGGCTCACATCCAAAACATGATCCGCATACAAGAATGAATAACCCGTTTCCTCCTCTATCCGATCGATCGCTTGCTCCAACGTAGCGTTTTTCAACGACAAGGAAAGTGTTGTTGTCTGTGAATAAGAGGTACCTGCATATAACTGAAAGGCAGTCAAGAATGTAAATGCCGTACCAAGATTTAAGATACGATTCGATTGAGGTAAATACCGAGTAAGATTCCTCTTACGTAAATGAAATGCACTCATAAGCATGTAGATTTAGTGATTACACAAAATTTATTTTGAAATGATTTTTTATCGTTGATAAACATCTATCCTCTGCCGGACAAACGTGGAATCCGAATGAGAGGAAAGTTGTCGGGCAGACCATTCAATAGGGGCAGTCTGTTTTAGATAATCCAATATTTGCTCCAAGGTCTCATTTGTGAAAGTCGCACGGTATTTATACTCCGCATTCGAGTTCTTATGCAGTACGATCTCCACATTATATCGTTTTTCCAGTCGCTTTAGTACCTTCTCTAAAGGAGTATTTCGAAATACCATCCGCCCCTTTCTCCAATCCATCTTCTCATCCAAATTGACAGCAGAAACACGGAACACACCGCTTTCCTTATTAAGCACGACCTGTTTGTTCGGTTCCAAGCGGATCCGTTCATCGTTCCGGATAACATCGATCTTTCCTTTTTCCAGCACAGCCTCGATAAAAGGTTCATCGTCATAGGCATTCACATTGAACTTCGTTCCATACGCTATTACCCGCAATCCCTCAGAGGTAGACACACTAAAAGGATGTTCCGGATCGGCTTCAACTTCAAAATAGCCCTCACCAAAGAGCTGAACTTTACGTTCTTTCTCATCAAAGACCGATGGATAAACCAAGCGGCTGCCGGCATTCAACCAAACAACAGATTGATCAGGTAACACCAAACGGGTAATTGTACCAGGCATGGAACTAATCTCCGCAAAAACCACAGATGCCCCCGTCTTAACATTCCTACCTGTGGTATAATATAAATAAGAAAAAAATAACGAGGATATGAGCAACGGTACTACAAGAATAGCTGCGGCACGGGTAAAAAACAACGAAAACATCCTCATAGAGGCTTTCCGCTTAGCACGACGTTCCATGCTTTGCCAAGCCTTATGCACATCTATCGCTTGGTATTCTAGCATATCCTCAGACAGAGCTTTAATCTTCTCAATCTGCCGTAATGTACTTTTTTCGTCTCCGCTTTCTCGCATATATGATTGTCTTTTTCTATATAGACACAGTCAAAACAAAAACACGACAGCAAAACGACTTTTTTTATATTTTTCTTCCTCTTGTACCCCACAATAAAGCAAGGAAATCACCTAAGCAGGTATTGCCCAACACGTATATATGTGTGGGCCCTCCTCACCAATTGCACAAAAAGCAAGGATTTTAGCTTGTGAAACAAAGGGGAATATATTCTAAAAATATATACATTTGTCTCATTATGGAAAGAAATCCAACAATGACTGATATCGATTTCCTTTTACGGCAAATCACGACCGAGGATAATAAGCTCTCCTTCCAACGTTTATTTGAGTTATATTATCCGGCTCTTTGCATATATACCAAACGTTTTATCTCTGACCGGGAAACGAGAGAAGATATCGTACAGGAAGTTTTTTCCTCCATCTGGGAAAATCGTAAACGCATCGTAATAAGAACTTCCGCGCGCAATTATCTCATCACAGCTACCAAGAACCACAGTCTCAACTATCTGCAACGCAATCACGAAGAATATGTAGACCAATTCTCTCAAGAGCAAATCCCTATCTATGCGGAAAGTGGCGAGGAGCTTTATACTTGGGAAGAATTACAAACCCTACTTCGAGAGGCACTTGCTAAATTACCTGAAAACTATCGATATGTATTCGAGAAGAATCGCTTTGAGAATAAGAGTTACGGCGAGATCGCGGAGGATATGCAAATATCCATACGGACAGTAGAAAGATATAAAAATAAGGCGATTGAAATATTAAAGACAGAGTTGAAAGACTACTTGCCCCTGTTCATTGGTTGGCTATTTTAACAAAAACTTCCGGAAATACCCACATACCTCCGGAAGTTTCTCGTCCTCAATTTATTGTTGCTCCAACCAAACCTTCACCCCTTCAAGTAAGATCTGGTTCTCATCAGACTTCTGGGTAGAGAGCCGTAGATAAGTCTCATCCAAGCCCCGGAAATTCGAAGCGTCACGGATCAAGATCCCGTAATTATCTAAAAGGAATTGCTTTAAATCAGCGGCTGTACCCTTCTTCAAACGGACAAGGAAGAAAGTCGTAGAGGTCGGGATTACCTCCAAGCCATCCAATTTACTTAATTGATAAATAAAATCCGCTGTCTCACGCTGCCATTTACGGATCGGCAACGTAAATTGCGCCGGATGGATCAAGATATATTTACTTGCCTCGATAGCGATAGCATTTACCGACCAAGGTATGATATACTTGTTCACTTTCTCCGCAATCTCCGGAGAAGCGACCAGATAACCGATACGCAAGCCGGGGATATTATAGGCCTTCGAGATAGACTGGACAAGGATTAAGTTCTTATGCGTTTTCACGTCACTCGGCTTTAGCATGTCTTCCGTCGTAAAAGCCACGTATGCCTGGTCAATAATGAAGGTAGTCTGCGGATTCGCCGAGATCAAACGGAGAAGCTCCGTACGGTGGATCAGCTTTCCATCCGGATTATTCGGATTACAAATCCAACAGAAATCCTGTCCCTCCAAGGATAACTCTGATAAATCGTCCGATGTCGGGAAGAAAGAGATCTCATGCTCATGCAAACGGCAAGCGTCCTCATATTCAGAGAAAGAAGGAATAGCGATCATGGATTTCGCACCTCGCCAAGCTTGCGCTAACAAATAAAAAGCCGTGATCGAGCCATTCGTCACTACAATATTCTCTTCCTTGATCTCATACCGGCGGGCCAACAATCTTTTCAAAGTAGCGGCGTCCGGCTCCGGATAACGAGTCAGCTTATCAAAATGCTCGATCAAATGTTCCTTCAGTTTATCTAAATTAGCTCCGTGCCACACATTCGAGCTAAAGTTTATCTTTACCTCGTTCTTTGCGTTATAAAAATCATCACCGTGTCCGTATAACATATACCTGCTTTTTAATTAATACCTATCTGTTAAAACTGTCACAAAATTACGAATCTTTTTGGCTTTTCCTATCAATCGCCTTATAGATCGCATCCTGTATGCGAGTACGTATATCAAGCGATCCCAGTTTATTATTTGCCCGGCTAGGATTCACCCGGTTACTCAAAAATATATAAATAAGCTGGTTATCCGGATCTACCCAAAAACAAGTACCCGTAAATCCTGTATGTCCATAGACCGAGGCGGGAGCCAAAGCCCCACAAGGCGAGGCTTTCGGATTACCAATCACCGGCTTATCAAAGCCTAACCCTCTACGGCAAGTCGGGCTCTTGCTTTGTGTAAACAAACGGCTGGTTTCCAAAGAAAAATAGCGCTCGCCGCCATAAGTCCCTTGGTTTAGCATCAATTGGAGCACCTTCGCCAAATCATTCGCATTCGAAAATAATCCGGCGTTTCCAGAAACACCCCCTTGAAAAGCGGCTGCCTCATCATGTACATATCCGCGAAGCAATTGGCGGCGGACAAATCCATCTTGTTCCGTAGGTACAATTTGCAAGGTATCCATTCGCTTCAACGGATTATAAGTGGTATGCCAAGCCCCTAACCCGCTGTAGAAATCATCCCGAAGAAGCTGGTCCATCGGAGATTTCATCAGATTTTCCACCATCATTTTCAGCATAATGAAATTCACGCAACTATATACGTACCTACCTCTCGTACCCAAACGGGATTTCTTGATATCTTGAAGGATCGTATCTTTAAAGGAATCACTCACATAGAAATTACGGGCTACCTCAGTCGTAAATCCGGGTTTCCGTGTATCTGATACTATATCCGGAAGATATTTAAAATCATTCCGGACATACGTTTTAGCGTCAAAACGAACCGGGTGCGTGGCGTTCTTCGCCGAACTATATAAACTGCCTTTATAACTATCCTTATCAATAGCATCCAGATAGAAATTAATAGTTGGAGTCACTCCCGATTGATGATATAGTAACTCTTTTATCGATAAATCCTTTTTATTAGACTCTTTCAACTCCGGTATAAAATCGGAGATCTTATTGTTCAAGGTGAATTTCTTCTCATCATACGCTTTCATGACTGCCAATAAAGTCCCCGCCGCCTTCGATGCCGAAGCCAAGTCATAAACTGACGCCTCCGTGACCGGCTGCCTACTTTCGTAATCAAAATAACCAAACGATTTATTATAGATAATCATGCCGTCCTTCGCAACCAACACTTGGCATCCGGGATAAGCCTTCTCATCCAATCCCTCTTTAACGATCGACTCAATTACATCCAAACGGTCCGGATTCGCTCCCACCTCTTCTGGCTGGTGATACCCCAAACGAGTCTTTTCCGTAAAAATACCAGTACCCGCATAATACAATCCCGGAATTGAAACCGGAAGTTTCCCTTTCGCCGCAATACCACCGAATATCACTTGGGCCGCATATTCCTGCGCTAAGGGAGTGCCCTCGTAAGCCAACACGACCGCCTTCGCCTTCTCGATCGACTTCTTATATTCCTTACAAGCATATGGTAAGGTAAAGAAAGTATAGACCAACTCTTTCTTCGCAGCCAACTGCCTCAACGCTAAACTCTCGGGAATGCGAATCGTATGCACGCCACAAATGATCACGTCGTATTTTTGCAATTTATTATAAACCTGTTGGACTTGGGTAGCCGTAGAACGCCGTCCGATACTAAAGCAAGCGATCGAATCATATTCGCCCAGCATTTTCTGGAACTCATTACCAACCCCGTCTCCAATCGAGAGCGCTGCGATCTTTTTCTTATTCAACTGTTTAAGAGGTAAGATCGTATCCTCATTCTTCAAAACAGTAATAGCCTCCGAATTCAACTTCGCCGCCATCCATGCCGCATGCGGAGAGTTCAAACGTTTCGATAAGCCTTTTGTTTCGACCGGCTTATAGGCATTCAATCCAGCGATATATTTGTACCTTAATATTTTCAAGCACTTGGCCTCGATCGCTTCCAGATCCAATACCCCTTCTTCAATAGCCTCTTTCACGGCCGTAAAATCATTGATTGGAGCGGCCGGAGCGAGCAAGATATCATTCCCCGCAAGCAAAGCCTTCACCGAAGGATTATCCGTTTTCTTTGTGGAAGCCCCTTTCATCGCTAAAGCATCCGTAAAGCACAGACCTTGAAAACCGAGTTCTTTCTGTAATAGATCCGTCACTACCGCCTTGGAGAAAGAAGCCGGCTTATGACTTTTATCCAAAGCTGGAACGTAAAGATGTCCCGTCATTATCCCGCCGAACCCATCATATATATAACGTTTAAAAGGAAGAAGTTCCACGCTATCCAAGCGGGCCCGGTTATGGCGCACGACGGGTAATGTCTCGTGCGAGTCCTCGGAAGTATCTCCATGTCCGGGGAAATGTTTGGAGACAGACAAGATGCCCGTATTTTCCAATCCTCTTGCGTAAGCAATACCTTTCTCCGACACAGCCTCCGGATTCTCGCCAAACGAACGCAGGCCGATCACGGGATTATCCACATTGCTATTCACGTCCATATCCGGAGCGAAATTTATATGAATTCCCATTTCCCGGCACTGCCGTCCCACCTCTTTTCCATATTCCTCGATCAAGGCATTGTCCTCGATAGCGCCTAGCATCATGTTTTTCGGGAAACGGGTGGTTCCACTTAATCGCATGGAAAGTCCCCACTCCCCATCCAAAGAGACCAACATCGGAATCCGGGAAGCCTTTTGCAAACGATTGGTCACCTCCGCCTGCGTCACCGGATCCCCTTTATGGAATAAGATGCCCCCGATCTTGATATCGTTCACGTAACGCATAAGCCGTTGCATATTCCGGTTATCGGATTTAGGATTCGCTATAACCATAAATAACTGCCCGATCCGTTCATCATAACTCATAGCGTCAAACACGGAATCAACCCAATGATTCATCTTTTCCTGATCCACCGCACGATAAAGGTTCGGGACTGTTTGCGCCCCACTCGATAAAAGGGAAATACAACACAAAAGCAAGATACCAATCTGTCTCATCACAACATTATCATTATTACTCTCCAAAAATAAGAAAATATCGCAATAGTAACGTGAATTGTGATAGGGGTTTTTACTATCTTTCCTGTCTCGTAATAAAAAAGGAAGTACTTCATGAAGCTAATACTACTCATAATCTTGATTATCTTCGGCTTTCAATCAAGCGCTTGGGGACAGGCGCCGACTCTCAGTATCGAGGCTAAACAAGAACCGATCCAAGAAATCATGAAAAAAATAGAGCATCAAACAGGCATGACATTCTCCTACGATCCTTCTATTCTCAAAGGTATTTCCCGGATTACATTCAAATCTGATAACCAATCCATATCGGAATGCCTTACCCGGCTATTCCAAAAGCTCCCTCTGTCTTATCAGATAAACGGTACCCACATCATCTTGAAGAAACTCCCCCGCTCAGTAACCATCAGCGGATTCGTACGGGATAAAGCGACTACAGAATATCTAATCGGGGCCTCCGTTTATGACTCTCGCACACAAAGGGGCACAGCTACCAATAACCACGGTTTCTTCAGTCTAACCTTACCGGTCGGGGTAGTCCGTCTGGAGACTTCCTACATCGGATACGGACGTTTCTCACATACATTCCAACCGCTCGAACGGGATACCGTGATGGAAATTCTGCTGGAAAGCGGTGAGGCATTGGCCGAAGTTGTCGTTACCGGTAGTAATGACACACAAAACCCGATACAAGCCCCTCAGATGGGAACGATTAAAATAACCCGGAAGATGATCAAGACCATCCCGACCTTATTCGGTGAGGCTGATGTGATCAAAGCCCTGCAAACCCAACCCGGCGTATCAGCCGGAACGGAAGGATTAGCCGGGATGTATGTCCGTGGGGGGAATGGAGACGAGAACCTGTATATGATAGACGGAATCCAACTGTATCAGGTCAATCATCTCGGAGGACTTTTCTCCGCTTTCAACGCCGAGGCTTTGAAAGATGTGGATTTTTATAAATCCGCTTTCCCCGCCCGCTATGGGGGAAGGCTTTCCAGCGTAGTGGATGTGCATACTAAAGATGGCAATATGAAAGAGTACCATGGTAGCGCTATGCTAGGATTGACCTCCGGTAACTTAAATTTCGAAGGGCCGATCATTAAAGACCGGACTTCGTTCAACGCCTCCTTCCGTCGCTCTTGGCTGGATGCCTTATCCGCACCGGGTTTGGCGATCTACAATAAAATTCAGAAAAAGAAGGGGGAGAAATTCAGCGCACGCTATGCTTTTACCGATCTGAACCTAAAAGTGAACCACCATATCAATGACCGGAGCCAAGCTTACGTTAATTTCTATTTCGGACAGGATTTCCTAAAAGGAGGAAGTTCTGAGTTCTCCGTAGGTGATAATATAACCCCTTTCGAGAACAAGGACTTTGGAAAGATGCGCTGGGGTAACATCGCATTGTCTTCCGGCTGGTCGTATGTGTTTAACAACAAGATGTTCGGTACCGTCACCTTGGCTTATTCCCATTATCAATCCAAACTAAAACAAGAGACTTCACAATACTACGGAACCGAGGGTGACAAAGATTATTCTTCACGGTTTATCGAGACCTCAACCCGAAACGGTATCAATGATTTCGGAGTCCATGCGAACTTCGACTATATTCCTACCTTGGCACATCATATCCGTTATGGTACCGACTATCTTTACCATCGTTTCAGCCCGGAATATATCGAGGAAAAGACCTCCGAGAATTTGTCTCCGACCAAACGAACTACCGGAGACGAGCGCCTTTCAGCGAATGAGTTGGCTGTTTTCGCCGAAGATGACTGGGCGATATCTCCCATTGTCCGGGCTAACGCCGGATTACGCCTGAACATGTACAATATACAAAAGAAGACATATGTCTCCTTAGACCCTCGTTTATCCGTACGCTTCCTGCTCACGAGGGATCTAAGCCTTAAGGCCTCATACGCCCGGATGAATCAATACGTACATCAGATTAGCGAAAGTTATATGAGTCTCCCTACCGATATGTGGATGCCGGTCAGCAAGAAATTAAAACCATTGGTGAGTGATCAAGTATCCGTTGGCGCTTATTACAATCTGCACAAGAACTATTCCTTCTCGGTGGAAGGTTATTACAAATGGATGAATCACTTACTGGATTATAAAGATGGTTACAACTTCTTACCCTCGTTCGTCGGTTGGGAGGAGAAACTGGCCGCCGGTAAGGGGTGGGCCTATGGAGCGGAGTTTATCGCCCGGAAAGAGACGGGGCGTATAACAGGATGGATCGGATACGGACTAATGTGGAGCGACCGGCAGTTCGACGAGATTAATAATGGCAAACGTTTCCCCGCGAAATACGATAACCGCCATAAGCTGAATATCGTCGCAAACTGGAAGATCAACGAGAAATTGGAACTAACAGGAAGCTGGACTTTCATGACCGGAAACCGGGTTACGGTGGCATTCGAGAATTACGAGGATTTGGGCCTCACTCCTGTCCCTCCGCTCTTACCGGAAGGAGGCTTGGACTATTTCACGGAGCGTAATAACGTACGTCTCCCCGCTTACCACCGCTTAGATCTGGGGATTAATATTTATCGACCTAAAAAGAACGGCCATCTCGGTATCTGGAATATCAGCGTATATAACGCTTATTGCCAGATGAACCCGATAACTATCCATAAGCGGTCTTGGATAAACTACAGCCATTATTTCGAGACGTTATCGCTCTTACCGATCATTCCGTCTATATCATATACTTATAAATTCTAAAGAACATGAAACCTATATTCTATTTATCAATCTTATTATCCAGCCTGCTCCTAACCTCCTGCTACAGGAAGTTTGACCTAGAGGAATATCGTACTACACCGAAAATGGTGATCAACTCGGCCTTCTCGCCGGATACAGTCGTAATGGCCAGCATATCCCGCACATGGTTTCACTCAGAGAGCAAGCCGGACGTGACGATTCGAAACGCCAAGGTGGAATTATACATAGACGGGATCTTCAAGGAGGAGATGCCTTGGAAAGAATATTCCTATTGGAAATCTTCTCGTTGGCTCGGAGAGGATCGAGGTGGATGGGTAACAGATACGCTTTATATATCGAATACGGTTCCACAGCCCGGACAAACCGTAAAGATTGTAGCTTCCACCCCGGAATATGGAACAGCCTCGGCGGAAGATAAGATTCCTTCCAAGACCGAAATCAAAGGCCTGCGCATAATTCCCCGTAAAGAAGCTACCGGCAACGGCGGTACCCTTGTCGATGGAGATGGGAATATCTCCTACATAGAAGAAAACGATGTGCTTATCTATCAAATCACTTTCCAAGATACCCCGGGTAAATCAAATTACTATTCTCTACAGATATGGGGAGATGACGACCATCTTGGTGTCCTGTTGGACTTCTCCGTAGATCCCGTATTCACGCAGCAACAAGGTATCTTGGATGAGGTTTTCGGCTCCTCGATGGTAAATTGGCGGGGACGGGTATTTTCCGACGAGCTGTTCGACGGGAAGGAATACACGTTGCAAGTAAAAGAACAACTTAGGTCCGATACTAAATATTATACCAAACGCCATATTCGTTTATATTCCCTGTCCGAACCCTATTACCAATATCTGCTATCTTTACAAAACATCAAGAATGAAGGTATCATGGGCGGACTTACGAATGTAGGTCTGGCCGAGCCTGTCCGAATCTACAGCAATGTGGAAGGAGGAACGGGAATCGCTGGTGGATGTCAATGGTTTGAATCCTTGGTAGACATAAAAGATTTAATCAAATAGCGAGCAAAAAAGCATCTATCTATTGCGAATCAAATATTTATTTCGTTACTTTGCACCCGCTTTACGTAATCTCTGTCGGGAAATGTAGCCCGTTAAATTGCGTTTCATTATAAATTACAATTAAAAAGCTATAAACAATGGATTTAATTAAGATTGCAGAAGAAGCGTTCGCTACGAAGAAGGAACTTCCTTCATTCAAGAGTGGTGATACGATCACGGTAGCTTACCGTATCAAAGAGGGTAACAAAGAGCGTATCCAGCAGTATCGCGGTGTTGTTATCCGTATCTCCGGTCACGGCGACAAAAAACGTTTCACAGTTCGTAAGATGTCTGAGAACGTAGGTGTAGAGAGAATTTTCCCGATCGAATCTCCGTTTATCGAAAGCATCACGGTTAACAAAGTCGGTAAAGTATTTGACAGAATCGTTAAGCCAATTACTGAAAAAGCAAGAATCAAAGAAAAGAGAGTCTAATCTCTCCGATTCTATTGCCATACGAAAAGCCATCCAGCGGAATGCCGGATGGCTTTTTGTTTATCGTTTCTTACAATGCCTATCGTAAGCATCTAACAATGCCCATTCAAAGGAGCTTACGATGGGCATTATAAGAACCTTAGAATGGGCATTGAAAGAAATCATATATCCAAGTCGCCCACGATTCATGAATGAATATCTAAAACAAGGGTTCATCAAAAGTCATTTTCACGAGATACCACTCCCTTCCCTATAAGAGATATACTTCAAGTTCCACAGGAGATATACTTCATCGGTAAAGTAAGTACTACCTCTACGGAATTCCCATTTATAGATAATTTCATCCACGGATTTTATCGCATGAGCCGCTTTTTACGTACATTTGAAGCAAATCCACCTAAGCGACATGGAAAAATGGATAAACAAATCGAACTATCGCAAACAGAAATAGAGCTAGCGTTCGCTTCCTTTTGTATAGAAGGAACCGCACGCAAATTGGGGCAGCCTTACCAAGAGGTGTTCGCACGCATGAAACGGGTAGGAATGATAGAGAACTATATCCTACCCAATTATAATATATTGCATACTGAAAGCCGCGAACACGTAATCGACAATATAGATGTAACTTACTTCCGACTATTCAATATACCCGATTCATTATCTGAATTATACAACTTACGATCCACGGATTTGTATTTGCGACCGAAATCTAAGTGGTAAGAGAATCCGATCTCGAAGCCCGGATAAATATCACCAAAACGCTGATCGGTCACATAGGGAGCGATCGCTGAAAGGTTCTTACTCCGGTAACGGGCGGATAGAGAAAGAAGCGCTTAACTGAACCTTCCCGATCCTATAACCGATACCCAACCTATTAAAACGATCGGCCTCACGACTGGTCTCACCCGAAAAGCTATAGCTTCTCTTATAAATCAACAGATTAAAATTAAAGTTCTTCACATCGCTATTCAAAGAGATCACATAGAAGGGATCCGTATATGTATGCGAATAGCTATTTCCATTCGATTGGAAATGGTTCAAGCCTCCGGAGATATTCATGCGCAGATAATCGCCGAAGGGTGAATAATTCAAATAGAGTTCCGGCGTAAAGCGATGGAAACTCCGTTGGTTATCGTAGGTGCGGATAAAAAGTCCCCGGCTAGCGTCATACAGGGTCTCTTCCATGACCATGCGGGGCTGGTATTGGTAAGAGAAAGTAAAGCCGGCCTTGACCTTTGCCGTATTCACATGAAATTCCACGGCGTTGTTATGATATAAGAAAGGGGATAGACCCGGATTACCTCTACGAACCTGTAAGGAATCAATCCATTGCTCCACGTTACTCAACTCAGACAAGGATGGGTTTACATTGCGCAGGTTATACCGGTAACGGGCGGATAATATCTCATTGATAGTATAAGTAAGCGTCACCTGCGGGCGGAAGTACCACCGATTGTAGGAGTCCACATTTTCTTGCGATAGATAATTACGGGAGGCACCCAAACCCACATTATAAACCAACTTCTTCCAAGTTCCTACGTATTGCGCATACATATACGACTCGGACTCTGTCATATGGGTCGTATAATCACCGGAGCCGGAATACACGTTATCCGTATAGGCTTGCGTATGTTTCAAACCAGCGGAAATTCGGCCGGTCTCCAGCTCTTTCTCGTAGATACCCTCTCCGATTACCGAATAGCGCTTTCCATCTACTTTCGTATAAATATCTGTCAAAAGAATACTTTCCAGTTCTTCCCGGTAGGTATGACGGCTATCGGTATTCGAATAAGTTCCCACGACATTGACGGCCAATGATTGTTTACGGGGTAATTTCCGGAAATAATACAAGTCGAGCGAGGGACGGGTATTCAAGGATTTATTATTATCGATAAGATGGGTCGTAGCCATACTCTCGCTATTTCTTAAAAGGGCGTCGCTATAGTTATGCGGATAGTCGTAATAATAAAAGTTCAACTTAGCGTTCAAGAAATAATCATCATCCTTCGTGTAGTTATAATTCGCCGTCGTAGTCCAATACATCTCATAATCCCTCCCGGGGATTCCTTCCTGTGTTCGCTGGAAGGTACCGTCTGGGGTATGAAAGATTTCCGTCCGGTCTTGCCATGCCTCTTTATACCGGTGTCCGTTCGCAAAGCTGGATAAAGAGAATTCCGAACGTCCCCGGTTATACTTACCATATATATAATCTGCCATCCAAAACGTGTTTAATTGATGGCTTAAATCCACGCCGAGATTTCCTCCGGAAGTCCGCTTGATCGTTATATAATCCAAGACGATATCGATTCCTTCCCCATATCGCAAGCCGGGGTTATCGTGATATTCCACCCGTTTGATATCCTCCGGCGAGAGGGCGGCGACTTCTAAGGAAGAAGCCAACACGCCATTTATACGCAACTGAACGTTTCCATTCGCCATAGAGATACTTTTCGTATTCGGATCTACCCATAGGCGAGGTAAAGACATCCGCCTTGTCAAATCCAAGCCATCCATCGAGCGCCGCACTTGGTCTTTGGAGGGGAATATAAGTTGACGGTCTTTCTTCCTTATAATCGAAGAGGCTTGAATGGTAACCTCATCCAAATCGATCGTTTTCTCCTCTTGCGCATTTACCAAAAAGGCAACGCAAATCAATCCCACAAATAATACTTGTCTTCTCATAAAATTCAAATTTGATTCGAGACAAATGTAAGGAGGGAAACAGCTAAAATCGATTTATACAGGCAAGAAACTAAAGTGCAAGGCATTACGCTCATATACTGATTTACAAAGCATTAGCGAACGACTTAGAGAGAAAAGTTTATATTTGCCGTTTGAGCACTTATATTGCCGATGATATCCTCTTTCTCATCCATATCCAGCTTATGGCGGATGTCCGTCTTGCGCTGATAGATCGTACGGACGCTTTGCTGGGTAACCACACTGATTTCCTTGGTAGAGAAGCCGGCGCATAGCAAGCAACAAAGCTGGATCTCTTTTTCCAGCAAACGCCCATCAGACAATCGGACCAGATGCGTATGGAAATTATCATAGACCGCATCGATAATCGGATACAGGTCATCCCATACCAAAAGCATATCTACCGGGACATCCTCATTCGTGATACGAGTCATTTGCTGGAGCAATTCCTTATTTTGTTGCGTGGGAGTAGTCGCCATCAAGCGGATAACACCCAATTGCTGCAACAAGACCTTACGGAAAAAGGCACTATCGGGTTTCTCCTCCTCCGCTACGGATTGCTTGGACTCGTTCAAGAGCTGACGCAAGGCTTCCAAACGCTCCTCCATATCAATCAAACGGTTCCTTCGGTTACGGATATATAAGGAAACTCCACCAGCTACCAATATGGAAAGCAAGGAAACGATCACTAAGATAGAGAACGTACGCTGCCGGCTCATTTCCAAGCGAAGATTTTCTCGGCGTAAACGATTTTGATCGACTAATCGTTCCCGCTCAGCCTTCTCCGTTTGGGATTTCACGGTATACAAAGAATCGCAATATTGCCCTAATCGGGAAATATCGACCGGTTTATTTTCCTTTACGCCCAATATAAATTGATAGGCATAATTAAGCGCATGCGAGGCTATATCATCGCTGTGACTACGCTCCAAGTCTAACGTATTCTTCTCGATATACTTCCGGGCAGAATCCAGCTCCCCTAGATTGATCCAAGGCATAACATAGGATCCCAAGATTTCTCGTTCCGGATAACGTTCCTTCAGCAAACGCAGATATCTGATAGAAGCCTTGGGATTAAAGTCATACAAGAAATCCGCATAATTACGGGCAAAATGATGGGCATACCATTCGATATTCTTAGCCAAGGCCGAGTCCGCAGCCAAACGAAGATAATAATCCGCCGAGTCCCTCATTCGCAAGCGGCTATAACTCAACCCGGCCATATAATAGGCCATCTCCTTAAATCCAGCTTTTGGCGAGGCTTCCCATTCCTTCGACTCTGCGATTGTTTCCCGATACAACCCCTCACCAAAACTCAAGGAAGTCAATCGGTCATAAAAACGTACAAGGTAGGTCGAATCCGAACGGGAATAAGCGGAATCTATCGCCTCTCGGTACAAGGCACGCCTTTGTTCCAACCCCTTCCGGGAATCACCCATGTAAATAGCCTTTACGAAATAAGCGGAAAGTAAAGGCTCCGAGGCATGCTCCTTATAATAATCCACGGAGTAGTCGATGAGCGAGTCGTTCACCAAGCTGCGCCCCTGCAAGAGATGAAGCCAAGCGAGCCTCCGTCCATACTCTGCCTTATCGCTATCCGAAAGAGCGGAAAGCGTTATTTGCTCCTCCAGCAGCCAAGCGGCGCTATCTA
>ERZ772835.1040-NODE-1040-length-16393-cov-3.36547_pt1 | contig 16393 bp, 24 predicted proteins | sample MGYA00511901_ERZ772835 | MGnify/ENA primary metagenome ERZ772835 (study PRJEB29015, sample SAMEA2737729) | human gut metagenome | biome: human gut; feature: human-associated habitat; material: faeces | place: China | collected 2012 ...
GATGATCCTCATCGAGGAGTGCTGGAAGGCCCTCACCTCGGCCAATATGAGTGCATATATTAGGTATTTGTTTAAAACCGTTCGCAAGTATTTCGGCGAGGCGGTCGTGGTGACGCAGGAGGTGGACGACATCATCTCGTCGCCCATCGTCAAGGAGTCGATCATCAACAACGCCGACTGCAAAATCCTGTTGGACCAGCGCAAGTATCTCTCGAAATTCGACGTCAGTAATATCCCATTCGGCAGCTGTCTTTGACCCCTGACGGCATACAACGTCTGCTGGGGCTGACCGACAAGGAGCGGGCGCAGATTCTCTCTATCAACCTCTCGAACGATCCTAAACGCCGCTATAAAGAGGTCTGGATCGGACTCGGAGGCGTGCAGTCGGCGGTCTATGCCACTGAAACGAGTGCGGCAGAGTACCTGTGTTACACCACCGAAGAGTCGGAAAAGATGCAGGTAATGGAGCTTGCCGAGAAGCTCGGCGGCGACATCGAAGCCGCCATCCGCCAGCTGGCACGCGAACGCGAAACGGAAACCGAATCTTAACTCGTCCTGTCGTGAAACAGATGTTTTGGATATGCGCCGGCATCCTGCTGACGTTTACCGCCGTGCTCGGAGCATTTCACCTTTTTTACAATTACGAATACCACAAAATCCGTCCGTTGTGCGGAACATGGCATTCGACGCTCGACGACTCGCGGCTGATAATCGAGCCGTGCGGTGATAAATTCCGGATCACCATCACGCGCCGCGGCACGTCCGATACGCGTGCTCTGTACTACAAGGATTGCGTCTATTATACGGCCTACGGCGGACGCCGGATCGATCTCTTTTACACGCCCCCGGCCGATGCACTGCTCCTCGTGCCGGGCGGCGCTTTCAAACGAATCTCAAACCTCAAAGATTATGAACAGTAACCAACCGACACCTGCGCCGGCCGTAGCGGCCCTTCAGCAGGAGATCAGAACCCGCACCGAAGTTATCCGCACTTTGGCGGACCTTCGGGAACAGCTCGATGCCGACCGCATCTGCGGGGCGTGGCTCTCGGCGGAAAACAACCTCTCGGCCTCGGTACGCCGTATCGGCGAGGGAACGTGGCGCATCCTCGTCTTCGACCACGCGCTCTGCTACAAACGCCTCGTGCAGGACGGCATCATCTCACTGCGCCGTCACCGCCTCTGGCTCGGGGCCGATGACGGCAACCGCGTGATCTACGATGCTTCCACCGAGACACTCACCATCGGCTGTTACGGACGCTTCGTCGCCGAAGACAGCATCCGCTGCCGGGACGACGACGAAATCGTCGCCGCAGAACCTTTCAACGAACCGGCCGAATAATGGAGCGTCATTCAGGATTTCCGGGCTGCCCCTGCAATCAGGGGCGGCCCTTCGGCAGACGCTGCCCGCAGTCACACATTTCTAAATCCGACGGCTATGGAATGGAAAGATAAGATCGCGCGGCTATTCCGCCGCAAGCCGGACTGGAAAAAGGAGCATCGACGCACGCTCATTGCACGTCATGCTGAAAACCTGCTCCGGGAACGGGATATACGCAGTATGACGGATCTCGTGCGACGGCACCGGAAATCGGATCTGACCATTGCCGGAATCGGGCTGACAATGAATACAGCGACAGACTGCTTTCTCAGGACGCCCGAAGATGCGGCAGGAAAAGATATGCTGGAACTGATGGAGGCCCTGCGCAGGACGCCGCTTGCGAAAAAGATCGGGCGGCGCCTCGCGGACGTTCCGGCTGACACCGCCCACTCCCTGCACGGCCTGCTGGCCATGCACACCTTTCTCTTGGATGCTTATTTGGAGCAGCATCCCGACAGCGGGCTCCGGCAGCCTCCGATGGACGAGGTGCAGGCCGCAGCGCATATCATCGACCGGCAGTTCCGCGCCGAGACGTTCCGCGAGCTGCGCCATCTGGCAGAAACAAGTGGGCATTATATGCCCTCCTGTTACGTCGTGCGACTCTACGATTGGGATACCGATATGGGCCGGTTGCAGGAGATGCGCGGGCGGCTGGACGGCCCGGCATGTCCGGAAGCTCCGCAGCAGGTTCAGCAGCTTCGGGAGCGAATCTGGAAGACCGAGAACCGTATGGTGCGGGAAGCCGAAAAGGTGCTGGAGAGCGATCCGGAAATTCCCCTGCGGCAAACCTACATCGAAAAACTCGATGCCGAGTTGCAGACATTGGGATGGCTTGCACGCTTCCCGGAGCGAATCGACGACAGCCGTATTAACCGGCAGCTGCTCGACAAATACGGTATCGAGCCGGGCATCTCCCGCGAAGAACAATCCCGGCAGGTCGAGAAAGCCTTCCGCGAGCTGGATGCACGCCTTGTCCGCATGACCGGGCGGCAGTCCTACGCCGACGATCTGTTCGAATCCCTGCGGCAGAAAGGCCCGAAGCCGGAGAAACATATTTCCGGGGTGCGGCAGAAAGAGATCAATTCTGCAAGGAAAGAGCAAACCGGACAACCGGCTTCGGGTCGGCGGATAAAGCGGTGATGCCCGTCTTCGGGTGAATATCCTCAATAACACAATCAATTCAAGCATGAAACAGAAAATCATCCTGCTGTGTCTGTGCCTTGTCTGCACGGGCCTCAGCACATACGCCCAGTGGGTCGTCTCAGACCCTACGAACCTCGCTCAGGGGATCGTCAACTCCACCAAGCAGGTCGTCGAAGCCGCCAAGAACGGCCAGACCATGTTGCAAAGTTTTCAGGAAACCGTGAAGATTTATGAGCAGGGAAAACGATACTACGACGCCCTGAAATCCGTCAGCAACCTCGTCCGCTCGGCCCGCAAGGTGCAGCAATGCATCCTCTTGGTCGGCGAAATCTCGGACATCTACGTCGACGGTTATCGCCGCATGGTCGGCGACGAGAACTTCACGCCCGCGGAGCTCGCGGCCATCGCCGCAGGCTACGCCCGCATCATCGAGGAATCGGCCGGGGAATTGAAGGAGCTGCAGGACATCGTGAACCCTACGGACATGTCCCTGACGGACAAGGATCGTATCGACGTGGTGCAGCGCGTCTACGGCGTTCTGCGGCGCCATCGAGACCTGGCACGCTACTACACGCGCAAGAACATCTCCATATCCCTGCTGCGGGCCGCCCGGAAGCGGGACATGGAGGGTGTGCTCTCATTGTACGGAACCGACGAACAACGTTACTGGTAGCCGACGATGGTACACATGCTTTCCCTTACGGACAATCTGCATACGATTCTCCGGGTGCTTTACGACGACATGATGGCGCTGTGCTATCCGATGTCGCAGGTCGCAATGGCCATCGCAGGGATCGGGGCGCTGCTTCACATCGCCTACCGCGTCTGGCAGTCGATGGCCCAAGCCGAACCTATCGACCTCTTTCCCCTTATGCGGCCCTTCGCCGTCGGCATCTGCATCCTATTCTTTCCGATGCTGGTGCTGGGAAGCCTGAACGGCATACTTTCACCCCTGGTAAAGGCTACGCATTCGCTCATGGCCGGGCAGACGCTCGACATGCAACAGTGGCAGGAGCGGCGTGAGCGGCTCGAACTCGAAGGCCGCGAGCAGATGCCCCCGGACAGCTACTACGCCGAGGACGAGGAGATGGAGCGTGAGCTCAGTGAACTGGGCGTGGACGACCAGACACAGCAGACACTCGACCGCATGAAAGAGGAACGCTCCTCATGGTCTGTAAAGGGACTCATCTTCAAAGGCTTGGCATGGATACTCGAACTGCTCTTCGCGGCGGCGAGCGTCATACTCGACGTGCTGAGAACCTTCTATCTGGTCGTGCTGTCGCTGCTGGGGCCGATCGCCTTCGCCATCTCCGTGTTCGACGGATTCCAGTCCACGCTGACGCAATGGCTCACGAAGTATGTCTCGATCTACCTGTGGCTGCCGATCTCGGACCTTTTCTCGGCGATCATCGCACGTCTGCAAACCCTTTCGATGCGCCACGACGCCGACCTGATGGCCGAAGGCTACAACTGGTATGTGGACTGGTCGAACAGCCTGAACCTGATCTTCATGCTCGTGGCCGTGTGCGGATACCTCTGCATCCCCTCGATCGCCTCGTGGGTCGTGCAGGCGAACGGATTCGCCGCCTATAACAAGACCGTCTCGAAAATGACCTCGCTCGTAAGCGCCGGAGCCGGATGGACGGCCGGCAAAGCATGGGCCGGGGCCAAAGGCGCCGGCTCGGCGGCATTATCGGGCGGTAAGGCTGTGGGGCGTGGTATCATGAACGGCGCCCGGCTTATTTTCCGAAAATAAAATAACTCGTTATTATGGAATTCAAGTGTTTAACGAACATCGAAACATCCTTTCGGCAGCTGCGCATGTACGCTTTCGTCTTCGCCGGAATCTGCGCCGTCGTAACCGTGGCGGCAGTCTGGATGTCCTACTCCTTCGCCGAACGGCAGCGGCAGAAGATCTACGTGCTGGACAATGGCCGCTCGCTGATGGTGGCGCTCTCGCAGGACCTCGCACAGAACCGTCCCGTCGAAGCCCGCGAGCATGTGCGGCGCTTCCACGAACTCTTCTTCACCCTCTCGCCCGACAAGGCGGCCATCGAGTCCAATGTCGGACGCGCCTTGCAGATGGCCGACAAAAGCGCCTTATCCTACTACAAGGTTCTGCAGGAAAAGGGATTCTTCAACCGCCTGATCGCAGGCAACGTCTCGCAAATGGTCAAGGTCGACAGCATCCGCTGCGATTTCGACCGTTATCCTTACGAGGTTACGACCTTTGCACGGCAGCGTATCCTGCGCGAAAGCACCGTCACGGAGCGGTCGCTCGTCACGACATGCCGTCTGGTGAACGTCTCCCGCTCGGACAACAATCCGCAGGGATTCATGGTCGAGGCGCTGAACATCGTCGAGAACAAAGACATTGCGACCTATGACCGCTAAACCGCACTCCCTGCGCTGCCGCATCCGCTGGGTGCGGCGGTTGCTGCGGCGCCGCCACGACACACTCGCGCCCCACATCCGGGAGCGAATCGTACTCGCGGCGCTCGTCCTGCTGTTGCTCGTTTATCTTTGGCTCCTCTTCGCTACGGACATGGTACCGGAACTGGAGGTCGGGCATCCCGAATTATTACATCTAAAACCGTAAACCGTTATGACAGAAAACAAGAATCCGGGCAATGACCCCTCGGCGGAGTTCGAGCGGCAGCGCAAGCGCAAGGTGCTGCTCTTTGCGGCGATCCTCGGATGCATCTTCCTCGTTGTGCTGTGGTTCATATTCCGGCCTGCGCCCGTCAAGCCTCAAGAGGGGGCCGCGGGGATCAATACGTCGGTTCCGGACGGCAAGGCGCAGGCCACCGTCGGAGACAAACGCAAAGCCGCGGAACAGCTCCGCAGCGAGGAACAGCAGCAGAGACGCATGATGACACTCGGCGACAACTCGTTCTCGCTGCTGGACGACGGGCTCAAACCTGCCGAGGAGCCTGCACCGGCGGATAACCCCGCACTGCGGGCCTCCGAGGCCAACAGGGCCATGCAGCGGCAGGTGCAGGGCTTCTACGCCGCTCCGCAGCGCAATGCCGAGGTCGAAGCCCTGAAAGAGCAGGTCGCAGCCCTGCAATCCCAGCTCGACGCCGAGCGGCAGCAGCCCGATCCGTTGGAACTGGCCGAGGAGCAGTACAAGCTCGCCCGGAAGTATCTCGGCGGCGGAACGGCCGCGGACGAAGAGGCCGGGCCGCCAAAGCAACGGCGGGATTCGCGTCTGTCCGTCATGCAGCCCGTTCGGGAGGGTGAGGTCGAAGCCTCGACACTCGACACGCGGGCGGATTTCACCGTCGAACGTAACTTGGGATTTCTCACGGCAGCAGGTGATGTCGCGCATGCCGACATTCCGACTGTCAGGGCTTGTGTCGCTCAGACTCAAATCATACGTGCCGGAAGCACCGTGCAACTGCGGTTGCTGGAAGCCGTGCGTATCGACGGAGTGACCATCCCCCGGAATACGCCGCTATACAGTCTTGCGACGATCTCCGGAATGCGGCTGCAGGTCGTGGTGTCGTCCGTCGAATACGGCGGACGGATCTTCGCCGTCGAAGCCGTAGCTTACGACATGGACGGCCAGCCGGGGCTCAACGTCCCGAACTCCCGCGAGCGGACGGCCCTCAAAGAGGCGCTGGCATCCGTCGGGCAGACTGCCGGCACGAGCGTAAACGTCACCCGTTCGGCCGGACAGCAGATGTTGTCCGAACTGGCGCGCGGAGGATTGCAGGCTTCGTCGCAGTATGTCGCCGGGAAGCTCCGCGAGGTGAAGATAACCCTCAAAGCCAACCATCAGCTATTATTGATTTCAAAACAGCAGTAAAATGAAAAGAGACCTTATTTATCTGGCCCTGATCGTCGCCGCAATCACGGCGGTAAAGGTTACGGCACGAACGACACCGGAAACGCCGGCGGAGATCCGTCCCCTGCGTATCGAGGCGGGATTCACCAAGACCGTACACATCTTGTTCCCGTCGCCCGTGACCTACATCGACATCGGTTCGATGGACATCATCGCTGGGAAGGCCGACGGGGCCGAGAACGTCGTGCGGGTGAAAGCCGCCGTGCGGAATTTCGCCGCCGAGACCAACCTGACGGTTATCACCGAGGACGGCGGATTTTTCACTTTCGATGTCCACTATGCCGAGAATCCTGTTGTCTCGACCCTCAATCTTACAGTGCAAGAACCACAGACGGAAGGTGTGAAAGAACCTGCCGCCGCAGGCGATTATCAGTCGACCGCATCAGAGGGTCGGGTGCTGCTGCGCGAGGTCGGGCGCCAGAAGCCTGCGACCGTGAAGCGCATGTTGAGCGACATATACCGACAGAACCGTACGGACGTAAAGGGCATTCGCACAAAGAAGTACGGCATCGGGGTCGAGGTGCTGGGAATTTACGTTTCCAACGATGTCGTTTACATACATACTTGTATGTATAACGACACGAATATCTCCTTCGAGGTGGATTCACGGCGGTTTATCGTAGCGGATCGCAAACTCGCCAAGCGCACGGCACAACAACAGACGCCGCTCGAAATCCTGCGCGTATGCAACGATCCGGCCGTCGTGAGGGGACGCCAGCGGCAAAGGACGGTATTCGCGTTGCCCAAGCTCACGATCCCCGACGACAAGGTGCTTTTGCTGGAAATCATCGAGAAAAACGGGGCCCGGCATCAGACGGTGGAGATAGCGGCCAAAGAGTTGTTAGAAGCAAAACTGCTGTAAGGAGATGAAGCGGCTGAATCCAGCCCTGTTTTCATCCGTTAAGATGGACTGGGCGACCCCGCAGGCATTCTTCGACGCCCTCGACGCAGAATTCCATTTCACCCTCGATCCGTGTGCCTCGCCCGGAAACGCCAAGTGCGGGAAGTTCTACACCATAGCGGACAACGGGCTGGAGCAGGACTGGGCCGGAGAAACGGTTTTCTGCAATCCGCCTTACGGAAGGGCGATTTACGACTGGGTGTTCAAATGCTGGCGCGAGTCCCGCAAGCCCGGAACGACGGTCGTGCTGCTCATTCCCGTACGAACCGACACCCGTTATTTCCACGAGTTCATCTACCGCAAGGCCCGTGAAATCCGGTTTATACGCGGGCGTCTGCGCTTCGGGGACGGCACGGCTCCGGCGCCGTTTCCCAGCATGGTCGTCATATTCTAAGTAGCGACCGTATGGAAACTTTATTGAAAGCGCTGCTCCTGACGACGGAAATTTTGTCGCTGCCGGCAGCCGTCGGATTGGCATGGCTGATACTGTTCCCGGAATACCCCGAGCGAAAATCCCCGCAGGAACAGATAAAAACGCATTGACTGTTCGTATCTTTGTTGCTGACTTAATCTGCGGAGAAAAATGATTGAAAATACCCATGCGGCAGAATCCTTCGATGCGTTGTTCGCCCGGCTGGCGACATCCGAGTTCCGCCGAAGATTTCGTCTGAAAGCGGAAGATATCGCCTATATCGAGCGAAAAGGCATGGAGACTATCCGGCGTCATGCCGCAGATTTCGTGCGCATGCGCCTCGCTCCGGCCGTTATTCCCAATGACGGGCGGCAGACCCCTATGCGCGGGCATCCGGTCTTTATCGCCCAGCACGCCACGGCCTGCTGCTGCCGGGGATGTCTGGCCAAGTGGCACGGCATCCCACCCGGGCGAGAACTGGCGACCGAAGAACAACGATATATCGTTGCGGTATTGACGGCATGGATCGAACGTCATGAAACCCGGCATCAGACGGTGGGAATTTCCGACGGGGAATCCGTTGGATACAAAACTGCTGTAAGGAGATAAAGCGGCGAAGCCGGTAGTATTTTCGTCCGTTAAGACGGACAGGGCGGCGCTCCCGCAGGCATTCTTCGATGCTGAATGTCACGGCCGGAACTGTCCGGTGCGGAGGTTTTTATGCATCAGTGAAAACGTTTCGAAACAGTGGAGATCTTACGGTCTTTTCTTGTCAAAATCATTTTGCAAAAGGATTCCAGACATAAGTTCCGCACGCTACGGCCCTGAAAGGCAGTTCGTTTCCGAACAATCAGACACCCCGATACGGTTTTCAGACCGTACCGGGGTGTCTTTCATGCAGCTTGAGGAAACTCAATATTCATCTTCATTGAACAGAAAATCTTCTTTCGAAGGATAGTCCGGCCAAAGCTCCTCGATCGATTCGAAGACCTCGTCGTCCTCTTCGATCTCCTGCAAGTTCTCCAGAACCGCTTCGGGAAGTCCCGAGCGATTGGCGTAGTCGATCAGTTCGTCTTTGGTTGCGGGCCAAGGGGCATCTTCGAGCCACGAGGCCAGTTCGAGTGTCCAATACATGATTCGGTAAAGTTTTATCTCTCTGAAATTTCCGGAAAAAACAGGGCTTTTCCTTACGGGGATGCAAAGGTAAAGCAAAAAAACGATGCCCGCAAACGAAGCGATCCCTACAGAGTACATTCCGGATGTTCGAATGTCCTAACATCCGATTTTTACGGATCGTCCGGCGTACAGGACTATGCGGTATCCCGAGGAGAAGAACCGAAAACCGCAACGAGAATTCCGATCCCTGTAAAGGCTCGTGAATCCGAACCGGAGATACATCCCGCTCAAGGTATTCGGGAAGACAGCATGCTGCCGTAAAGCCGCCGACGGACTGTTTCCGGACACTGACAGCGTCGTAAAGAATTTCCGCAATATAAAATCGGATATTATCCGGTATAACCTATATGGAATTTTCGTATCTTTATGGAAATCTAAAACCTATCGAATCATGAAATTCTTCATCGACACGGCCAATTTGGAGCAGATCCGCAAGGCGCACGAACTGGGCGTTCTGGACGGCGTGACGACCAACCCATCGCTGATGGCCAAAGAGAACATCCGGGGTACGGAGAACTGCAACCGTCATTACGTTGAAATCTGTAACATCGTCGAAGGGGACGTGAGCGCCGAGGTCATAGCCACCGACTTCGAAGGAATGGTGCGCGAAGGCGAGGCGCTGGCGGCGCTGCATCCCCGCATCGTCGTGAAACTGCCCTGCACGGCAGCAGGAATACGGGCCGTGAAATATTTTGCCGCCAAGGATATCCGGACGAACTGCACGCTGGTATTCTCCATAGGGCAGGCGTTGTTGGCGGCAAAGGCCGGAGCGACCTACGTGTCTCCGTTCGTGGGACGTCTCGACGACATCTCCGAAGACGGCGTAGCATTAGTAGCCCACATCGTGAAAGTCTACCGCACCTATGGTTACAAAACGCAGGTGCTGGCCGCTTCGATCCGTCATACGCAGCACATCGTCCAGTGCCTCGATGCGGGTGCCGATGTGGCGACATGCCCCCTTGCGGCGATCGAAGGGCTGCTCAGACATCCACTGACGGACAGCGGGCTGGAAAAGTTCCTCGCAGACCACGCACGTCTGAATGTCTGACGAAATACCGGCAGCGACAATATGCAAACAGCCCGATTCGAACATTCGAATCGGGCTGTTATGGTCATCGGGCGATCATTTCTTTCCCAAAAGCCGCTGGAAGGCGGGAGAAGGCTTGAATGCAGGAATGTCGTGTGCAGGAATTACAATCGTCGTGTTCTTCATGATATCACGACCCTTTTTCTCCTTGCGGCTTTTAATCAGGAAGGTTCCGAAGCCGCGGAGGTAAACGTTTTCCTTACGAATCTGGGCTGCACGCACCTGTTCCATAAATTCCTCGACAACGGCCGAAACGGTTACGGCCTCGACGCCCGTTTCCCGGGCGATCTGCTTTACGATATCTGCTTTAGTCATGTTTTGTAAGTTTTTATCCGATAAAAGTAAACAAACTTTGAGCTTAAAAAACTCATCGGCAGTCCAACGATTATACCAACAGGTTTATTGTATTGCCGCAGGACGGCGCATAATGATAATTAGAAAGTAAAATCCGGGGTCGCCCATTTTTAACATGGATACGGATTCATCTCTTCCGGCCCCGTTTCATAGAGGTCGTATCCTTGTCCTCCGCTACGGGAAGTTTCTGTTCTTTTAACGGCCACTGCGAAAAAACATGCTCTTGGCGGACTGTCATCTCTTTCAGTCGTCGGGCGATCTGCTTCCAGTCGTATTCGAAATTCAGCATGACGACATTCTCGTCGAAGTCGATGTCATCGAAATATGTGAGTGCCTTGAACGGGCGGATGACATTTGCCTGCGGAAATTTTCGTTCGTAGCATTTGAGCATCTCATAAAACGGGATGCGGGTGGACAGACAGGCGATATCTACGAAATCTTTGAGCCGCGAACCGTCGTCGGCGATCGCAGACAGCTTCATGGCGACAATATCCTCGATGCTGTATAAACGGATTCCGGATTCCACATAGGGTTGCCGAAGATATGCATATTTGTGAGCTATGCAGTCGATCTTAACGCCGTCGATCATGCCTTTCAGCGTGTCGGGACGCCTGAAGGCCGTTTGGAATCCGTATCGCTGCGAAAGAAACGCTTCGAGTTCCCCGGCGTCGAACGACTGCGGAGTGAACAGATCCAGATCGACACTCACACGATGCCCCAGATATAAGGCCAAAGCCGTACCGTCGGCCAGATTGAACGCCGCAAGCCGGGGCTCGGCCTCCAACTGTTTCAACAACCCAAGTGTCTGCGGCGCAACTGTCTGCGTGTGTAACATCTCAATTCCTCTTTTTTAAGGCCGAAAGCCGTACATACGAAATTCATATCCTGTGCCGAGAGTGTCGGAACCTCTTTGATGATTTCCCGGAAGCCTTCGATGCCTCCGTAGAGGTCGAACGCCGCGAAGTAGTCCCGGAGCCATCCCCGTTCTATGACGCGCTGCACGACGACCTTACGCGAACGCTGCCAGTCGAACTGCGTCAGGTCATAGTCCCAAAGCAATGTTTTTGAGACCTTGCAGCAGCCTTTATTTCGGATATAGTCATCGAATATGGTCATGGGCCGGAGTTCGTTTCGCTTTACAAATATACGAATTATCCTGATGATATGCAATTTCCGTGCTTTGTCCGGCACACGTCTTCAAGAGTTGTGTCTTGTCGCTCGTCATTCGCCGCAGCAGACACGGGACAAATCGGATATACACTCCCCGACGAAGGTCGGATACGGTGGTACGGACATCTCCGAACCGATTGTCCCTGTCTGCAGCATAGTGCAAAATTTTCATACGCATAAATAACCGGTTTTCAGGTGTGGGTCGCCCAGCCGTGAAAGGGGCGGTCGATAAAACAGCACGACCGATCCGGGCGGCCGTGGTAAACCAATCCGCCGACAACGCCCAGACTCCCGTCGGGATAGCGTTCCTTGAAGAGGAACGAATAGGGCGCGAAGTCCCTGTAAAGTTCGATTTGGCATGGATGATGGGGATTCCGCTCCCGAAGTTCGAGTCGCTCCAAACATTCCCGAAGCGTGCTGTCGCCGATGCTCTCGGCGTATTGCACTACCTTATCGTAGTGCTCCTGACACATGATTTTCATAATAATCAAATTTTAGAATTTTGTTTATTTCCCCATTTCGGGGTGTTGTTGTTCCAGAAAGATGATCCGCTGTCGGATATACCGCAGCAGCGGCTCTCCGTCGCCGACCGACACCGACAAGGTATTCATGCCATTTATCTCACCGAGTGTTCCCGGTGCGAAGCGGGCGCGGGTACGCTCCGTGTCGAAAAACAGCTCACCGCCCAGCTCGGTAAAGGTAATGCCGAGGAACTGTCCGCTGCTTTTCAGCCGTCCGAGAACCGGAACGGCACATCGCAGTCCTATCGGGTGATATTCCTCTTTCTGCTCCCACTCGATTTCAGGCGTCAGGCGGGCGATCTCCGCCATGACCGGACGGATAGCCCCTCCGTCCAGCGAAGCTCGTTCAGGAGCTTGCGCTCCTCCTGCAACTTTGCGATTTTGCCGTCGATTTCCGCACGGCGTTTAGCGCACTCAGCCTGATGTCGGCGGTAGTGCGAAACGATTTTTTCGATATTTTCCATAGTGTCCTGAACTTTTATCCGTACCAACTGCACCGCAGGGGCTGCCCGTCCCATTTCCACGCAGTGCGGCATGAGTCGATGCGGATATAATTTTTCGACCGACGGTGCGTATGGGTCTTGCCCTTGAAAACACCGGGCAGCGGGACGGTCGTTCCGCACATATAGCCGTCTTCGGTAGTTCGCTGGTCGAGCTGCCGCAGGTCTACCGCGCTGCCGCGGATCGCTATGACCTGATAGAAGTCGATATTGGTCTGCTCCCAGCCCCACGACGAGTAGAGGATGTCGCCGACGCGCAGCGAACGTCGGAACTCCTCACTCGACCGCGCTACGGCTTCGTCATGGCGACGGAAGCGCTCGGCTTCCTGCCGGATACGCTCCATAGCTTTGTCGTATTCTTCCGGGGTGTGGGCCTTGTAAACATACCGGGGGCGCTTCATCCCCGGCGTCCATGCCGCGATACAGCGGCCGTTACGGCCCTGAAACCGGACAAGCGAGATATTATAGATTAATTCGGGAGCGAAACCCGTCCCTTGAGCGAGCCGCGCGGCGTTCTTGTTGATGCGATAGGTTTTCATTGTTTCTGAGATTTAAGATTTTGGGTATCTTCTTCTACGATTCGGAAGTTTTCGGGATTCCAGCCCTTTGCGATCAGCGCGGCCTGCGCGTCGATGAGGCTCGGAAAGATGCGGCGCCTCTGCCGCGAAAAAGAGATGTATCCGACATAAATACGTCGCACAGTGCTTCTTTGATATTCGAGGTGGCAGCGGCACGGAACGGGCCGATAGTGCAGGAAGCCCCGCATGCGCAGCAGCAGGCCACGTTCGTACTCCTTGTCTTCGCGGCAGCGTTCCCACGCCTCGTATTTGTCGATGCTGTCGGTCAGCAGCGTGTAACCGACAGCCCGGTCATAGCGGGTTCGGCCCTGCCAAAGGCCCTTGAAAAAGAGCGACAGCAATTCCAGTTCGAGCGTCGGACGGCCTTTCGTGCGCAGCGTTTCTGTCAGGGATACGACCTCGTCGTAACGAAAGTCGAGCGGACGGATGTTGTTCGCCGCCATGCGCACCATCACCCGCAGGTCCGAAGTAATGGTGATACGTGTTATAATCTGATAGCTCATAATGATATGCAATTAAGAGACCGCAGCTTTAGGGCTGCGGCCTGGTTTGACAGTACGTGTCGTGTTATTTCGGATTGGTCGTGTCCCGGAACTTCAATCCGAAATCGCCGCAGGCCGTACGCAGATCTTCGCTGAACTTGCTGCTCTCGCAATAATAATCACCCATCCGTTCGGCCAACTTCTGCAGATCGCCGTCCGTAATCGTCGCAGTATCGTATCCGTGTCTTTCGAGAGCCGTACGGTTCAGAAAGGCGATGTCGAACTCCGCATTCGGATCGTTCTTACTCGGAACGCTTCGCAGTTTCTCGTCGGTGAATCGGTAAATCTCGTCGAGGTATTCCTTCTCCGTCCGGTTTGCATCTCCGTGCTGCCGGGAGAACTCGTCGCCCCAGGCAATGAGCGTCGCAGCCGTATCGCGGAAGTTGTCCGAGGGCCGGAACTTCCTGCGCCCGGCTTCATAGGCGATATCGACCAGCACCTCGGCATAGTCGCGCAGGGACACATTGCCCGGAAGCGCTGCGGGTTGCCTTTTCATAAAGGCAGTAATGGCCTCGGCATAGATCCGGAGTTGCAGACGGTCGCGCTCCGCGGCGGCTTCGTCGCAGTCCAGTCCGAATTCCGGGGATTCATGGCCATCGAGGAAGTTCTGCAATTCACCCAGCCGGAAAACGTCGTAGCGCGTAGGATATTCCGGCAGGCAGCGTTCCACAAAATCTTCCGTAAGATCGCTTGTCGTCTGCGGCGCAGCTTCGGCGGACGGGATGAAATCGTATTCTTCCAGCCATTCGACGATGCCTTGCAGGGTATCGCAGGAGAGATTTTCAAGCGGAAGCGGGAAATCATCCCCGCCGTTCATCAGGCAGACGGGAGTCAGCCCGTCCTCACAAAATTCGAGGGAGATTACATTGCGATAAAGACCGTCGTATCTGATTGTAAGGGGCGACTCGTAATACTCTTCATAGGCGAGGCCGTCCGTATCTGCCAGCCTCTCGCGGTCTGTCGCATCGGCCGAATAGGTTCCCAGGCGCCCTTGCCGGCTGGCGATGACCGAGCGGATGACGCCGATCTGATAAGTGCGCAGTTTTTCGAGTGTTTCTTTGTTTTTCATAGTCATAGAGAATCAAGTTATTTATAAGAAAATTCCGGCCTGACGAAATAACAGACCGTGGTATGCCGCCCGTGATCCTTGACGAGTTTCACGGGCTGGGGCGCGTTGTAGATGCGCCGCTCGGAAACGGGAGCATCGAGCGCATCCCATTTCTCTTGCGATACGGCGGTCTGCTCGTCCCGATAACACCAAATGATGACGGATTTCGGGTCGGGAGCCGCGAATACCGTTCCTTCGTAATCGGAGAGAAACCGTCGGAACTCCTCCTCCGCCCGAAACGAAATGCAGTCGCCACGGTAAAGGTCACCGTCCCGGCGTTCCGGATCCTTATGAAGGCTGATCTTGCGCCATTTTTCGGTGGAGAAATCACCATAGAGCGGATCGCCTTCCCGAAACTCCCACAGCGGCACCTCGGCGCAGAACCGGACGATTCCGTTGCCGCAGGCGCCGCAATGGCCCCAATCGCAGAAATCCCCCGGCACAGCACCGGAAGGCTTCAGCTCTTGCGGCATCACGGCTGTAAAAGGCCCGCCGCTGACCGAGCAGCCAATACCGCCGGCTGTCGCCCACACGAAAGGCACGTAAGGGCACAGGCAGATCGAGCGCGTTCCGTCTTCACGGACAGCCTCGATCAGGGCGTTGCCGTGGAAGTCGCCGTGGCGCGTGGTATAGCGCACCCGGTCGCCGACCTGCGGGACACGCGGGTTACGGGTATGTTCGATATGACGCACCAGCTTATTGGCCATGTCCACGTCCTCTTGCGTCAGGTGGTGTTCATGGTCGTAAAGCGTATTCATCGGCAGCAGCGTTTCGCGACTGTACCGTTCTTCGGTTTTGGAATGTTGCATATTGCTGATAATAAAAGCGCCGCGACCTTTCGGTCGCAGCGCAGGTTAAACAAAAATTTTCTATAAGGGTTCAGGCGGCTTCGGCCGGAATCGCATCCGAGGTTTCCGGCTCCTGTTCGCAGGCCAGCCGTTCGGAGATCATCCGCGCGGCACGGTTCACGTCCGTGAGGATGTCAAACAGATAGGTCGGCTCTTTACGGAACTCCGCCAGCCAGTCTTTGATATAGGCGGCGCTCTCCTCGCGGGGCGCTGTGGCGAAGCCCAGCATCGCACCACACAAGGCCGCCGTAAGCTCGGCGACCAGCTCCTCACGGATATAACCAGCATCTCCGTAACAATTACCCAAAGGACGGTTCAGACGCTCCGCATACCCCGTGCTGTGCGTGACTTCGTGAAGAAGCGTCGTATAGAAGGCCGCACCCTCCGGAAACTGCCGTTTCTCGGGGCAGATGATCCGGTCGAGCGTCGGTGAATAGGACGCCTTGTCTCCGGATTTAAGAAGGATAGGACAGAGCCACGACTGCTCCGCCAGCATCCGATCGAGCGCCTCGCATGTCAGGCCGTCCGAATAGTCTTTCGGCCCGGTCGGTATCGTAAGCGAAGCATAGCGCTCCGGCTGCTGTTCCGACATATCCGTCTGGTCGATGTTGAAGACCGGGTAGTAGCGCATCACGGGCAGCACGTCGTATTGCCGTCGCTGCTCCTGGGGTAGGCGGTAATATTCCGCCGATTCGATCTTTTTGCGGGTCTCCTTATGGCGGACGTAGAGTTTCCAGAAGAAGACCGGAAACGACCCGGAGCCTTTGAGGACGTTCAGGCCCTCCTCCTTGGCCTGTTTGAAGGTCATGAAGAGCGGCGTTCG
>ERZ772835.1047-NODE-1047-length-16246-cov-5.42141_pt1 | contig 16246 bp, 12 predicted proteins | sample MGYA00511901_ERZ772835 | MGnify/ENA primary metagenome ERZ772835 (study PRJEB29015, sample SAMEA2737729) | human gut metagenome | biome: human gut; feature: human-associated habitat; material: faeces | place: China | collected 2012 ...
CGACGACCGCCGCCAGTGGCGGAAACAGGGAGTCGCTGTTGGGGCAGCGGCCAGCGAGACGCAAGCGAAGCGCTACGGATGCTGGGAGCCGCAACTCGGCCTTGTCGAGCGATAGCGAGACTGAGAGGTTGTTCCTCTATTAAAAAAGCCGCCGGGCCTAAAGGTTCCGGCGGCGATGGGTTTTCTCTTACAGGGTGTCCTTCAGAGCCTTGCCCGGCTTGAACACGATGCTCTTGGAAGCAGCGATGGTGATGGGCTCGCGGGTGCGGGGGTTGATGCCCTGATGCTCAGCGCGCTCACGCACCTCGAAGGTGCCGAAGCCGGAGATGGAGATCTTCTCACCCTCGGCCATGGCCTTGCCCAGTGCCTCGAATGCAGCGTTGACAGCCATCTCGGCGCTCTTCTTGCTCATCTCAGTGTTTGCCGCAACCTGTGCGATCAGATCGGTCTTGGTCATAATAAAAACCTCCACAATATTCTCAACATTTTCTATTCGAGCAGACGGTCTGACCGTCTGGTACCCGTTTACGTTTCGTCCGCTTCCAGCCTCTGGGTAAAGCGCCTGGCCGCGAAGGTCAGGGCCTCTTCGGCATCCACACCGGCCAGACGCATGGCATCGGCGGCGGCCAGCAGCAGCTCACCGGCGTTCTCTGCCGTCTGCTCTGCGTCCCACGCGGCCCTGGCGCTGTCCAGAGCCCTGGCCGCACCGGCGGCATCCTCCGGCCCGCAGCCGAACCGCGCGGCCCGCTTCTGGAGCTTCTGGGCGCGCATCAGGGCGGGCAGGGTGGCCGGGACGGTGTCCAGCTCATCGGCCAGAGTCGTGCGGCCCTTTTCCTTATTTTTGAGCGCATCCCAGCTGTTTATACCAGCATTTTCCGCCGCCGAGGAAGCAAAGATGTTCGGGTGGCGGAAGACCAGCTTCTCGCACACCTCGCGGCAGACCTTTTCCATGTCGAAACGGCCCCGCTCCTCCTCGATGACGGTGTGGAACACCACCTGCATCAGGACGTCGCCCAGCTCTTCCTGCATCATGACAGGGTCGTCGGCGTCGATGGCTTCCAGCGCCTCGCACGTTTCTTCCAGAAAGTTTTTCCTGATGGAAGCGTGGGTCTGGACTTTGTCCCACGGACAGCCTTTCTCCCTGTCTCTCAGGATGCGGATGATCTCCACGAGGTCTTCCGCCGTATAGTGTTCCCTCGGCGTCCAGTCCTGCATGGGGCGTCTCCTTTCCGCATTCCGAAAACATCTGCGAACAGATTCAAATTGTACCTCAGAATCTGCCGAAATGCAAGGGTACAAGCGCATTTTCCGGCTTTTTGCGGCAAAATTTTCATTTCATTCACAACAAAAGGCGGCATCCCCCGGAGGACACCGCCCTGCGTGGACTTTTTCGCTTACAGCTGTGCGCCGCACTTGTTGCAGAACAGCGCGTCGTCCGAGACGGGCGCGCCGCACTGGGGGCAGGTCTTGGCCTTGTCGTCCTCGGGCTTTTCCTCGGCGGGCTCTGCGGCAGCGTCAGCCGTCCCATCAGCGGCCTCTTCCGTATCCTCGAACGTCGTCTCAATGACGGTATCCGGCTCGAGAGAGGCTTTCAGGTCGGAGAGCTCCTGCTCGATGTTGGCGATCATCTCGATGTATTTGTCCACAAGGGGCTGGTTCTCCTCGTTGCCCTTGGCCAGACTATACACCAGAGCGCCCAGCTGGCGCTGCGCCTTGTACAGCTTGCTCTGCGCGTTCACGATCTTTGCCTGGGTGCGGCCCTTTTCGGCCAGATCCAGCGCGGCATTCCTGCCTTTCTCGGCATACTCGAGGCCCATTTCCTTGATCTTATTGAAGTCCATAAAAGACACCTCACTTGTCTATGCCCGGGGTGGGCAGCACTCCTCTGCGTTTTCTGCTCAGGCTGTCCCTGTGCCGCCGGAGATTATTTTTATTATAGCGCACTCCCGGGGGGAATGCAACGAATCCCACCCAAGTTTTACAGAATCGTGCGGATTTGGAAACATTTTTTTCGCAATTTGCACACTTTCCGCGTTCTGATGTCGTTTAGAAGCTGTTTTTGTAAGCAGGGTGCGCCGAACGGCGAGGATTTTTGCCCGCAGACAAGGCGATTTTCCGCAGCAATCCTGACGGATTGCAAGGGAAAGCAACGCAGTATGCGGGCAAAAAGACCGTTTCGGGCGGTGTGCAATGCTTAGGAAAACGGCTTCTCAAACCTCACCTGCGTAGAACTCGCGCAGCATGCTGTCGGCGGGCAGAAGCTCCAGCTCCACCGGGGCCACATGCTCGAAGCGGCGGGCCGTCTCGTCCCAGAGCTCCGCGTTGTGGCCTTCCAGCGTGAAGCGCTGGCTCACCGGGCGCAGGAGCTTTGCGATGAGGCCCAGCTCGTAGGTGAAGGAAGTGTCCAGCAAAAAGTCTGCCGTGGTCTTGAAGCCCTTGATATACCGGGTCTCGCCGTCGAGGACTCTGTCCCACATGGCGAGGGTCTTGGCGGGGCTGCGGCCCCGGGCTGCGGCATCCCGCAGGGTGCGGCGGCAGAGGCGGATGTCCTGGGTGTTGATGACACGGCGGCCATCGATGCAGTATTCCTCCCGCAGGCCGGCGTAAATGCGGTAGACGTCGTCGCCCTTCACGAGGCCCGTCAGCTCGGGGTTGAGGGCGTGGATGCCCTCCACAATGCAGACGCCGCCCTTGAGGTCCAGCGTCTCCGTCTCGGAGGAGCGGGACTCGGCGGTGAAGTCGTAGATAGGCAGCACAGTCTTGCCGGTGGTGCTCAGATCGCTGAGGCACTGGCGGATGAGGGACATATCCAGCGTGTCGGGGTTCTCGTAGTCCAGCGTACCGTCGGGCAGGCGGGGGTAATACTGAGCGCCCTTGAAGAAGTTATCCAGACTGATGACATGGGCCGGGGTGCCGGAGGCTTCCAGAGCCTCGGCCACCTTATGAGCCGAAGTCGTCTTGCCGCTGGCCGACGGGCCGGTGAGCATGACGATCTTGGCGCGGGAGTCCCTGATCTTCTGGGCAGCATAGGCCACCCGCTGGCGGTAGCTCTTCTCGCTCATCTCCGCCAGCGCCGCCGGGCTCTGGGCGGCGACGTTATACAGGTCTATCTCAACCAGACGTTTCGGTACCCAAATCGTGATCATAAAAAACAGCCACTCCTTTTTTCCGCTCCAGCACTTCGTCGAAACGCTGGATGTATTCTGTCGGATACTTGAAATTGAAGATGCGCTGCATCCGCTTGCCGCCGTCGGCCACCAGCTTGGTGCTGCCGCCTGCGCCGGCCGAGAGGATGGTCTGGACCTCTTCCATGATATAGATATTATAATACCCCTCGTGGCCCGGCTTGCACCAGCCCACGTTTTCCAGGTTTTGGAGGGTATTTTTCTGACGATAGAGGTAGTAGGGCCGATAGCCCGCCTCGGCCAGCAGATGGCATTTTTCCAGCATGGCGGCCACATCGGCGTAGTCGTTCTCCTTCTGATCCTCGATGACGATGCGGGAGGCCCGCTTGAGGGTCAGGGTGTGGACGGTGATGTTCTCAGGGTCGAGGGCAATGGCCTGACGCAGGCTCTTCTCGAACCCTTCCACCGTGTCGCCGGGCAGGCCAGCGATGAGGTCCATGTTGATGTCGTCGTGGCCTGCGGCCCGGGCCTCGGCATAGCAGTCGAGGATATCCTGAGCCGAGTGCCTGCGGCCAATGTTCGCCAATACTTCATCCGAGAAGGTCTGCGGATTGATGGAGATGCGGGTCGCGCCGTATTCTCGGATGACGGCCAGCTTTTCGGCGTCGGTGCAGTCGGGGCGTCCGGCTTCCACCGTGTATTCCACGATGGCGGAAAGGTCGAAGCAGTCCCGCACCGTCCCCATGAGCTGGCGCAGCTGCGCTGCCGAGAGGCTGGTGGGGGTGCCGCCGCCGATGTAGATGCTGCAGAGCTTCAGCCCGGCCTTGTCGGCCTCGTCCCGGATGGCCTCGACCTCTTTGCACAGGCAGTCCACATAGGGCTGCACCAGCTTGCGGTCACGGTCGAGGTTGCAGCTGACGAAGCTGCAATAGCTGCACCGGGAGGGGCAGAACGGGATGCCGATATAGAGGCTGTAGGTCTTGGGTGCGCTGCCTGCTTTCAGGATAGGCTCCTGCAAGTCCGCGATGGCCTTGGCCATGCCGTATTTTTCGGGCGAGCAGTCGAAGCGCTTCAAAAAGAAATCGTCGATCTCCTCTTCCGTCCAGCCTGCAGCCCGCTTGTCGTGGACGAGGCGCACCGGACGGACGCCGGTCATCTTGCCCCAGGGCGGGCGGATGCCCGTCCAGCTGCGCAGCAGGTCATAGGTCAGGCTGGCCAGCGCAAATTCCGGCGTCTCGCCGCCCTCTTCCACGGGAATGGGCAGAGGTGCTTCGACGGTCCGGCTCTTGCCGCCCTGCCGCACCATGGCCCAGAGCTTGTCAGGCCGCTTCTCGGCCCAGACGCAGTCTGCGTCGTCCTCGGGCGGGTTGAGGGTGAGCGGGGCCATTGGGTAGAACAGGCGGACGAGGTGCTCCACCTCGTAGCCCGAGCCGAGGCCCGTGATATAGATATTCATGTGAAATCCCGCCTTTTTATGCGTTTCTCAGCGCATTTTTGATATAGAAGTTGGTGGCGGCCTCCTGCCCGAAGGTGGAGAAATCGCCGTGGCCGGGCAGCACCTGCGCCTCGGCCGGGACGGGCAGGGCCGCGAACTTGCGCAGGCTCTCGTCCATCTTCCGGCTGTCGCCGCCCTCGAGGTCGGTGCGGCCGATGCTGCCCTGAAAGACCGTGTCACCCACGAAGAGATAGTTTTCGCACAGCAGCACCACGCTGCCCTCGGTGTGGCCGGGGGTGTGCCAGACGGTGAAGCTCAGCTCATCGAGGGGGATGACCTCGCCCTCTTCGTAGCCGCTGTCCGAGCCCTTGAGGGGCAGCAGCTGGGTCCCCCGACAGTCGGCGGGCTCACAGTAGAGCTTTGCGCCCCACTCGCGGCTCAGGACCCCCGCACTGCCCACATGGTCGTAGTGGCCGTGGGTGCAGAGGATGAGGCTCAGCCTGCCGCCGTGCTCCTTTAAGATCTTATCGTACTCCTGCACCTCGGCGGCGGGGTCAATGACCACCGCGTTGCCTGCGTCCGAGATGAGCAGGAAGCTGTTGGTGTAAAACGGCGCAGGGCCGACCAGATGAAATGCCTTCATGGTTTATTTTTCTCCTTTATGCCACTCGTCGGTGTCGATGACGATGGTGCAGGGGCCTTCGTTGACCAGCGACACCTGCATATCCGCGCCGAACTCGCCGTGCTGGACATCCTTGAGGCCCTGCTTGTTCATCTCGGCGAGGAACAGCTCGTAGGCGTCCACAGCCAGCGGCGGTCTTGCCGCCTTGATGAAGCTGGGGCGGAAGCCCTTCTTCGTGTCGCCGTAGAGGGTGAACTGACTCACCACCAGTGCAGAGTACCCGAGGTCCTTTGCGCTGAGGTTCAGCTTGTCGTTTTCGTCCTTGAAAATGCGCAGGCCCGCGCATTTTTCAGCCAGCTTCGGCACGATGTCGAGGGTATCGGTGTCCTTGACGCCCAGCAGGATGACGAGGCCGGGACCGATGGGGCGCGGCTCGCCGCCGTTGACCCGGACGCTGGCCGAGGATACGGCCTGAATGACTGCACGCATATTAGCTCCTTGTTACCTTGAGCACGTCCTTGACTTTGGACAGACGGGCCACGACCCGGTTGAGGTGCTCTGTATTGTTGATGCCGATGGTCAGACTGATGACGGCACAGTTGTTCTCCACCTGACGGGCGTTCATGGCGTAGATGGGGACGCGGATGTCAGCCAGCGCGGCCAGCACATCGGACAGCAGCTCGTTGCGGTTGAGGGCGATGATCTCCAGACCGGCCTTGTAGCTGTCCTTGACGCTGTCGGCCCAGTACGCCTTGACCCAGCGGGGGGCGTTGGAGGGGTCTTTCATGCTGGACACCGCGTTGGCGCAGCTCTGCTTGTGGATGGAGACGCCGAAGCCCCGGGTGATGAAGCCCACGATGGGGTCGCCGGGCAGGGGCGAACAGCACTTTGCAAACTTGATGGGGGTGTTGTCGAAGCCCTCCACCACCACGCCGTCGGTGGCGTGGACGCGGCTCAAATCGACCTTCGGCAGATCCTCCATCGACTTGTTCTCAGCAGCCTCGGCGGCCTTGAGCTTCTGCCACTCCTCTTTGAGCTTGGGCAGGCAGTTGGCGATGGTCATGCCGCCGTAGCCGATGGCGGCGTAAATTTCCTCCGCGTTGTTCTGGCGCAGACGGCGGCTGCAGCTGCCCACGAACTCATCCAGCTGGTCGTCGGGGATGAAGATCATCTCCCGGCGCAGCTCTTTGGCCAGCGCGTCGCGGCCCTGCTGGATGTTCTCCTCGCGGCGCATCTTCTTGAACCAGTTGCGTATCTTGCTCTTGGCCTCGCTGGTGCGCACGATCTTGAGCCAGTCGCGGCTGGGGCCTTTGTCCGCCGGGCCAAGGATGACTTCGATAATTTCGCCCGTCGCCACGACGTGGTCGATGGGGACAATGCGGTTGTTGACCTTACAGCCCACCATCCGGTTGCCGACGGCAGAGTGGATGGCGTAGGCAAAGTCGATGCAGTTGGCGCCCGCAGGCAGGTTGATGACGTCGCCCTTCGGGGTGAAGGCAAAGACCTCCTCCGGCAGCAGGTCGCTCTTCAAATCGTGGAGCAGGTTGCCGGAATCCTCGCTGACGCGCTGGTTTTCCAGCAGCTGGCTGACCCATGCCAGCCGCTCATCCAGCTTATCGTGGCCCTCGAGGCCCTCCTTATACTTCCAGTGGGCGGCAACGCCGTACTCGGCCTGCTCGTCCATGGTGCGGGTGCGTATCTGCACCTCGAAGGGGATGCCCTCGTGGCCGATGACGGTGGTGTGGAGGCTCTGGTAGCCGTTGGGCTTGGGGGTGGAGATATAGTCCTTGAAGCGGTTGGGCAGCGGGTGGTACATATCGTGGATGAGGCCCAGGGTGCTGTAGCACTCAGCCAGGGTGTCCAGGATGATGCGCACCGCGTAGATGTCGTAAATTTCATCGAAGGACTTGTTCTGCATGATGGTCTTGCGGTAGATGCCGTAGATGCTCTTGACTCTCCGCTTGATGGTCGCGCCCTCGATGCCGCTCTCCTCGAGGCGGCTCTTGATGACGCCCGACACGCTGGCCAGGAACTCGTCGCCCGCGCGCTCGCTGAGCATCTTGTTGATCTCCTCGTAGCCCACGGGGTCGAGGTAGTGGAGGCTGCGGTCTTCCAGCTCCTCCTTGACGTTCAGGATGCCCAGACGGTTGGCGATGGGGGCGTAGACCTCCATGGTCTCCCGGGCCTTGTCGCGGCGCTTCTGCTCCGGCCATGCGTCGCCGGTGCGCATATTGTGCAGGCGGTCACAGAGCTTGATGATCATGACGCGGACGTCACGGCTCATGGCCAGCAGCATCTTGCGCAGATTCTCGGCCTGCAGCTCTTCGATATTGGAAAATTGGATCTTGGTCAGCTTGGTGACGCCGTCCACCAGCGCAGCCACCTCTTCGCCGAAAGCGGCGGTCAGGTCGGTCAGTGTGGTGGGGGTGTCCTCCACCACATCATGGAGCAGGGCGGCGGCGATGCTCTCGCTGTCCATGCCGAGGTCCAGCACAAGGCGGGCCACGGCCAGCGGGTGGCAGATATAGGGCTCACCGCTGCGGCGGCAGACCCCCTTGTGGGCGTCGTTGGCCAGATCGTAAGCCTTTTCTATCATGGCCATATTGTAGGCTTTGCCGCTGGCTTTGATGGCCTCCACCAGCTTCTCCCAGGTCACGATCTCGGGCCGCACCTCCGAGGGAAGGGTCCCCTCAGGGGCGTTGGCCGGCAGGGCCGTTGCGGCCACGGTAGCCATCTCCGTCACCGGTACGGGCTGGTGGAGATGGGTCTTTGCAGAGTAGCTGTCCTCTTTCGCCGCAGCCGGTGCCGCGGGCGAGGGGGCGACAGGTTTCTTTCCCTCAGGCATCTTTATCGTTCCTCCAGACATTTCAGGATGGGCGCATCGGCAAGGTTCTTCTTTCCGGTGGCAGGCACGAGTTCCCAGAACTTTGCCCCGCCCCGGTCAGCCGCTGTGATGAGGCCGACCTGTTCCAGCGCGGCGACGGCCACCAGCGTCCGGCCGGTGTTCTCCTCGCCGAGTTTTGCAAACAGGGGCTGCAGGTCTTCGGCGTGCCAGCGCCGCGCCTGCAGCTCCCGATAAACGGTGATGATATGGCTGCGCTCCGGGGCGATGCTCTCCTTCTGCTCCGGCGTCAGGGGCGTACCCCGGCGCAGCGCCTGCACCAGCGCGGCCTGCTCCGCAGCTGTGTTGCCGAGGCCCGCCGGGTGCAGCTCGATGATGCGGCCCGACAGCTGTGCGCCCCGGGGCGAATCGTAGACCGAAAGGCTGATGGCTGCGTCCACGACGTCGCCCGTCGAGTAAGGCACCTGTTCCGGGTGCATCCCGAACCAGACGGCGTAGATGCTGGAACTGCCCTGCCGCAGACGCAGGCGGCAGTGCTTGCCCTCCGAGACGGCGTAGACGCCCTCCACGACAGCCATTTCCAGCACGAAGACCGGGCTGGGGTTGTCGGCACCGTAGGGTGCCAGCTGGTCGAGGCGGCGGACGCTCTCCACCGTCAGGCGGTCGAGGTGGACGGACAGATCGCATTCCAGCGGCGGGGTGCGCAGCACGGGACACTCTCGGGCCGCCCAGTCGTTGAGCCGCTGGCGGAGCGTCTGCAGATCCTCTTCCCGCACCGAGAGGCCCGCTGCCATGGCGTGGCCGCCGAAGCGGAGCAGGATGTCGGCGCAGGAGGCAATGCACTCGTGCAGGTTGAAGCCCTGCACGCTGCGGCCGCTGCCCTTGCCCTCGCCGTGCTCATCCACCGACACCACGATGACCGGGCGTCCGGTCTTTTCCACAAGGCGGGAGGCCACGATGCCGATGACACCGGGGTGCCAGTCTCTGCCCCAGAGCAGGATGACCCGGTCTTCGAGGCGTTCCGGCTCAGCGTCCAGCAGCTCCTGCGCGGCTTTGGCGATTTCCATCTCCGTCTCCTGCCGCTGGATGTTGATGTCGCTCAGCTTATGGGCCAATTCGACCGCCCGGTCTTCGTCCTCACAGAGCACCAGCTGCAAAGCGGTGACAGCGCTGTCCATCCGGCCCGCCGCATTGATGCGGGGCGCGATGGCGTAGCTGATGTTCTCTGCCGTCACCGGCTTACCTGCAAGGCCCACTTCTTCCAAAAGGGCGCAGAAGCCGGGTCTGTCCGTATTTTGCAGCTGGCGCAGACCTGCTTTGACGATGGTGCGGTTCTCCCCTGTCAGGGGCATGACGTCGGCCACGGTGCCAACAGCGGCAAGGTCGCCGCAGTATTCCAGCATCTCTTCCGGCGGGCAGCCATCCAGCGCGGCGCAGAGCTTGAAGGCCACGCCCGCGCCGCACAGGCCCTTGAAGGGGCTGTGGTCGTCGGCACGGCGGGGGTCCACGATGGCCGCTGCCTGAGGCAGGGTGTCGTGGGGCAGATGGTGGTCTGTGATGATGAGGTCGATGCCGAGGCTGGCCGCGAATGCGGCTTCCTCTACGGCGGAGATGCCGTTGTCCACCGTGACGATGAGGCGGCAGCCCTTATCGTAGATCGACTGGATGGCATTCTTCGAGAGGCCGTAGCCGTCGCCCTCCCGGCTGGGCAGCATGCATTTGACGGCGGCGCCCATCCCTTTCAGGTGCTGATAGAGCAGGGCCGTGGCGGTCACACCGTCCACGTCGTAGTCGCCGAAGACGACGATGGTCTCCCCCTCGTCGATGGCCCGCAGGATGCGCTCACAGGCTTTGTCCATGTCGGTCAGGAGCATGGGGTCGCTCAGCTCTTCTTCGCCCGCCAGAAGGGTCAGCGCCTCGGCGGGGTCGGTGATGCCCCGGGCAGCGAGGATGCCGGCCAGCAGGCCGGCTTCTTTCTGCTGGGCCGCGAGGACAGAGCGGTACTTTTCCTCGCTCCACTCTTCGTCCATGTTCTGGTATTCCAGCTCTTCGGTGTTCTGCTGGGCGATGGCCGCTGTCAGCTCTTTCAGGGCGGCGCGGTCAACGGTCTTGGTGTTCCAGGCCCGGTAGGTCATCGCAATCCCTCCCCGGCCAGACCATCGTTCGCCAGCATCCCCTGCAGCGCAGCGATCTCGCTGGAAACGTCCAGCGCCACGTCCGACAAAAGCTTATCGTAGAGGTTATCATAAGCCTGATTCAGGGTGTGCAGGATGCCCGCAATATCCCGGCGGATGGCCTCCGCGTTCTCGCCCTGCTGGCTCTGCACGTCGTTGTAGGTGTGCAGGAGCTTGAGGGTGGTGGGGATATAGTATTCCGCAAAGCGGCGGGCCTTGGGCAGGCTCTCGGGGTGGGCTTCCAGCCAGGCACAGATGGACTCGGTGGTCTTCTGCATATGCTGCAGCTCCTCCACAGCCCGCTCATCCTCCATGAGCTCCTGCTCCTTCTCAAGCACCTGCGCAAAGCGGCGGGTCGTCTCGAGGTTCAGGGGGACTTCTCCGGCCTGTTCCGGCGCTTTTTCCGGTTCGGGCTGGGGCTGATCTTCCTGTGCAGCGCGGTAGTCCTCTGCCGTCAGGTAGAGCTTGTCGTTTTTCTCGTCCAGCCAGGCACTGAGCCAGCCCTTGTGGATGAATTTCCGCAGCATCTTGAGAGCCTTGGTCTTCTTTTTATGCGTCAGGTCGGCCAGCATGGAGAGGGACAGGCCCTTGTGCCAGTCGAAGCCCTCGGCGGTATCGGCGTAGAGCTCCAGGGTCTTGGCGGCCTTCATACGGGACGCGCCCGCCGCGGTCAGCCAGCCGAACACAGCGGTCACAGCGGCAGAGCACCACCCCGTCACCGCGATAGCACCCAGTGCAAAATCGCCGATGGCACTGAGGACCATCATATCAGCCGCCACCATCACGCCGCCGGACGTGAACGCCCCCGCCGTGCCAAAGCAGGCGATGGCCGTGATGCCGAAGAGGACGGCGAAGGTGATGCCGGTCGCCAGCATGGCGACGCCTGCGCCGTGGCGCTTTTTGGCGCTGGTGCGGATATTCTCGATGGCCGTCGGTTCCGGCTTCTTCGCAAAGAAATTGCGCGCCCAGTCGGTCATCCCGCTGGCGCTGGTGCTGCTTCCGGCCTCCCCGGCCCGCTTCTGGTACTCCTGTTTTCCGGCCTGAAAGGCCCGGCCTGCCTCCGAGATGCCATAACCGGCGGCGTTCACCGCGGCGCGGCCCACATCCCACATACGGTCGCCGATCTCCTCGCCCCGGCCCTCAAAGCCGTGTCGGAAGGAGTCGGACATGGTGTTGCCCAGCTCGCGGAGCTGGCGTTCCAGCTCCTGCTGCACCTTACGGCCTTCTCTGTCCTTCGCCGTGCGGTCAAAATCGTCTTCATGATCAGTCATTCAACTTCTCACCCTTCTGCCGGGCTGTACCGGCTGATGATGGCGCGGGCCACCCGCAGGCCATCGACGGCGGCACTCATGATGCCGCCCGCATATCCGGCACCCTCGCCGCAGGGATACAATCCTGCCAGCTGGGCGCATTCAAAATTTTCTTCCCGTTTCAGCCGCACCGGGCTGCTGGTACGGGTCTCGAGGCCGGTCAGAATGGCCTCGGGGGCGGTGTAACCCGCAATTTTCCGCTCGTAAGCCCGCAGACCGGCCCGCAGGGTGTCGGCCAGCTCGGTCGGCAGCAGTGCGCCGAGGTCCGCAGCGACGACGCCCCGGTCATAGGTGGGCTGGACGCGGCCAATGTTCAGCCGGCCCCTGCCCTCCAAAAAGCTCTGGATGTTCTCCGCCGGGGCGGCATACTCTCCGCCGGGACGGCCTGCCGCATAGGCCCGGGCTTCCAGCTCCCGCTGGAAGGCGATGGCCTTCCGGGGGTCGTTGCCGAAGTCTTCGCCGCCCACGCTGACCACCACGGCCGCGTTGGCATTCCTGCCGCTGCGGGCGTGGTAGCTCATGCCGTTGGTCACGACGCGTCCCTTTTCGCTGGCCGAAGCCACCACCTGGCCGCCCGGACACATACAAAACGTATAAACACACCGTTTTTCAACGTGCTGCGAAAGCTGATATTCGCCGCGCGGCAGGGCCGGATGGCCCGCTGCCTCGTGGTAGAGGCTCTTTTCGATCTCCGATTGGAGATGCTCTGCCCGGAAGCCGACGCTGAAGGGCTTGCACTCCAGCACGAGGCCGCTGTCCATCAGCATCCCGAAGGTGTCGCGGGCCGAGTGGCCCACCGCGAACACCAGCGCCTCACAGGGGAAGGCGCCGTCCGTGGTCTGGATGCCAACGAGCTGGCCGTCCCGCCGCTCGAAGCCGGTGAGGGCTGTGTTGAAGTGGACCTCACCGCCCAGCGACTCGATCTCTTTTCGGATCGAAGTGATGACGCCCCGCAGCAGGTCGGTGCCGACATGGGGCTTCTGCTGCCAGGCGATCTCCTTCGGCGCGCCGTGCTCGAGGAACACTTCGGTCACGAAGCCGCAGAGCTCGTCGCCGATGCGGGTGGTGAGCTTGCCGTCCGAGAAGGTTCCGGCACCGCCCTCGCCGAACTGGATGTTGGCGCTTTCGTCCAGCTCACCGGTGGCGGAGAAATGCTCCACGGCCTTGACGCGCTCGTCCAGCGCCGGGCCGCGTTCCAGCACGATGGGCCGGTAGCCCTGACGGGCCAGCAGCAGCGCCGCAAAGAGGCCCGCCGGGCCGAGGCCGCAGACCACAGGCCGGTGCGTCAGCGGCAGAGTGCCGTTCTGCACCGAGAGATCGGTCTTGCCCCGGACGGTGACGCTGCGGGAAGCACCCGCACAGGCGGCCTCTTCCCCCTCCTCTTTCAGGGTCACAGCCACGGTGTACACCAGCTTGGGCTGGCCGTGGCGGGCGTCCACCGAGAGCCGGGCGATGCCCAGATGGCTCACCTTTCCCCGGGGGATGCGGGCGAGGCGGAGGGCTTTTTCGTAGGCCTGCGGCTCCCCGGCGGAGAGGGGCAGGCGAATATCATGGATCAGGATCATATACTCAGTTACTTTCTATCTTGCACTGCACCACATAGCTGCCCAGCGCAAAAATTTTGTCGTTGGCCGGCACATAGAGGCGGCAGGCGATGTTCTGCCGGCCGATGGCGACATAGAAGTCGTCGGCGTCGATCTCGATGACCACCTGTTCCGGATTCAGTGCTTCCAGCGAACCGGCCGGGCCGCAGAGGGTGACGTTCATCAGCCGCTCCGTCTCCACGGTCAGGGTGTAGGTGGAGGGCAGGTTGATGACCTGCACACAGCTGGCGGGCAGGTTCATGGTCTTGGTTTCCAGACGGGAGCTGTCGAAGCTGACCGTGATGCTGGAGATGTTGTCCAGCAGACGGATGCCGCTGGGCAGTTCGATGGGCATTTCGTACACCTTATCCAGTGCAAAGGTGGAAAGGTCGATGGTACCCACCGACAGGGCGGACAGACGGTCGATCTGGGACTCCGGGCCGGCCACATTGAGGGTCTTTTTGCTCAGGGAGTAGACCAGCACCGAGGGGTCAAAGTCGCGGGGCGCGTTGATAAAGCTGACTTCCACCGGCAGGGTGGCCAGCTTATACACCTGCAGCGTGACCTCGACGCTGTCTGTTTCCAGAGTAGTATACTCAAATTTCACCTCTCCGCCGCTGCGGGTGTAAAAACGCAGGCCGGTGTCCAGAGTGACGGGGCTGGTCAGCTCGCCGCTGTAGGTCACCTCGGCGGTACAGGTCTCTACCTCGCTCAGCTCGGTGCTGGGTCCGGAGAGCGTCACCGTCTCCTTCGAGATGTCGGTGCCGTAGAGGATATAGCCGTCTGCTATCTTCAGGTAATTCGTCGTCACCTGGATGGGCAGGGTCTTTTCTTCCACCACATCGAACACCACGTCCACGGTGTTGTCGCCGTCGATGGAGACGGACACCCCGGTGAGCAGGGTGCTCTGGCTCCGCACCTGAAGGCGCAGGCTCTTTTCGCCGCTGTCGCGGACGCTGGACCAGTCGGGGTAGACGACAAAGTCGTTGGCCGACAGGCTGCCGATGGTGTAGCCGTCGCCGGAAAGCTTCAGGTTGACCGTTTTTTCCTCCGCATTGACGATGCTCAGCCCCCGGGAAGTGTAGGCAGCCGAATCATAGCTAAAGTCCACCGGAACATTATAGATGGTGGTGGTGGTGCCGGGCTGCACGACGATGGTGACTGCCATCCACGCGATGACCGCACCCAGCAAAGAAAGCAGGAGCCGGATGCGGCGGTCGTTCAGCAGGTTGCGCTTGGGGGGTACGGCAGGCTTGCCGTTGTTCTGCTCAGTGCTCATTGCTGCTCATCCTCCTCCTTGTTGTTCACCCAGTTCAGCAGGCGCTTGCCCCGGGCCTTCCAGCCCTCGGCGGCGCTCTTCTCGCTGGCGGTCTCCTTGGGTATCATCTCATCCACCAGCCGGGTATAAAGGGTCTGACGGTCAAAGTGCCGCATGAGAACACCGTTTTTCGCCATCGAGATGATGCCTGTCTCCTCGCTGACCACGATGGCGATGGCGTCGGAGTTCTCGGCGATGCCGAGGCAGGCGCGGTGGCGGGTACCCATGTCCTTGCCCAGGTCCAGGTTGTTGGAAAGGGGCAGCACACAGCCTGCGGCCTTGATGCGGCCATTCTCGATGATGGCTGCGCCGTCGTGGAGGGGGGTACCCTCGTAGAAGATGGTACCCAGCACCTCGAGGTTGACTGCGCTGTTCACAGGCGTGCCGGTGCGGACGATCTCAGAAAGGTTGGTGTTCCGTTCCAGCACGATGAGCGCGCCGGTCTTGGTCTCCGAAAAGCGCTCTGCCGCGTCGCAGATGGCGATGATGGCGCTGCGCCACGCGCCCTTGAGGCTGGTGTCGTTGTAACGGTTTTTATTGAAGAAGCGATAGGCCCACTGGTCGGTCTGGCCCATCCGCTCCAGCGCACGCCGTATCTCGGGCTGGAACAGCACCACCAGCGTCAGCAGACCGACTTGCAGCAGCGAGTTGAGCAGCCAGGTGACGGTGCGCATATTCAGGATGTTGGCCACCAGATAGACCGCCATCACGATGAGCGCGCCCTTGGCCAGCTGGCCGGCGCGGGTGCGGTTGACGAAGCCCAGCAGCTGGTAGATGAGGAACGCGATGATGAGGATGTCCAGCAGGTCTACCAGCTTGAAGGTCTGGAAGTTTGCTACGATAGAGTTCAGAGTCATGGGTCACATTCTCCCGTTCACACTGCTTCGATGAGGGCGACGGCATGGGCCGCGATGCCCAGCCCCTCGCCGGTAAAGCCCAGATGCTCCTCGGTGGTGGCTTTGACGCTCACGGCATCCACCGGCATCCCGAAAGCCTCGGCCAGCTTTGCCCGCATGGCCGGGATGTGGGGAGCCAGCTTCGGGCGCTGGCAGAGGATGGTGGCGTCGATGTTCTCGATGCGCCAGCCGTGCCCGGTCATGATCTCTGCCACACGGCGGGCCAGCATGAGGCTGTCGGCCCCGGCGTACTCTTCCGCCGTATCGGGGAAGTGCTGGCCGATGTCGCCCAGCGCCGCTGCGCCCAGCACGGCGTCCATGACCGCGTGGGCCAGCACGTCGGCGTCCGAGTGGCCCAGCAGGCCCTTTTCATACGGCACCTCCACGCCGCCCAGGATGAGCTTGTGGCCCTCCACCAGACGGTGGACGTCGTAACCATGACCAATGCGCATTTTCTTTCCTCCGTTCCCGGCCCGGGGCAGGTCCTCCCGGGTGGTTATCTTGATGTTTGCGTAGTCGCCCCGGACCAGCTCCACCGGGCGGCCCGTCAGCTCGAACAGGCTGCAGTCGTCGGTGACGAGGCGGGCGCTGGCCTCGTCCAGTTCATCCAGCGCCGCCAGATAGGCGGCCCGGTCGAAGCACTGGGGCGTCTGCACCGCATAAAGGGTGCTGCGGTCGGGGGTGTTCTCCACCATGCAGCCTTCCGGCACAGTCTTGCCGTCGCCGCCCTTCGCCCGCTTGATGGTGTCCTTCACCGGCACCGCCGGGGCGGCGGCACCGCAGCGGGCAGCGGCCGCTATCGTATCGGCGATAACGCTCTGGCTCACGAAGGGCCGGGCCGCGTCGTGGACGGCCACCAGTCTGCCGTGGGCTGCGGCCACGCCGCTGCGGGCGCTCTCGGCGCGGGTCGAGCCGCCCTTCACCAGCCGCACCGGCTTTTT
>ERZ772835.1050-NODE-1050-length-16237-cov-3.89179_pt1 | contig 16237 bp, 10 predicted proteins | sample MGYA00511901_ERZ772835 | MGnify/ENA primary metagenome ERZ772835 (study PRJEB29015, sample SAMEA2737729) | human gut metagenome | biome: human gut; feature: human-associated habitat; material: faeces | place: China | collected 2012 ...
CTGTATAAGATGAATCGTAAGGACGGCGATTATGTCCCCGAAGTGGGCGACCGCCTGCGTCTTCGTTAGGCAGCTTTGAACACGCTTCTTTTCCTTTTTGTAAAAGTTGGACAAAAGGAAAACTAAATGACTCATCCGGATGTTATTATTAGGATAAAACATGATTGGAGTATGAGTCTAAATATTGCAAAAGTTGACAAGAAGCGTGTCGTCATAGTAGGCGGTGGTTTCGGTGGCCTGAAGTTAGCTAATAAGCTGAAGAAATCAGGCTTTCAGGTGGTATTGATTGATAAGAACAATTATCATCAGTTTCCCCCGTTGATTTATCAGGTGGCTTCGGCGGGTATGGAACCTACTTCCATTTCGTTCCCTTTCCGTAAAATTTTCCAGCACCGGAAAGACTTTTATTTCCGAATGGCGGAAGTACGCGCCATTTTCCCGGAAAAGAACATGATACAGACTTCCATTGGGAAAGCCGAATACGATTACCTCGTCTTGGCGGCAGGCACTACCACCAACTTTTTCGGTAATAAGCATATCGAAGAAGAGGCCATGCCGATGAAGAACGTCTCCGAAGCCATGGGACTGCGGAATGCTCTTTTGGCTAATCTCGAACGGGCGTTGACCTGCTCAACCAAACAGGAACAACAGGAACTGCTGAATATCGTCATTGTAGGCGGAGGAGCCACAGGCGTAGAAGTGGCCGGTGTACTTTCGGAAATGAAGAAGTTTGTACTGCCGAACGATTATCCCGATATGCCGGCTAGCCTGATGCATGTCTATCTGGTGGAAGCCGGACCACGGCTGCTTGCCGGAATGTCGGAGGATTCATCCGCTCATGCGGAAAAATTCCTTCGTGAAATGGGAGTGAACATATTGCTGAACAAGCGTGTGGTCGACTATCGCGATCATAAGGTAATGCTAGAAGACGGTAGCGAGATTGCCACTCGTACCTTTATTTGGGTGAGTGGCGTGACTGGTGTTACTTTCGGAAACATGGATGCTTCGTTGATAGGGCGTGGCGGACGTATTAAAGTCGATGAATTTAACCGGGTGGAGGGAATGAAGAACGTCTTTGCCATTGGTGACCAATGTGTGCAGTTTTCTGATAAAGACTACCCCAACGGACATCCTCAGCTGGCACAAGTTGCTATCCAGCAGGGTGAACTCCTGGCAAAGAATCTGATGCGTCTTGAAAAAGGAGAGGAGATGAAACCTTTCCATTACCGGAATCTCGGCTCAATGGCAACTGTCGGTCGTAACCGTGCCGTGGCGGAATTTAGTAAGATAAAGACGCAAGGTTGGTTTGCCTGGGTGTTGTGGCTGGTAGTTCATTTGCGTTCTATTCTTGGCGTGCGCAACAAGGTGGTGGTACTACTTAACTGGATATGGAACTATTTCACTTACGACCAGTCCATGCGTATGATTGTCTATGCCCGGAAAGCAAAGGAGATTCGTGACAGGGAGGTCGTTGAAGCGACTACCCACTTAGGAAAAGACCTGCTGCACGAACCGCAACAAAGCGGACAGGAAAAAGCATAATGTCGTCTTATGCGGCACACCGTTCTGTTTCTGAACGGTAAATTCGTACAGGGTGTTCGATTTCGGACACCCTTTCTTTTGGGCTACATTCTCTATTTCAGTAGTTTATGATTCTGGCACGGATTTGGTATATATAAGTTCCGAATGAATATAATACATGATAAAATCATAAACAATCAGATATGGACAGAGAAATTCCTAAGGAAGTTCGTCAGAAAGAACGTAATAAGAAAATCATTCGTTATTCGGCCATAGGAGTGGCAGGAGTTATTGTTGTCAGTGTACTCATCTCTTTGATGAGAGTGGGAGTAGAAGAAAAAGATCTTGTTTTCTCTACAGTTGACAAAGGAGTGATCGAAGTCAGTGTCAGTGCGTCGGGAAAGGTGGTTCCTGCTTTTGAAGAGATAATCAATTCGCCTATTAACTCCCGTATCCTTGAAATCTATAAAAAAGGAGGCGATAGCGTGGAGATAGGCACTCCGATTTTGAAACTCGATCTTCAAAGTACGGAAACACAATACCAGAAACTGTTGGATGAAGAACAAATGCGTCGTTATAAACTTGACCAGCTTCGTGTCAACAGCCAGACCAAACTTTCCGATATGGCGATGCAGATCAAGGTTTCAGCCATGAAACTTAGCCGGATGAAGGTGGAACTGCGGAACGAACATTATCTGGACAGTCTCGGGGCAGGAACAACGGATAAAGTCCGTCAGGCGGAACTAAGCTATAATGTTGCCCAGCTCGAATACGAACAACTTCAACAGCAGTTTAAAAATGAACAGGAAGTGGCCGCCGCAGAGTTGAAGGTGCAGGAACTTGATTTCAATATCTTCCGTAAGAGTCTGGCGGAGATGAAGCGTACGTTTGAGGATGCGCAAATACGTTCTCCCCGAAAAGCTATCCTTACCTTTATTAATAATCAGATTGGTGCACAGATTTCGCAGGGCGAACAAGTGGCAGTCATCTCCGATTTGAGTCATTTCAAAGTGGAAGGCGAGATTGCCGATACGTACGGTGACCGTGTGTCGGCAGGGGGAAAAGCGATTGTGAAAATCGGCAGTGATAAATTGGAAGGAACTGTCAGCAGTGTGACACCGCTTTCCAAGAATGGGGTGATCTCTTTCAGCGTACAGTTGAAGGAGGATAACCACCGCCGTCTGCGTTCCGGATTGAAGACGGATGTCTATGTGATGAATGCCGTGAAAGAAGATGTGATGCGTATTGCCAATGGCTCTTTCTATGTGGGACGCGGTGAATATGAACTGTTTGTCTGCGATTCGGATAGCGAACTGGTCAAACGTAAAGTACAGTTGGGCGATTCCAACTTTGAATATGTAGAAGTGCTGAGCGGGTTGAAACTGGGCGACAGGGTAGTGGTGAGCGATATGAACTCCTATAAAAACAAGAATAAACTGAAACTAAAATAAGGTAGAAGATATGGCTGTCAGGGTATATTTGAAACAAGCGTGGAACTTAATGAAGCAGAATCCGCTTTTCAGCACGCTCTATATTGTAGGAACAGGGATTTCTATCGTTATGACAATGGTAATAGCTATTGTGTATTATGTGCGGTTGGCTCCTGTTTATCCGGAGACGAACAGGATGCGTACATTGGTGGTGAAATCCGCTAAAATGACAAACGATGAGAGTACTCATTCTGCCAATATCAGTTATGCAATGTTGAAAGACTGGTTCTACTCGTTGGAAAGTGCGGAAGTAAGTACCGGAGTGTTTGGTACAAGTTATGCCCGGGTGACAAACGACAAAGAAGAAATTCCGACTTATGCAAGGTATACGGACGAGAACTTTTTCCGTGTCTTTCCTTTGGTCTTTCTGGAGGGGAAGCCATTTACTGAGGCCGATCGCCGTAGCGGTATTCATAATGTAGTACTGACAGATAGTTATGCACAGCAGCTTTTCGGAACAACTAAGGGAGTGGTCGGTAAAAACTTCTTAATGGATTATACCAATGTAAAAGTGGTGGGTGTTGTGAAAAGTGGCAGTTTTCTTACACCGGACTCGTATGCCCAAGTTTATCTTCCTTATAGTTGTCGCGAAGGCTATGATGATGAAGGAAGCCATTGGGCGTTGGGAGGTTATCGTGTCTACATTTTGATGAAGGAATCGAAAAGTGTCACAGATGTACAAGATGAAGTACTGGAACTTGTCCGTAAATTTAATGTATCGGATATGGGTGACGGGTGGAAGCTGGATTTAGTGGGACAACCCGAACTTTATTGGCATAGCACTTTCCGCCTCTGGAGTAATGTCGCTGTCGACTGGGGCAGGGTGATATGGATGTTTGTAGGTATCTTTATGGTATTACTTTTTGTTCCCGCTTTCAATTTGAGCGGCATGATTTCTGCCCGTATGGAACGCCAGTTACCGGATTTGGGTATACGTAAGGCGTTTGGTGCTTCCCGCAGGCGGTTATTGGTACAGATTATCTGGGAAAATCTACTCCTTACAGGCTTGGGAACTCTTCTCGGATTGGTAATAGCTTGGATTGTACTTGCTTTGTCGGGATATGAGATATTCAGTTTATTCGAAGTCTTTCCTAAGTTTCCTCCTAAAGGAGTGAATTTGGGAATGGGAATTGATATGTTTTTTGCTCCGTTAATCTTTGTGGCAGCGGCTCTGTTCTGTTTATTACTGAATCTGATATCAGCGTTAATACCCGCATGGAATGCATTACGCCATCCGATAGTTGAATCTTTGAATGAGCAGAAATAGGGTTATCACCTTATATATAATAGAATTAGATCATTATGTTGAAACTGATACTGAAAAATCTTTGGGCACGGCGAGTCCGGAATGCGTGGTTGCTTGCCGAACTGATACTGGTCACTGTTCTGACCTGGTATATCACTGATCCTCTCTTTGTGTTAAGTTATAATCAGACGTTGCCTTTAGGATACGAACCGGACGGGTTGCTGATTGCTCCTATCCGCAGTTTGCCTTCCACTGCTCCTGATTATAATAAGGAAGAAGCGGATTCTCTTCATACAATGGAAAATATGCATCGTATGTTACGTAAGTTACGTGATTATCCCGGTGTACAGAATGCTGCTCCTTTGGTGACTTTTGCTTTTCCGGGTTCGGGAGGGAGTTCGTATAATACTTATGCATACGATACATTGGCAATACCGGCGTCCATATCCTACTTTATACCCCATACCGGATTCTTTGAGACTTTTGGTTTCAAAACCTTTGAAGGAAAGACATTGGGAGAATTGGACAATATGGATTATCAGAGAAATGATCTTGTTGTATCTGCTGATTTGTTGCAGATCCTTCCGAAGGTCGGCCGATTGACCGGAAAACGACTGTTTTATAATAGCGATGACGATGAGAAGGATACAACTTTCTTCTCAATAAAAGGAGTCGTGGAGAAAGTGCGTTCCCGTAATTATGAACAAGGTATGTATTCTTTCTTTGAACCGCAATTGAATGTTCGTTCGAAAGAAGTATGGAACGGGGGATCTTTTTTGATTCGTCTGCAACCGGATGTGTCCGAGCAACGTTTTCTGCATGACTTCCGTACTTGGGCATACAGTAATCTGAAAGCCGGTAATCTTTATATACGGGAGGTCTCTACTTACAAGGAACAATTGGATTACTTGGAATATGGCTCCGGTGTTACCAATAAATACCGGATGAATATAATATTAGCGGTTTTCTTTCTTATTAATCTGGCGTTAGGAGTCACCGGTGCTTTCTGGCTCCAAACCCGTAGCCGCCGTGAAGAGGTGGGAATTATGTTGAGCTATGGGGCAGCACCGGGTAATATATGCAGGCTATTAATGGGAGAAGCTGCTATATTGGCTTCGTTTGCCTGGTTGGTGGGGTGTCTGATTTATTTGCAGTATGGACTGGCAGAAGGCAACTGGTATGAACAGGGCTATGTCGTGCCTTCACTTTGGATTAACAATTTCTGGCTGCATTATATAGTAGTGTCACTTATAGTTTATATCATTATTATCGTTGTGGTGTTGCTCGGAGTCTTTATTCCGGCTTACAAGATAAGTAGGATTCCTCCCACCGAAGCCTTGCGTGATGAATAAATGATGAAGATACGACCGGAAAAAGAGAAAGACAGATTATAATAATAACGATTTAAATACTTACGACTGTGATTAAATTAGTTGGCATTAATAAGATTTATCGCACCAATGAGATTGAGACGGTAGCGTTGGAGGATGTAAACCTTACAGTGAATAAAGGAGAGTTCCTGAGCATTATGGGGCCGTCAGGTTGTGGTAAATCCACTTTATTGAACATTATGGGGCTATTGGATACACCAACCGGTGGAAGTATAGAAGTAGCCGGAACAAGAATTGAAAGCATGAAAGATAAGGAACTTGCCGCTTTCCGTAATAAGAAACTGGGATTTGTGTTTCAGTCCTTCCACCTGATAAATTCGCTCAATGTACTGGATAATGTTGAGTTGCCTTTACTTTATCGTCGTATGAGTAGCAGTGAACGCAAGCGGTTGGCACAGGACGTTTTGGCAAAGGTGGGGTTAAGTCACCGAATGCGTCATTTCCCGTCTCAGCTCTCCGGTGGTCAGTGCCAGCGTGTTGCTGTTGCCCGTGCGATTATCGGCAATCCGGAGATTATCCTTGCTGACGAGCCGACCGGTAACCTGGACTCCAGAATGGGAGCGGAAGTTATGGAACTGCTTCACCGGTTGAATAAGGAAGACGGACGGACGATTGTTATGGTGACGCATAATGAAGAACAGGCAAAACAGACTTCGCGGACAGTTCGTTTCTTTGACGGGCATCAAGTGCAGTAAAAAGTTAAGGCTATTTGCATTGTTTTCAATATAATAACTTATCTTTGTGCGAATAATATTGAAAGAGGTGCAGATCTTTTGCTTATGAAACAACGATATTTCTGTGTGTTTGTAGTTCTGTTTATTGCCGTTCTTTGTCAAGCGGCAGCATCGGAGCGTACATACAATGTGCTTTTTATCCAATCGTATACTTCGCAGACTCCTTGGCATCGCGATTTGAACCAAGGTTTGGTGAAAGGCTTTAAAGATAATGGCTTGAAAGTGAATATAACGACTGAATATCTGGATGCGGATTTTTGGGCATTCAGATCTGAGAAAGTCATTATGCGTCGTTTCTGTGAGCGTGCCCGTGACAGGGAGACCGATTTGATTGTGACATCCAGTGATGAGGCTTTCTATACGCTCTTTGCGTGTGGAGACTCGTTGCCCTTGCAAATACCGGTTGTATTTTTTGGTATTAAGTATCCGGATGAGAAGCTGTTTGCCGCTCATCCCAATGTCTGCGGATATACGGTCAATCCTGATTTTGATATTATTTTGCGGGAGGCACAGCGACTGTTTCCCAAACGCAAAGAGGTTATTTGTGTGATTGATAATAGTTTTCTGAGTAACAAGGGACTGGAGGATTTTCAGGAGGAATGGGAAGTCTTTCAGAAAGATAATCCCGATTATGACATGAAGATATATAACACACAAAATCAGACAACCAGCCATATTATTTCTGCTATTTGCTATCCGCGTAATAGTTACGGACGTGTGGTAATTGCTCCCAAATGGTCTCCTTTTCTTTCTTTTGTAGGCAAAAACTCGAAAGCCCCTGTTTTTGCTACACAGAATGTTGGTTTGACCAACGGAGTGTTCGGTGCTTATGATTGCGATGCCTATACTTCGGCAATGCAGGCCGCACAGAGAGCTTCTTCCGTATTAAAAGGAACATCTCCCAAAGACGTCGGGGTTACTGAGATTCCGCAAGGGTTTATATATGACTACAAGCAACTGGAATTTTTTCATGTCAATCCTGACAAGATAGGCTCGAAAGGAACTGTTGTCAATGAACCCTATTGGGAGAAATATAAACTCTTGTTTATTCTTCTTTATCCGTCTATTTTGGCATTATTGATTGCGTCTATCGTATGGTTAATGCGTGTTAATCGTCGTGAGGCCAAACGGAGGGTACAGGCGCAGACCCGTTTGTTGGTACAGAATAAAATGGTGGAACAACGCAATGAGTTTGACAATGTCTTCCATTCCATTCGCGACGGTGTCATTACATATGATACCGATTTACATATCCATTTCACCAACCGTTCCCTGTTGCAAATGCTACATTTGCCGTTCGATATAGGCGGACGTGTGTATGAAGGAATGATGGCGGGAAGCATTTTCAAGATTTATCATAATGGTCAGGATATCCTCCATAAAATGTTGAAGGAAGTAGCAAAGACCGGAAAGAGTGTTATGATACCGCAAGGTGCCTTTATGAAAGAAGTACATAGTGACAAATATTTCCCCGTATCGGGAGAAATCGTGCCTATCTTTTCAAGGGAAGAAATTACCGGTATGGCTCTTTCTGCACGTAATATATCGGATGAAGAGATGCAGAAGCGTTTCTTCGACATGGCAGTGGACGAGAGCGCTATTTATCCGTGGCAGTTTGATATGGAAACAAATTGCTTTATTTTTCCGCAAGGCTTTCTGGTGAGGCTCGGTTATGATGAAGCTGTTACTACCATTTCTCGCGAAGAAATGGATCGTACGATTCATCCGGATGATATAAAAGAAATACGTGTTCTTTTTGACAAGGCCTTGTCGGGTGAAGAAGAAAGCACACGTTTGAACTTCCGCCAGCGTAATGTGAAAGGCGAATATGAGTGGTGGGAATACCGTTCTTCTATTGTTACCGGCTTGACGCAGGATTCTCTCTATAATATATTAGGTGTATGTCAGAGTATCCAGCGGTATAAGACTGCTGAGCAAGAGATGCGGGAGGCGCGTGATAAGGCGCTTCAGGCGGATAAATTGAAGTCGGCCTTCCTTGCCAATATGAGCCACGAAATCCGCACTCCGCTGAATGCTATCGTCGGTTTCTCCGATTTGTTGAGTGATACGAGTAACTTTACCGAAGAAGAGGTGACGCAGTTTATTGCCACAATCAACAAGAACTGCGGATTGTTACTGGCTTTGATTAACGATATTCTCGATTTGTCGCGCATCGAATCGGGAACAATGGAATTTATGTTTGCGGAACATAACCTGCCTTTATTGCTCAAAACTGTCCATGATTCGCAGCGCCTGAATATGCCTGCGGGCGTAGAACTGGTACTGCGTATGCTTGCGGGCGACAAGAAATATCTTACGACAGATAATGTCCGCCTGCAACAGGTAGTCAATAACCTTATTAATAATGCTGCCAAGTTCACCGGTAGCGGCTTTATCACTTTCGGTTATGAAGAAGATGAAGAACCGGGTTATACTCGGATTTTCGTAGAAGATACGGGAGTCGGCATTTCGGAAGAAGGTATCCGCCATATCTTCGAGCGGTTCTATAAGGTCGATAACTTTACGCAGGGGGCAGGTTTGGGATTGAGTATTTGCCAGACTATTGTCGAACGTCTGAAAGGAACTATCAGTGTCACTTCCGAAGTAGGCAAAGGCACCCGCTTTACGGTACGTCTTCCTAACTACTGCGAATAGACACCCGTATCTGCTACAAACAATACTAAAACGGCTGCATACATAATCGAACGTTCATTTTTGAGCATAGTGTCCGAAAATGAACACTGTTCTTATTCTTTAATTGATTGAAAATAAATACCTTATTCTTTTGGCACATCGTTTGAACCTCCTTAGGTGAAAAATATAGTGCGTAATGAAAAAGAAAAGTATATTGTTTGCTCTTGCTGCTGTTTGCCTGCCTGTGGTATTATCGGCACAGCAGGAAAGGAAGATAACCTTGAATGAAGCTATTGCTATGGCACGCGTGCAATCCGTAGATGCCGCCGTTGCCCTGAATGAATTGAAAACTGCCTATTGGGAATATCGTACCTTCCGTGCCGATCTTCTGCCGGAAGTCAACCTGACCGGTACATTGCCTAATTACAACAAGTCTTATGGCTCCTATCAGAATGCAGACGGTTCATACAGCTTTGTCCGTAACAGTGCTTTGGGACTTTCCGGCGACCTTTCCATTGACCAGAACATCTGGCTTACCGGCGGTAAACTTTCATTGGTGTCTTCGCTCGACTATATGAAGCAGTTGGGCTCCGGAGGCGACCGTCACTTCATGTCTGTTCCCATTACGCTGAAACTCACGCAACCGATTCTTGGCGTAAACAACGTGAAATGGAATAGGCGCATTGAACCGGTACGTTATGCGGAAGCAAAAGCTGCTTTTATCACCGCTACCGAAGAAGTAACCATGCGGGCAATCACCTATTATTTTAATCTCCTGCTGGCCGAAGAAAACTTGGGGACAGCCAGGCAAAACCTCTCCAATGCCGACCACCTCTACAAAGTAGCACTTGCTAAACGTGAAATGGGGCAGATCTCCGAAAACGAACTCTTGCAACTGAAACTTTCCGCCTTGAATGCAAAAGCTTCTTTGACGGAGGCCGAAAGTGACCTCAATGCCAAGATGTTCCAGCTTCGCGCCTTTTTAGGAGTGGGAGAGGATGAGAATCTGCGTCCCGTCATTCCCGAAACTGTGGACGGAACGAAAATGGAATACAATCAAGTGTTGAGCAAAGCTTTAGAACGTAACTCATTTGCTCAGAACATTCGTCGCCGACAGTTGGAAGCTGATTATGAAGTGGCCACGGCACGCGGTAACCTGCGTAGCATCGATCTGTTTGCAAGTGTGGGGTATACCGGAGAGAATCGTGATTTCCCTGCTGTTTACAAGAATTTGCAGGATAACCAAATTGTGCAGGTCGGTGTTAAGATTCCTATTCTGGACTGGGGAAAACGCCGGGGTAAAGTTCGGGTTGCCAAGAGCAACCGTGAAGTGGTGCTTTCCAGAATCCGTCAGGAACAGATAAACTTCAATCAGAACATTTTCCTGTTAGTGGAGAATTTCAATAATCAGGCGCAGCAGTTAGCTATTGCAAAGGAAGCTGATCTCATAGCGCAGCAACGTTACAAGACCAGTATTGAAACCTTTCTGATTGGCAAGATTAATACGCTGGACCTGAACGACGCTCAAAGTTCCAAAGATGCGGCGCGTCAGAAGCACATTTCCGAGCTCTATTATTATTGGTATTATTTTTATCAGATTCGTAGCCTGACGCTTTGGGATTTCCGTACCAATACCGAACTGGAAGCCGATTTTGATGAAATAGTGCGACAATAAAAAAGGAAAGGTCCATAAAGACAGTATTTTTTTGTAGATTTGCATCATCACAGTAATAGAAAAGGAAGCTCTGATAGAATATAGAATAAGGAATACGAACTATGATTCTGATAATTGACGATGATAGCGCGGTACGTTCTTCGCTTAGTTTTATGTTGAAGCGTGCGGGATACGAAGCACAGGTAGTTCCCGGTCCCCGGGAAGCTATCGAGGTAGTGCGTACGGTAGCTCCGGATTTGATACTTATGGATATGAACTTCACTCTCTCAACGACAGGTGAAGAAGGTTTGACTCTACTCAAACAAGTGAAAGTGTTCCGTCCCGACACTCCGGTGATACTGATGACAGCTTGGGGGAGTATCCAACTTGCCGTGCAGGGAATGCAGGCAGGAGCTTTTGACTTTATTCCCAAACCGTGGAACAACGCTGCCCTGCTGCAACGTATCGAGACGGCTTTGGAACTTTCCACTGCTCCTAAAGAAACAACGCAGGAACAGAACGACGCATTCAATCGTAATCATATCATCGGTCGTAGCCAAGGCTTGACGGACGTATTGAATACCATTGCCCGCATTGCAAAGACCAACGCCTCCGTATTAATAACAGGCGAAAGCGGTACAGGTAAGGAACTGATAGCCGAAGCGATCCATATTAACAGCCAGCGTGCTATGCATCCTTTTGTAAAAGTAAACCTCGGAGGAATTTCCCAAAGCCTGTTTGAAAGTGAAATGTTCGGGCACAAGAAAGGAGCTTTTACCGACGCTTCCGCCGACCGTACCGGACGTTTCGAAATGGCAGACAAGGGAACGATCTTCCTTGATGAAATAGGCGACCTCGACCTTTCCTGTCAGGTGAAGCTTCTGCGTGTATTGCAGGATCAGACCTTCGAAGTGCTCGGCGACAGTCGTCCACGCAAAACGGACATCCGTGTAGTTTCCGCCACCAATGCCGATTTGCGCAAAATGGTGAATGAACGTACTTTCCGTGAAGACTTGTTCTATCGTATCAATCTGATAACCGTTAAACTACCCGCTTTGCGCGAACGCCGTGAGGACATCCCTTTGCTGGTGCGTCACTTCGCTGACCGTCAGGCAGAGACGAACGGATTGCCTCGCACGGAATTTTCCGCTGATGCCATGCAATTTTTGAGCCGCCTGCCTTATCCGGGAAATATCCGCGAATTGAAGAACTTGGTGGAGCGTACGATACTTGTCAGTGGCAAGCCTACTCTCGACGCATCCGATTTCGACGCCCAGTATATCCGCCATAACGATCAGAAAGCAGCCGAAAGTACTTCTTTTATCGGCATGACTTTGGACGAAATAGAGCGTCAGACCATACTTCAGGCTTTAGAACGGCATAAAGGTAACCTGAGTCAGGTAGCTATGGCATTAGGTATCAGTCGTGCCGCCCTTTACCGGAGGCTTGAAAAGCATAATATAAATTATACGTTATAATAGCTTGTATATTGTAGCTCTGTCTGATGATGCAGACAGATAATTACCAGTGAATCATATAACTTAAAACTATTTGTCCGTGCGAATCAAAGGCTTCTTTTACATATTCGTCATCTTGTTGCTGATTTTGGGAATTGGCTTGCTTTGCCTTTCCGGCCAGTTACGTCCGGCTTTCTTTTATGTAGGAGAGGGGCTGATCCTGTTCATCTTGGTCTATCTGGTTTTCTTTTATCGTAAGATAGTGAAACCTTTGAACACGATTGGAAGCGGTATGGAATTGTTACGCGAGCAGGATTTCAGTAGTCGACTGAGCCGGGTGGGGCAGTACGAAGCCGACCGTATCGTGAATATCTTCAACCGCATGATGGAACAACTCAAGAACGAACGCCTCCGTCTGCGCGAACAGAATCATTTTCTCGATTTGATGATTAAGGCTTCTCCTATGGGAGTTATCATCACCTCCCTTGACGACGAACTTTCGGAACTTAACCCTATGGCGTTGAAAATGCTCGGTGTCCGCTTCGAAGATGTTCAGGGGAAAAAGATGAAAGACGTTGACTCCCCGTTAGCCGGGGAACTTGCCAGTCTGCCGAGAGGTGAGACAGTAACCGTCCGCCTGAATGACTCGAACATTTACCGATGCACCCATTCCTCCTTTATCGACCGTGGATTCCAACATCCTTTCTTTCTGATCGAAAGCCTTACGGATGAAGTGATGAAAGCTGAGAAGAAAGCCTATGAGAAAGTAATCCGTATGATAGCCCACGAAGTGAACAATACCACTGCGGGAATTACCTCTACGTTGGACACCGTAGAGCAAGCGCTTACTACGGAAGAAGGTATGGAAGACATCTGCGATGTGATGCGTGTCTGCATTGAACGCTGTTTCTCCATGAGCCGCTTCATCACTCGCTTTGCCGATGTAGTGAAGATTCCCGAACCGACGTATTCTCTTGTCAATCTCAACGACCTAGTCTTTGCTTGTAAACGTTTCATGGAAGGAATGTGCAACGACCGCCACATCACTCTCCGCATGGAGATAGACGAAAGTCTGCCGGACGTAAAACTGGACAGCTCCCTGTTTGAACAAGTGCTTGTCAATATCATTAAGAATGCGGCGGAGAGTATCGCACCGGAGGGGAAAAGCATTGTGCCTGAAGACGAAAGTCCGGAACCCAAAGGAGAAATCATTATCCGTACCCTGTCTCCTGCTACGATCGAGGTGATAGACAACGGCAGAGGGATCAGTAAAGAGACAGAAGCCAAACTGTTCAGCCCCTTCTTTTCAACGAAACCGAACGGTCAGGGGATCGGGCTTATCTTTATCCGTGAAGTCCTGATGCGTCACGGATGTACTTTCTCTCTGCGTACTTATTCCGACGGATTAACCAAATTTCGTATTCTTTTTCCTTAAATGTGATAAATGAGAACAGTTCTTCCGTCAAACAGAACTATTAATTGTCCCCAAATACCCTTACCTTTGCCCCGCTCAATTCAATAGAATTTAAGGTATGAGACTAATGGTAAAAGGTGTACTAACGCTCTTTCTTTTCTTGACTATCAGTATTCCGCTAAGCGCGCAGTATATACTGCAAGGCGTGGTGACTGATTCTCTGACAAAGGAACCTTTACCTTATGCATCTGTACGTCTGAAAGACACGACCGAAGGAACGACCACCGGAAGCGACGGACGTTTCTACTTCAAGACCAGCCGTTCCGAAGCAGTGCTGGTAGTTTCAGTGATAGGCTATAATGATTACAGCCGGCAGATTCGTCCTGCCCGGAATGCATCTTATAAAATCGCCCTTTCACCCACTTCGTATTCCCTCAATGAAGTCGTAGTAAAGCCCAAACGCGAACACTACCGTAAGAAAGACAATCCTGCCGTAGAATTTGTCCGTCACATGATAGAGCATCGTGACGACCATTCGCCTGACGAAAAAGATTTCTGGCAACGTGAACGCTACGAGAAAACTACCTTCGCACTGAACAACTTTGATGAAGAAAAACAGAAAAAATGGCTCTACCGCAAGTTCGATTTCCTCACGGAATATGTAGATACCTCCGCCGTGACCGGAAAACCGATCCTTACCGTATCCGCCCGTGAACTGCTCGCTACGGATTATTACCGTAAATCTCCTCATGCCGAGAAACAATGGGTGAAAGGCCGCAAACAGGCAGGTGTCGACGAGTTTCTTTCCAAACAAGGAATGCAGGCAGCTATCAACGAGGTGTTCAAAGACGTTGATATTTACGAGAATAACATCTCCTTGTTCACCAACAAATTTGTCAGTCCCCTGTCGCGCATCGGTACAGGATTCTATAAATATTACCTAATGGACACCTTGCAGATAGCAGGCGAACAATGCGTAGACCTTGCCTTCACTCCCTTTAACTCAGAATCTTTCGGCTTTAACGGACACCTGTATGTGACACTCGACTCCACCTATTTCGTGAAGCGTGCCGTATTCAATTTCCCGAAAAAGATAAACCTGAACTTTGTCGATTATATGTTGCTCGAACAGGAATTTAAACGTGCCGAAGACGGTACGCGCCTGCTCGACCACGAAAGTATTACCGTAGAATTCAAGCTGACCGAAGGACAGGACGGTATCTTTGCCCGTCGCGTAGCGGATTATACGAACTACACATTTACTCCCACTGCCGAAGCGGACAAAGCCTTCGCCAAGCCGGAGCGTATCATTGAAGAAACGGAAGCCTTGTCTCGTCCCGCAACCTTCTGGGCGGAGAACCGTCCGCAAGCCGCTATCTCCGAACAGGAGAACTCCGTGGACAAGCTGATGACGCAACTGCGCGGTTATCCGGTTTACTACTGGACGGAGAAGATTCTCTCTATCCTCTTTACCGGATACATTCCTACTTCCAAAGAAGCCCCTCTTTTCTATATCGGCCCGATGAATGCCACCATTAGCGGTAACACGCTCGAAGGTCCCCGTCTCCGTGCCGGAGGAATGACTACCGCATGGCTCAATCCGCACCTTTTCGGTAAAGGTTACATCGCCTACGGCTTCAAGGACGAACGGGTGAAAGGACTGGCGGAACTGGAATACTCTTTCAAGAAAAAGAAAGAGTACGCCAACGAATTTCCTATCCACTCGTTAAAACTACGTTACGAGTCAGACGTCAATCAATATGGGCAGAACTATCTCTACACAAGTAAAGATAACGTATTCCTTGCCCTGAAACGCGAGAAAGACGATCGCATCGGTTATTTCCGGCAAGCCGAGTTGACCTATACCAACGAGTTCTACTCAGGTTTCTCCTTCCAACTGACGGCACGTCATCGGACAGACGAGTCCTCCTACCTGATTCCCTTTCTTCGGAAAGAAGGTGATGTGCTGACTTCGGTCAAAGAATACTCCACCAGTGCGGCCGAATTGAAACTGCGCTATGCTCCGAATGAGAAGTTCTTCCAGACGCAGTGGAACCGTTTCCCCGTGTCGCTGGATGCTCCGGTGTTCACGCTCTCCCATACCATTGCCGGAAAGGGAGTGCTGGGAAGCGATTACACCTACAACCATACCGAAGCGGGAGTGCAGAAGCGTTTCTGGTTCTCCGCCTTCGGCTATACGGACGTCATACTGAAAGCAGGAAAAGTATGGGACAAAGTGCCTTTCCCGTTGCTGATAATGCCTAATGCCAACCTTTCCTATACCATTCAGCCCGAATCCTATTCATTGATGAATGCCATGGAGTTTATGAATGATGAATATTTCTCTTGGGACGTCACTTATTTCCTCAACGGCTGGCTGTTCAACCGTATCCCGTTGTTGAAAAAACTGAAATGGCGTGAAATCGTTTCATGCCGGGGATTGTATGGTCATTTGAGCGATAAGAATAATCCGGAATTGAGCGACGGATTGTTTGCTTTTCCGATAGCGGATACCCGTGCCATGGGGAAAACGCCTTACGTGGAAGTGGGCGTAGGTATCGAAAACATATTTAAGGTATTACGCTTGGATTACGTCTGGAGGCTTACCTACCGTGATTCACCCGGAATAGACAAGTCCGGTTTGAGAATAAGTCTCCACATGACCTTTTAAAAGTTAAATCCTGCTAATTGCAATG
>ERZ772835.1052-NODE-1052-length-16210-cov-62.5037_pt1 | contig 16210 bp, 10 predicted proteins | sample MGYA00511901_ERZ772835 | MGnify/ENA primary metagenome ERZ772835 (study PRJEB29015, sample SAMEA2737729) | human gut metagenome | biome: human gut; feature: human-associated habitat; material: faeces | place: China | collected 2012 ...
CATCGGGTTACGAATATGGCTGCATCGGGTTACGAATATGGCTGCATCGGGTTACAGATATTACTGCGTAAGCTAACGGAGACGTATCTGTAAGCTTATCGAGACGTCTGCATCAGCTAACTGAGACGTCTGAACTCGCTTACTGAAATACTTGAATTGTCTTACTGAACTACTTGAGTTGCTCGACTGAACTACTTGAGTTGCTACCCTTCCACTGGACTTACCGAACCCGTACTTACTCTTTTGGTAAAGTGAAGGTGTGCCATAAGTTTATGATTCACCCTCTTGACTTTTCCTGATGCACAAAAAAAGCACGGAATATTAAACTCCGTGCTCTTTGAACACTAAAATAATTCAATGTCTCTCAACATACCACCTCCTCCATCCTCACCAACTTGCCAGCTACAAACTGCATGATGATTTTATGGAGCGTTGTACCCTGGCGCAGCGCCTCGACCCTTGGAGCTGCGGCATATCGCTTGATTTGTTCCTCAGCCTCTTGCCATTGGATTTCTGCCTTAGAGAGTTTGCCATCCTCTGGCTTTGACTCGTAATCTTTCTTCGACAACACCTTCAGCTCCAGGATATAACTATGCTTCGTAGCATAATGAGTAAGAAATTATTATTGCTCCAACAAACAATCATTATACAACTTACGAACATTATTGTTTGGAATACCCAATATCATCATATCACCAAAAGTACCCTTTATGGTAAGCATACCATAATAGAACAACAGACTGGTGAATGTTTGAGGATTAGTCAACCTACTGGCAGGAAATGTCTCTTCCAGGGTTGTCACAATCTGCCCCGTCTCAGCTATCGTGCGGATAACACCTTTGCGGTCGCCATCCAACTTATCCAACTGAAGAAGTTTCTTCATCTTGTTGTAGTCTGTCTTCGTGTTTGGATCTATCATCTGCTTTGGAGCTTCCCCCCTATCTATATAATTTCTGAGATAATAGATGACCATATCACTATTGAACACTTTACTCTGAGTATGCAGAGCATCCTCTGAGAAACAATAGTTATCATACCAAGGCTTCATCTCGTCTATCATTGCCTCGATATCGCTTGCTGCAGGAATGCCTCCCACTTCCTTGTAATAAGCAAACATCTTGCGTACTTCCTCCATGGAGAAGCCCAACATCTGATTGAACTCTGGCTTGGTGGAGATATGCCAGCCAATATTGAACCCACTCGTCACATCATCCAAGATCACAGGACTGACACCTGTGATGAAGATACGCTCAAACATGCCCTTGAACTTCTTGAAGACATCACGGTAGAAACCGTCGGCATGGGTGATTGCCCAATATACATTCTCGCCCTGCTCATTGAGCACGGTATTGGTGAAATTGTCATATTCATCGATGATCAGATAGAGAGGAATGCCCTTGGCTGCAGTCTCATCCTGAAGCAAAGCCAGTTTCTCCGTACCAGAATCCGACTTAAAGAACCTCTCCTTAAAATCTGCCAGATAAAACTCTTGGTAAACTCGCATGAAACCGTCCAATTTGACACGTAGATACATATTGAAGTTTTCCTCCAACTTTTCGATACTACCACCTACATACGAGAAATCAAGGTGAAGAATCTGATACTTTCCCTGCAAAGGAGTAGGATGCTTACCTACCCATAAATCACCGAAAAGAGTTTGGAATTTCTCTTTCTTGCTACAGTCATAGTAAGCATGGAGCATACTCAGGAATATGCTCTTACCGAACCGACGTGGACGAATGAAGAAGATGTTGCTTGGTTGGTTTTCCAACAAAGGCAAATACATCGTCTTATCCACATAATATTGATTTTGTTCTATTACCGCCTCAAAGTCATTGATGCCGTAAGGCAAACGTTTCATATTCTGATCCATGATTGCTCCTTTTAATAATTTACCTTTGCAAAAATAAGAAAATTATCTGATTATACCAAAGAATTTACCCGGATTTTCTTGCTTAATTCGAATAAGCCCTGCCAGCTTTCACAAGCTGGCAGGGATAATTATAAGTAAAAGATGTAATTCGCTATTCTGATTTCACTTAGAAAATCATCTTATAGTCCTTGCTGCTACCATCTGTCAATTCTATGTGTATGATTTGAATGCCTGTGGCTATGCTCGCCTTTAAACACCTTGAACCATTTCCCTGTACCCTGCTGATGATTCTGCCATTCAGGTCTATGACCTTGACACTCTTGAGCAGACCGCAGGCAGATTGCACGAGGACAGAAGAACCTTCCTGAACAATACTGATGCGCTGATCAGTATCGACAGATGTCACATCTGTACTTCCATAACGGCTTCTGATAACAAATCTGCCTAACGAGGTCTCGGCATCCGCAATAATGAGAGGAGAATCAAGTGAATAATCGGCACCCGAAAGCATATCATGGAGAACATATCCGCTCATATCAACACCCTGAATAGGTTTTACCTCGATACGGATGCTATCCTTTTGCGACAGATAGATTCCTAAAGATGTAGCGCCAGTCATCGGAAGGATATCGTAAGCCTGACTCTGCTGAATACCAAATACCTTCAAAGGTGACTTCACTTCACTATCCAGAAGAGTTGGAACCCATACAGAGTTCTTGAAAGAAGAACCGGCAGAAGCATCATAAGCAGTTTCAGAATTCTCCATCACCAGCATAGCTGCTGATTTGCTTCGCGTCTTCAGGCTTTCCACACACACTTTCAGTCCCTTGGCTTCAGCAGGTTTACTTTCCTCAGTAGCCTTCTTGCTTCCACCAATCATTTCTGGGGTGAGCAGCAGGGTGATTTCCGTACTCGGCTTATCATTTGTGGTAACATAGAATGCCTGCATTGGGGCGATGGTGGTGGCATTGCCCGTAGAAGCGACCTTGCTTACTGTCTGCTCTTCCATATCTCCTAATTCATTCTCTACTTCCACCTTCACACTGCTCACGTTCTCATTCACCTCCAGGAACTTCTTGATATTCAGGCGGCTCATGAATGGGTTGCCCAGCACGAAGGTCTGCGTAGGAATATCCGATTTCAGCGTAATATAATACTCGCTCTGCCCCACGAACACCGTGCGGTTCTCCGTCACTTCCTTGCCTTCCGACAGATACTTATATTCCATCGTCAAGTCGCCTTCCTGCGGAGAATCCGGTTCGTAGATGAAGCGGTTTATCTTATTTGCATCTTTCGTCACTGTTTCACTAGCCACTTTCTCCTGATCGTAATCCACGAAGTAACTATATTCTTTATGCGCCTTAGGCAGGCGGATACTGAACTTATTGGTAGCCGGCAGATTGCCGTTGTCTATCCACATAGAGAAGCCTTCACCCATGCCGTACTCCTTCGCCACGGCATTGAAGTTGTGCGACCAGGTGGCCTCATTCACGGCGAGCGTTTTATCATCCGTCAAAACCGGATTTCCCTTGCTGTCTAGCGAATAAATCTTACCCGGATGCGCAGCCGCCCAGAGGCGCTGGTAGATGCTCGGGTTGAAGCGCTGTTCCTTCCAGTTTTCTTCGTTCAGCTCCTCGAAGTATTTCGCCTTCGTGGTGTCGGCAGGCATGAACATATCGCCCGTGTACATCTGCTTGAGCGGTGCACTCAGCAGATTGTAATGGTTCGGCTTCTGCTCCAGTTCTACCCATGCCTTGCGATAGTTGAGCGATGGCACGTTATCCACCGCCGAACGGGGTTCGAAGAAGATGTCCTTGCAACAGTAGTCGGCTGGCTTCACTGGCGTGCCCAGCATTGGGAAGTTATCGGCATCCGACGAAATGATGGCGTTGGTGCAGCAGTAAGGCGAACCGTCGCTCCAGTTGTCCCACTTGTTCCATTCATTGGTAGATGCACTCGGAAGCCATCGGGTCTGTAATGGATGAACCTGATATACTACTGAAGAGAGTGGCCTCCCGCTGCCGTCGAAGAAACTGAGCTGATATTCGCCCGGCTTCTTGGTGATATAAGAATATTTTATATTGTTCTTGGTGTCTGATGTAGAATGCAGAGACACGATGCCATTATCTCCCGCATTCTTATCACCGAAGTAAAGATGATAATCTACTCCGGTCAATCCGGTAGCAGTTACGACAATCTTATCTCCTACGCATACATTGTTGACAACGATATCGTCTACACCATCTACGCACGACTTGTCGTCCTTACAGTCAGGAATACCATCATTATCAATATCACCACGTGTCACGAGTCCGTAGAATTTCTGCACATCCAATGCGCCTACAATTTTGGCTAAAGTTAATCGCACCTCGTCATACGCTTTCTTTGGCTGAAAGAAGAGGATATTCTTATCGCCATAACCCGCTACATCAGCGGAAATCACCTTCCAGTCGGTAAATTTATCTCCCGTAGAATTACCGTCTTTGAAGGTTTCTACCGTTAGCCAGTCTCCTACATCTACGGCTGCCAGGAAAGTCTTGTTGTCAATGACAATTCCCAACTGATGATGATAGTCGAGTGTTCTACCCATCTTTACGGCGAATGTTTGACCAACTCCCAGACTTACCGTATTGGCAACCGCCATATAGGTATTCAAGTCATCATCCACCAGATAACCTAAGTTATCATCTACAGTAGCCACACTCACCGCTCCGCCAAATTTGGTTTCATTAGCATTGATGGTAGTATGTGAATGATTATGCGACATCACCAGACTGCTACATGCAAGTGGCGAAGAACAGTCATCGGCAGCCTCCTCAATAAAGGCATAGTAGATACGGAGTTTAGAACCGCCCAGATTGAGTACACCCGAATTCCAGAGTTGGAACTCATCCATCTGAATCGGGTTGCCTTTGCTGTCGTAGGCTGGAACTTCGATAGAATATCTTATCTTTTGCAGCTTGTCTGAACCTGCAATATCTGCACTAATCGCATTGTTCTCATCTATCAGATGGCGATATACTTCCTTGCCTTGGTTATAGCAGCGTATCTGCAGGAATTGCAGGGCATGCAAATTGATTACTGTAGCATCAGCCTCTACCACAAAACCAATGCGCTTAGGTTGAGCTCTCTTGACGGCATCCGGCTCTGATTCACCTTCGTGTCGGTCGGTAGCATCGTATATCAGTTGACCATCCTTGCGGTGAATTCCGATGATGCAGAGGTTATCGGCAAGACTCAAGCCACCTATATATACGGCATATTGATCATATTCACCTTTGATAATATTGTCTCTATCCTTGAGTTCAGAGACAGAAAGCAGCGAGCCGGATGTTTCGTGAATCTTAGGCGATACCTCGTAGAAATCTTCACCCAGTTTGTTGACAAGTGGTTTGCCGCAAGTTGTATTTCCATCATTAAAACCACCTACAGTAATGGTGGTTTCATCATAACATCCGTCCTGAGCCGTGGCCCTGAAGGTATATTTACCAGGTTCCAGATTGGTAACTTGACCATCAGAGGTAACCTTTACTGGTGTGGTGGCAAGAATATCGTTATTTTTCAAATCCCATGCATTCACCAGACTCCATGTTACGCTTACCTTGGGGTTGGAGCGAAGGTTGAAGGAAGTCTGCGATTGGCAGACATTGCTGCTGATGGTAGGATTGATGGGGCACCGGTGGGATACATCTGGAGCCATTCTTACGAATCCATAGTGGATGCCAATGGCGCCTGCATCAACTCCGAGAACCGTAAGGAATCTGATTTCGCATCCTGAAAACGGAACCTTTGCCTTGATGCTCACCGTTCCGTCGCCAATCTGCACCAGCGAGAGGTGGAGCACCTGGGCAGAAATCGTTTCTTCCTGCACCTTGTTTCCCTTGTGGTCGAAGAGCAGCACGTTGACCCATGTTCCTGCATTGAGGCTCAGCAGGGCATCCATCTTGTATTTGAAGCCAGCCTCCATGCCAGCCTCGAATGCTTCGCCTTGCGGGTTCTTGTCGTTCTGCATCATAAACTTGGCTCCGCCCTGGTAACCTATGTCAAGAAGAGGGACGATGGTGGCGAAATTGTCCAGATTATCATCTGTCATCTTCTTTATATCGTTGTCAAGGAAAGGCAGAGGGATGCCGAGGATAATAGGGCGCCAGCCTTTCATCTCTTTGAGCGCCACCTGCTTGTCGCCCTCCGAATATTCATTGTATTTTTTGATGCCTCCATCGGTGATGGTAAACTCCGTAGATTCGCCCACGAAGGCATATTTGATTTTCAGAATATTCGCCACTTCTGCCTGAATGCCGCCCGAGCAGTCGAGAGTGATTTCATCGAAGAGCCAGTCGCTTTCAGCAGTCAGCATGGCGCAGATGTTGTCGGAACCCGGTATCTGGAGCAGCTTCAGCGTTACTCCCGAACCATCCTGTCCTTCTCTCACCGCCTTTACGCCCTTCAGTTTGCCGTCGCGATAGAATCCGATGGAGAATGCCTTGACTACATCGAGGCTCAGCACGCTGCTACCCGAGCCAGCCACGATGGTAAAGCCTGCCACCGTGCCCTTGGAATAGTAATTATCCATATCTTTTACACTTACTATCGGGTCTACGGTTACCCCTGCTCGTACCACGGAGTTCACCTGTGCATAGTTGTCGAGTGAATCGTCGGTAAGGGCGCCCATATCCTTTGCCCAGCTGCCTACGCCTACCACACCAATCAATTTGTTAATGGTGCACGATTCGCCTGTAAGGGCACGGCGGTTGCGCAGTTCACGGAATGTCATGTTGCCATATTTGGGGTCATTGTTGAACTTCACAAAATGGTCTTGGGGCTTGTCGGTTTGCAGATCATCCCAGTTGTTGGTCCAGATGGGTTTCTTGCACTCCATGAACGAGTCTCTAACGGCAGCACTCTCGAAATAGGGACTGGTGTTGTCATCCTTGGGTTGTGCCGCCTGGATAGAGGCGGGCACAACCATCAGGAATGCCAACAAAAATGATATGAAAGTTTTGTATATAAAATGCAGTTTCATTGTCTGTTTGATTTTAAAACATAGCATAACGTCTTGATAATTCTCTTGATCTTAATCGAGCAAATGTCTGGAGTCTGTAAGTTTTCCTTGATCAGTGTATGTGAAGACATATTTATGGTTTCGCCTCAGATAGAAGAGGTTACTGACTCCATCTACCACGATAACGCCCGTAGCTGCTTCAGAAGACATCATATCCTTTGCCTTTATCTGATAGTTGTGGGCGTGAGGATAGTCATCGAAGCCTATTCTCACGGCAAGATGGGTCTTGCCTGGCAGCACAAATGCCTTGAGCACCACTTCCTCGCCTTCACCCGGAAATGGGGCATAGGCAATGGCGGTATAGGAGCCTCCCTTTGTTGGATATTTTTCGACAGGTACACTACCCTGCTTAAAACCGTCGTAGCTGGTAAGAGGCATCTGGGTAAGCACGTTGTCGGCAAGTAGGCAATACCATTGCGTCTGCGCTGTAATGCTGTGATGGGCGGCATGAGTGATATGAACCTCCACTTCTGCCATGCCTCTATAGAGTGTTCCTACAAGCGGCGTAGGGGTGTTGTTCCCCAGATTTTCCTTCTGGTAATCAGCAGAAGAGATGATTGGATTTTGGGTGGCATCTCCCTTCTGGTAGAGGGTGCCATAGAAGAGCTGCGGCACCGTGATGAGCTGGCGGCTCAAGCAATCTACATGATGCAGTGAGAGAGCTTTTTTTTTCAGATAGTCAAGCCAGTTGTTGGGGGTGTCGGTTTTGCCATCATCCTTGACCAGGTAACTCGCAAACGTGGCATTGAACTCCTGAAATGTAGTACCTTTTTTTAAATTGAGCATTTCCGTGGTAACCACATTATTTTCCTCATACTGCGGATAGGGCGATTTCTCCTGGCTATTGTAAGCGAGGGCAATGATGCGATATTCGTAGCCCCTGCTGATGCCGAAGGTGTCCTTTACCACATAGTGCATGTGGGGATTTCCCGAAAGATAATCGTCTTTCTTGCCGTCTTCTAACGTGGGTTTCCAGCTAATCACCCTGTCGTTGGTAGGGTCGTACTCGAAGCCCTGGATATCGTTGACTGCAGCATCATAGGTTGCAGTTTTTTCTCCATTGTTCTGAACTCTTCGTCGAAAAGCTATCAGCCTTACGGCATCGACGTTGTCGGTCTCGGTATATCCGTCGTCCTCGCCTATTGTGCCCGACGAGGAAGAGGATCCTGCACCAGGAGGAGCTACACGGGTGTTTCTGCCATCTTGCTTGGCATTGCCATCGCTGCCGCTTAATCCGCCCAGAGTGATGGTGATGGGAACAGTCGTAATCTCGTCGTCCTTTTCTGAAGGCTGATCCATCCCTGCATCTCCATTGCTGCCATCTGGATAAGGTGGCAGATCGGCATCGCTGCTGCATCCCGCGGCTAGTGCGAGGAGGAAGCAAACCCCTACCGCCATGCCTATCCTGATGGCGTTCATCTTGATGGAGCTTATCTTACAGATGCTAAATCTTGATTTCTGCATATTCTATTTCCGTTTTATGCTGTTTTGTAACGTTTATTCTGTTTCAAATACATGTTTTTTTTCGAAGGCTGGTTCTATCTCAACCTTCACTTCGGTCATCACCGGCTCGTAATACTCCTTCAGGTCGTATGGCTGGTTCACGGTCTTGCTCTTGGCTCCCAGGCAATACAGGTGGTTTGCCTCGATAGGGAATTTGAACTTGTCGCCAGTGGTTGTAGACTTCCTGATATTGTCGTACCTGTGGTGCGTGCCATCCGTGTAATGCAGATAGAAGGTGGTCTCGTTCTCTGCCGAGTTCTTGCTTTTCTGCATTTTTTCCTCTGGTGTAGGCATCATGAAGTTGCTTATCATGTAGCTGTTTGCCTTCCATCCTTTCTGGGAGTCTTCAGCTCGCTTGAATATGTTCTCTTTAGCATCTACGGTCCATCCGTTTGAGGGGGTGAGGTCGATGGTGCCCAACGTCTGATAAGTCAACGGTTCAGCATCTGCTGGTGCCTGCTTCTGCCTTATCAGCGTTTCGGGGCTGATGCCGGTGGCTACAACGGATAGAGAGGTGGGCGTGAAGGGAACGGTGCTCACGTCTCCTGCTGCATTCGACTCCACCTGTGCCGGGATGTTTTCTACGTAAATCATCAGGCCAGCCACGTTACGGCTGGCGGTCAGCGTGCGGTGGAAGTATTTCGTATCTTCCGTTACGAGAACGGGGGCTTTCTCTTGGGTATTCTCGTCTTGCAGGATGCCAGAAAACAGCTCTGTGGTATTGAGGATACCGACTTTGGCGCTGTTTTTTGCCTGCTCGGTGAGGGCGATTCTTGCGTCCTCCAGTTTCGTTACGTTTTCAGTGAATTTGGGTTCTGTAAGTACTTTGTTCGTTGCGTATTTATCATCTCTGCCTATGGCTAGAAACTGGTAGTAGTAGCCGTTCTGCAGATAGGGTTCGAAGGTGTATAGATGCTGCTCGGGCATGTTCTGGTGCTCGGCAGAATAGTAGGGTTCTCTATTGTTGAATGCGTCAACGGAATAGTAACCATTCTTGGCTGCTTCCGTTTCAATAGGGATGCAATAGGTATATGCTTCTTCTGAGGTGCCCTTCTTGTCTTCGGGGCATCTGAAGACGTAGATTCTCATATCATTCACCTGCTGTGCTCCATCCCATGTATCAAGTTCTCGTGAGCCGGTAACGACACCTGCGCTTACACCCACTCTCATGTCCAACTTCACGGCATGCGAGCCGTCGGCGAGGGTATCAGGCGCATCATTGCTTGCGCTGCAGCTCATTAGGAGACTGGCTGCGAGGATTATATTTAAACTGTTTTTTATAGATTTTCTCATCATATTCGCCTATTCGATTTCAATGTTTGCCTATTCGATTTCAATGTTCGCCTATTCGATTTGAATGGGAATTACGTATAAAATGAATGATAAATTAAATATTGTGATGTTGGGATAGTAAGGGATGCGAGTGCCTATAGCGGGCACAGTGCATCCCTTGGATATATTTTTCTTAATACTGCCTATATTATGAGCACGTAGTAAGATTAATCACCCAGCTCCAACTTGTGGATAGCCTCCCAGTTGTCGTTCACCTTCAAGATGAGGTTCTGAGATTTGGTCAAGTCTTCTGGCTCGTCTTTACCTGGATCTGGAGTTGGTTTTGGATCTGGATCTGGATCTGGAGTTGGATTACTTGGATCTGGAGTTGTTGTTGTACCAGTTGAAGTCTTCACACCCAAGTTGTACATGTGGTTACGAACCACGTTGAAGATAGAAGCACTTTCGTCTATAGCTCCCTTTGTGTCATCCTTATTTACATCTAATTCTGGGATAGAAACGGTCCATTTCTTGATGATAGTTTCATGTTCATCCAAGAGCTGAAGCTCCATGGTGCTCTTCTCATGTGTCAAAGCAAATGGAATGACGAAGTTGCTTCCGAATACAGAACCCTTCACAACCTGAGTCTTTACATCATCAGGGCGCTTCCAGTTGTTATCATCAGCATTCAGCAGACCGTCTTTGTTTATATCACCACCAGGGAACCATGTATTCAAATCGATAGAGTAGAGCACATAACCATCCTCGTTGTTATTGAACTTTGCATCTGGAGCAAGTGCTAGACCTGTTGATGTTGAACCATTAACGTAATACTTGATAGTGCTGTTTTTTGCATCTGTGAATGAGCTGTTGAAGTTGTTGAAAGTCAACTTATCATTCTTACCTCTTACTACGAGACGAAGGGTCTTGGCAGTTTTGCCATCAACTTTGGCAGGGATGTTACAGAAATAACCGAAGCTACCAGCTACCTGACGATGCAAGGTTACTGCTACGCCATTCTCCTCATCCTTAGTAAGGTTGGTGATTTTTTTGTCGGTGCCGATTTTAAGCGCTGCATCACCAGCGAATACTTCTTCTGGTACTTTGCCTGAATTTAAGGTAGCAGTGATATCATTACTGTAAGTCTTACCAGTAAGGGCATCTGTACCTGCCACATTCAAATCATAGGTGTAGTCACTGTTATCGCTGTAACCTACAGCCATAACCTTGTAGTTACCTTCACCCAGTCTCTGATCACCCTTGTAAGTAAGAGTATGCTGGCGACCATGATTGTCATACTTATCACTCTTTGTCCAATCCAACTGTTCGTCTTTGACAATAGCCTTCGTATCAGCGTTGTAAATCAACACGCGAACATGCTGGATAGTCTGCAAAGCCTCTGAAGAATACAATGGGCGGCCGGCACGTGTGCTCAAGCCATCACCGCTACTTGCTACCTGCAATACAATCTGCTGTACTGCCTCATTCTGACCCTCTGTGCTAACCACAGCGTCGTCACTGCTACATGCGCTGAACAGCAAGCTGCTTGCTGCAAGCGCAAAAAACATACCTTTTTTCATAAATTATAAATTTAAAAATTGAGTATAAATTAATTATCAATCCAATATCATGCCGTGAATTTCCTCCCAGTTGTCGTTCACCTTCATATAGATGGTGAAGCGATTGCGGTCGGAATCGTACACATATTTCAGCACCGTAATCTTGTTGCGCTCCATGCTTACCTTCACGTCATCAGGTGACAACACAGATAAACTGCTGCCTTCGCCACTATTCTTATGGAAATTGACATCCACCACTGACTCATCCTTCTGGAAAGAAGGGGCCAGGAAAATAGAGGTCTTGGTCTTGACGCCAGCTTCAATTTCCGATTCATGAAAGACGCTGGTCTCTTCAGAATACAGGAAACTTGGATTTACGATTCCATAGAGCTGACTTACTTCAGTATCCATCAGATGATACCCGGCAGGAAGATTCTCTGTCCATATAACCAGTTTACCCTTGGTGCGCTCCATCTCGCTGGTATAGCAATAATGGTTTTCATCATATACGAGGGTATCGCAAACCTGATAAACATCATCGCCCTGACTGTGCTCCGGATGTAGCAACAGCTCGTTTTTATCCAGATTGAGTTCGCCTCGCGTCTTCATACCTCCCCATACCGTAAAGACGTATTTTCCGAAAGGCATGTCGGGGTCGAAGCTTACAGGATAAGTTAATCCATCACCCTCTACTCCGAAACCTTTTTCTTCTACGACAACCTGCTGAGTGCCGTCGTCGTTGAGTCGGCTCAGACGATATGAAAGAGACGGAACAAATGATCTAAACGACTGATTCTCATCCCGTTTCTCGTCAGGAACAGTCTGATCAACATTGAAATAATTCTTGTCTTTCACCTCGATGTTGATACGCAGAGGAGGACATTGGTCCAGATTTTCACGGACGCAAGAGGTGAATGACATAGCCAGTGCCATACCATATATGATAACTTTTAATCTTGTCATACGCTGTAATTTATTCTGTGAGTGCCTTCTGGCTGATCAGAGTCTCTTCTACCTTCTGGCGGTTCAATATCTCTTCAGCCACATCAACCTTGCCTTCTTTCTCGAGTAGGATGGCAAGATTGTTGGCAGCAATCTTCGACATAGGGTAATATTTCAAAGTCGTCTCATATACCTGCTTCTGCTTTTCTGCGCTCTCTGCAATCTGTGCCACATGCAGGAACTCATCTTCGCTGAAGGCATCTGGGCGGAGCTCGTACATCTGCAGCATTTCTTCATCGGTGGTGAAGTTCTTGATGATGTAGGTGTAGGTGTATTCCACGCTACGGCTCTTCTGCAGATACTTCTTCTTGATGTTGTTCCAGATAGGCAGGCGGCGGATATAGCGCTCCTGCACATCATCGTTGAAGTTGGCATATCGGGTCAGGATGTTCTTCACCATCGTGCTGTCGGCATCGCCGGCGGCCACCATCGCATCCAATACTGGCTGCCATCCTTCAGGGCGTGAACCGATACGGGCTATCTTCTTCACCTTGTCGCCATTCTCTATGTGCGCAAGCAGCCACTTCAGGGCTGAGTTGGCACGGTTGCGGGAAAGTGGGGTGTTAAACTTCAGCGGGCCGTCGGCTGACGCCAGACCATAGATGCTCACAGAAGTGAGGGTAGCGAGGCTGTCGCTGAGCACTGGAGCTATATCGCTCAGCATGTGGTCGAGCTCAGCCTGGTTGTTGCTCATCTTGAGATTGATATCATATTTATTGATAACAAACTCAAGTCGTGCCACGCCCTTTCCTTCTCTTATCTTCGGCTTGATCTCGAAGGTATGCTTCATCCAGTTGAGGTGCAGTTGCTTCTTGATTTCCGGACGGAACACATCGGCTATCTTGGTATGGCTGATGGCACGGCATTCGCCGCATCCGTCGGCAGAAGCCACTGCCACGAGGCTTCCCTTATGGAAGTTGGCAGGCAGGGTGATGGTGTCGTTATATAACACGGATAAATCTACTTTCGTGTTCGTAACTCTCTGTGCAATAGAATCGTATGGGTCAGCAATGCTGTCGAGTACCCATTTACGTTCCATCTTCCTGCTGTAGATTGGCGCATCCAGCACTATAGGCTTGTATTTAGCCACGATGCTGTCGCTGTCTGTCAATACGGGTATTACGAAGAGACGGCTTCTCTTCGAGAAATAATGCTTCGGGATATGAACCTGAAGGTTGAGTGCAGCCTGATTGCTGCTATCTGGCAGGAGCATAAAGGAATCGGGAGTACATGTAATCTTTTTGTCGCTTGCCATGCTCTGGTTGCTGCATGAAGACATAGCCGTCAGAAGAGCCAAGCCTACACCAGCTATAGCCAGATATGCTATTTTGAGTTTCATTCTATCATCCATAATGTTCTTTGTGATTAAATGATGCACTTTTTTTTAAAAGATATAGACTAATGATAGTGCAGCCTTGGTAGGACCGATATAGTTCTCGTTCTTCTTTTCCTGGCACTTGATGCAGGGCAAGTTAGGGCTTTGCTTGTACCAGAGGTGGGCGTATCCCACACCGATGGCTGCCTCAAGGTTCCAGTGAGGGGATAAAATCCAGTCGTAACCGTATGTTACGCCTCCGCCAGCCAAGTAGCCATCGTAGAGCTTGCTGCCAAAACCTCCGTAGAATTGAGCACCATGCAGGTGGATACCAACAAAATGTCCTTCGTACTTTTCGCACAGCCAGTATTTCATTTCTGGCTGCACCAAGAGAAGGTGCATCTTCTTGTCTTCCCTGAATGTCCAGGGGTTGTATGCAACATCTGCTTCCAGGGTTACCTGGTTGCTGATTGCCTTTTCTACGCCCATATTGAGTGTGGTTGTCGCCCAGTAGAGTCCGTTCGTCTTCAGGGCGAAATCTTGTGAGTAACCTACTGTCTTAATTCCCAAAATAAAAAACAGCAAAACTGCTATCCTTTTCATTTATCACTTACTATTTAACTATTTGTCCTGAATATTACTGTTGCTTTGTTGTTAACCAATATAAACCTATTATGACTTATTAAATGGTCCTCAACATTATGTCAACTAATCCCCTTGTATATTACTTGGAGACTGATTTCTGGTTGCAAAAGTATATAATTCATGTAGATTCTGCAAATCACCCCCCCCATTTAAACATGTTTTAACATAAATAAATGTATTTTTAGCTAAATGACAGTTAAATTGAGGTGACGAGTGGATAAGGGACGGATGTTATCACAGAAGCAGTAGGTAGTGAACCTACTTATCAGATGGCGGTAGAGGAAGTGGCTTTTAATTATTAATAAGTTACAAAGGAAAAAAGCACCCCCTTCCAGCCAGTTTTCACCAGCAGGAAGGCGGCGCCTTAATGGTTCTGATTCAATCTAAAAAAGTGAAATCAGTATTTTCCTATCTCATCCTGGGCTTTCTTCAAAGCGCGGATTCTTTCCTCCTTCTCTACTCGCTTCTTCACTTCCTTCTCTATCATGTCCTCTAAGATCTGGTCGAGAGGACGGGAGAAAGGATGCCAACCGTAATCGGCGTTCTCCTTCGTGTGACAGAACAACACCGTGCCAATACCCATCCATACCTTCAAGCGAACCTCCTCGCTAGTATAATGGGTGAAAATCCAATTGGTGAAACGCTTTCTTGATGCCACTCTTCTTCAACACCCAGGCACGCATGCCTTCGGTCAACTCATGATAAGTCGCCTTCTCTGAATAAATGTGCTTGGCAGACTTCACTAACCGGTTTGACAACTTGTCGAAACGCTGCTCAGCAGTCTTCGACGAAATCTCAGCCGCGAGCTTCAACTTCTCATCGGCAGAAAGAAGGAATTTCTTTTTTCCATTCCTAAAACTTTTAAATTAAATTAACAATTAAATTATTTATTTTTACCACAATGTGGTAATTTTCGATTTCTCTATCGCCCTTTTGTCGTATCTTTGCTGACAGTTACCGATTGGTGAACAGCGGGGTGAACACTTGCCCCAAGCATTCACCTTTTCGGCTCAGGGGTGAACCCTAGTAAAAAGAACTTTGTATATACAGCGCATGCTAGAAATATAAGAGTCTCTATTATAATGGGTTATATAGTGTTTTTAACACATTATTAACGCTAAAGGTTGGCATTGGGGTTCACCCTTCACCGACTTCATCGCTAAGTGTTCACCCACACTCTTACTTAGAGAACGTTGTAAACAACAAAATAGTATAAACAACTGCAATTTTTAAACAAAATGGAAAAAGAACTAAACAACAGCATGTATGAGGCTGCTACGATGCCATCGTACTTCCCTTGCATCAAATCTTCGGAGAGCCATCCACTTGCCGACTTCCTCAAACCGACCTACATGTTCCAGCTCGACTTCGACCATGTGAAGAAGGAAGATATGGGCATAGAGAAGGAACCTATCGAGCTGAACAGCGATGCTGCCGTCGATCCTACGGATACTTTCGAGGACTAAGTATCTTACTTTCAACCCGTAAGTATGTTACTTTCAACCCGTAAGTATAATACTTAAACATCAAAAACAATATGGACATAAGAAAGCTATACGAAGCAGGAACTGGCTCTGCTCTATTTCCCCCATTCATCACCCGTGGTGGCAAGTGCTCATCTGATGCGTTGGATTCAGCGAAATCCCGATCTTCTGCAGAAGCTCCGTGAGAGCGGATACGGCAAGAACAGCAAGGAATTCACTCCGATGCAAACCTCCTATATTATCTATTTTCTCGGCGAACCATAGGCTTCCAAGTATGAGAAAGTGTGAGAAAGTATGAAGTGACGTTTTCAGATTTCGTATCTTTGCATTGTCATTCAAAGAGGATGATGCTCCTACCCCAACGGGGGGAGAAGGATAAATGGAGGAAGAACAAAAAAAGCATGGATTAAACTCCATGCTCTTTTTTGCTTTTATATTTAATCTTGTCAAAACCTTCACCATACACACCGATAACGGCACTCTGACTGACAAAGG
>ERZ772835.1054-NODE-1054-length-16146-cov-527.317_pt1 | contig 16146 bp, 10 predicted proteins | sample MGYA00511901_ERZ772835 | MGnify/ENA primary metagenome ERZ772835 (study PRJEB29015, sample SAMEA2737729) | human gut metagenome | biome: human gut; feature: human-associated habitat; material: faeces | place: China | collected 2012 ...
TTACTTCCCAACAACGATTTTCTTGCCTTGTACCGCTGCTGCCGCTTCCTGCATCGCCCAGTTCCAGTCGCCCTGCAATGGATTGATATTCATTGGCTTGGTGTGGCTCTCCTTGATGAAGGTTGTGGTGTTGCGGTTGGCAAATTCTGCTTGTATGAGGCAGAACTTGATCTTTTCTTTTCTGGCTCTCTCTATGAGGCTCTTCAGCTGGGAGGCACTAGGCTCCCTGCCTTCTTCCTCTATGGCAAGCTGCTCCAGCTGGTAGTCGCGGGCAAAATAAGTGAGGATAGGGTGATAGATCACAAACTTGCGAACCATCTCGGGATGATTCTTGAAACCCTCTCTGATGGTGCTATCTCGCTTGTCGATGATCTTCAGCAGCGACAGATAGTTCTTCTCAAAGAATGCCTTGTTCTCCGGTTCCAATTGGCAGAGTGCCTTGAAGATGTTGCTGGAGATGATGCGGGCGTTTTTGCAACTCATCCATACATGCGGGTCGGTATTGCCGCCTGGTGTCTTGGCAGGCGTGATGCCTGTGGAGGTATCTATCACCTTCATGTCAGGAGCGTTGTCCTGCAGCTTCTTCATCCAGGTCTGTTCGAAACCGATGCTGCCCACCTTCAGATAGAGGGCACTCCTGGAGAGTTCCATCATCTGCTGGGCATAAGGCTCGTAAGTCTCCGGGTTGTTGCCGTTGGATACCATCACGTTGACATCCACCTTATCTCCGGCAATCTTATCAACGAAAAACTTGTAGGGAGGGATAGTTACGGTAACAGTAGGCTTGGCATTACTTTCAGCCATGCCAGCCTTTTGCTGGTTGCTTTTGCAGCCAACCATTAGGGCGCATATTATAATAAGGTATAAAAATCTCTTCATAATTAAACGATAAAACTCAGTCCATAGACCAATAAAACATATCTTAGTACTTTTCCGATGGTGATACTGAGTATCGAAATCGGAATATTGGCTCTTGTCAAGCCTAAAACGATGGTGATGGCACTTCCCAATAGTGGGAGAAAGGCGAAGAATCCCATCCAGGCGCCTCTGCCTGCCATGAAACGTTCAGCCTTATCCAGACTTTTTTTCTTCACATGCAGGTATTTCTCTATCCATTCCATCTTACCCATTCTGCCCACACCGTAGTTGAACATGGAACCAAGCACATTGCCGATGCTACCGTAGATAACGAGGGGGAGAGGCTCTAGTCCAGCTGCCTGCAAGCCTGCCATTACTGCCTCGCTGCTGAATGGGAAGAAAGAACCTGCCAGAAAAGCTGCAGCAAGCATGCCCCAATAGCCCCAGTCGATTAAGAAACTGATAATCCAGCTCATAGTAATATGCTCTCTGGTACGAGTATGTTGTAAGCCATGATAAGTACCAGCATGATGAGCAGCAGGATGAAGGAGATGTTGGTAAACTTACCTCTGGTGAATGTGATGAAATGGGCGATAAGCGGTGCTGTATTCACAATCAGGATGCCGCCCAGTTCCTGTATATGTCGAGGCTGGAGGACGATGAAGATGATGCAGGCAACCGATATCATGATAAACGTTTCGTAGATCATGCGGGTTCGTATCTTATCGCCGTAGCTGGTGCGTATGAAGTGGATGGAACCGATGATGGTGAGCAGGGTAACGAAACTCAGGTTCAGTACCTGATGGTCGGTAACCTGCGAATAATCAAAGAGTTCGCTGTAGTTGATGAATTCGCAGAAGTGGTCAGCCAGCCCCTGTATGTTGTCGGTATAGAAGAAATAACCGGCTGCAAACCAATAGGGCACGATGAGACCTACCAGGGATGCAAAGAATGTCTTTACGCTAAACGAGAGGGTAAACACCATCATCATGATCCATAGGATAGGCATGAAATAGCCTATCTGCACGAAAACCATCGATGCCAGACCTATGCAGGCAAAGGCGTAGAAAGTCCAGCCTGTTGAGCGTTTATCCTGATAGCAATTCCAGATAATGAGATAAAAGGCGATGAAACACATCGTCACAATACTGCTTTTTAAAGAGAGTTGGGGGAGTCCTGCCATCGTCAGTAATGCCAGAAAACTGCAGGATACCATTCGGCTGTAGGTACGCATCAGGGCATTACGGTTGTTCAGTTCCACCATCAGCAGGGTAGACATGGCTGTAAAAGCAAATTCTACCCAGATATTGGATACCAATAAACCTACTGCAACCCAAACCAGTGTGGCAAGGGTTGCAGTAATAGGTAAAGAGTAGCGGCTAGCCGCTACTTTATTTTGAAAAGTTTTCTTTCTTAACATCTAATTCAATGTTGAATGTTGAATGTTGAATGTTGAATGTTAAGTGTTGAATGTTGAATTAGGCTAGCGCCCTTGAGTCCGTTAGGCAATTCAACATTCAACATTCAACATTTAACATTAAAAAACTAAAGGTCCTGTCCGATATCAGAACGGAAGTACTTGTCGGTGAACTGGATCTTCTGTGCCTCAGCAAAGCTCTTCTTCAAGGCTTCTTCCTTGTCCTTGCCGTAGCTGCTTACGCAGATGACACGACCACCGTTGGTTACTACCTGACCATCCTTCATGGCTGTACCGGAGTGGAATACTACAGAGCCTTCCACGTCATCGATGCCATGGATAGGATAACCCTTCTTGTAAGCCTCAGGATAACCGCCGCTTACGAGCATCACGCAGACTGCTGCACGCTCATCAAACTCGATGCTGCGCTTGTCCAAATCGCCTGCTGCTACACCCTCGAAGAGATCCACGATGTCGCTCTTCAGGCGGAGCATCACGCTCTCTGTCTCAGGGTCACCCATACGGCAGTTGTACTCGATGACCATAGGCTCGCCTTCAACGTTGATCAGACCGAAGAAGATGAATCCCTTATAGTCGATGTTCTCCTCAGCAAGTCCCTCTACAGTAGGACGGATGATGCGCTCGTCAACCTTCTGCATCCACTCCTTGGTAGCGAATGGTACAGGGGTAACGCTACCCATACCGCCAGTGTTCAGACCGGTATCGTGCTCGCCGATGCGCTTGTAATCCTTAGCCTCAGGCAGAATCTTGTAGTTCTTGCCATCGGTCAATACGAATACAGAGCACTCAATGCCGCTGAGGAATTCCTCGATGACTACGCGTGCAGAAGCGTTGCCGAACATACCGCCGAGCATCTCCTTGAACTCCTTCTTAGCCTCTTCCAGGGTAGGGAGGATGAGAACGCCCTTACCGGCGCACAAACCGTCAGCCTTCAATACATAAGGAGCCTTCAGTGTCTCCAGGAATTTCAAGCCTTCCTCTACGTGCTCGCCGTCGAAAGTCTCATACTGGGCAGTAGGGATGTTGTGGCGCTTCATGAACTTCTTGGCGAAGTCCTTGCTGCCTTCCAGTACGGCACCAGCCTTTGATGGACCGATGACAGGGATGTTCTGGGTGCGAGGATCGTTCTTGAAGTCATCATAGACACCCTTTACCAGTGGGTCTTCCGGACCTACTACCACCATATCAACACCATTCTCGACAGCGAAGTTCTTGAGCGCCTCAAAGTCGTCTGCCTTGATATCTACGTTCTCGCCGACATTCTGAGTACCGGCATTACCAGGAGCGATGAAGAGTTTCTCACACTTCTCGCTCTGAGCGATTTTCCATGCTAAGGCGTGCTCGCGGCCACCGCCTCCTAACAATAAAATTTTCATTTGCTGTAAGTTATTGTTTGTTATTTGATGTAGGAGTAAACTCCCCTTTTTCGGGGAATGTTTGCTCCTAGATATTTACTTGAGATAATCGAAGAAATAATTGCTGATGCGCTCATGCAGATGAGTGCTCTGATGACCTCTCATGTTGTGAGGCTCGCCAGGATAGACGAAGAAGTCTGGCTGGGTGCCTGCTGCGATGCAAGCCTTGAGGAAGGTGAGGCAGTGCTGTGGCACTACAGTCACATCGTTCAAGCCCTGGATAATCTGCAGCTTGCCTTTCAGGTTCTTTGCCTGATAGAGCAGAGAGGTCTTTTTGTAACCCTCTGGGTTGGTCTGTGGGGTATCCATATAGCGCTCGCCATACATCACCTCGTACCAGTGCCAGTCGATTACCGGACCGCCTGCTACGCCTACCTTGAACACATCAGGGTGGTTGGTCATCAGCGAGATGGTCATGAATCCGCCGAAGCTCCAGCCGTGAACGCCAATCTTGTCAGCATCTACGTAAGGAAGCGTCTTCAGATATTCCACACCCTTCATCTGGTCTTGCATCTCAATCTGTCCGAGCTGGCGGAAGGTTGCCTGCTCGAAAGCCTTGCCACGGTTCTCGCTTCCACGGTTGTCGAGGATGAAGAGCAGATAGCCCTTTTCTGCCATGTAGGTTTCCCAACCACGGCTAGAGTAGTTCCAGCGGGCATCTACGTTGTGGGCATGAGGTCCACCATATACATATATAATGGTAGGATACTTCTTGTTTGGATCGAAGTTTACCGGCTTCACCATTCTCCAGTAGAGGTCTGTTTCGCCATCGGCAGCCTTGATGGAACCGCAGCTGTACTCAGGCACATTGTAGCCCTTCCAAGGGTTCTGGGCAGTGAAGTAAGCGGTGCGCTTGCCGTTCTCGGTATTCACGAGGGCAATCTTGCGAGGAATGGTAGGAGTAGAGTAGTTGTCGAAGACATACTGTCCGTTCTCGCTCAAAGTGGCGCTGTGCCATCCCTTGCCGCAATCATCTACCAGCGTACGCTTGCCGGTTTTTGTATCTACGGCAAAGATGTTTCTCTGGATAGGCGATTTCTCGTTGGATGCGATGATGATACTCTTGCGCTTGCTGTTGAAACCGAGCACTTCCATCACTTCCCATTTACCGGAAGTCAACTGCTTGATTTCGAGCGATTCCGTGTTGCTTGCCATGCGGCTTCCGTGCTTGCCCAGGGTGCAGAGATAGAGGTGGTCGTAGCCATCCTTGCGGCTCTGCATGATAAAGCTGTTGCTGTCCCAAGGCAGGAACTGGATAGGATGACATGGTTCTACATATTTCTCGTCGGTTTCGCGATAGAGCTCGCCAGTCTTCTCGCCGGTCTCTGCGCTGTAGGCAGTCAGACGGCAGTCGTTCTGGTCGCGGTTCAGTTCGAACATATAGATGGTCTTGCTGTCTGGGCTCCATGCGATGTTGGTGAAGTAGCGGTCGGTTGGATCGCCAGCCTTCAGATAGACGGTCTTGCCGGTCATGCAATCGAACACGCCTACGGTTACCTTGTGTGATGTCTCGCCAGTCATCGGATACTTGTCTGGTGCAGGAGTAGCAATGCAACTCTGTGTTTCAGGATGGTTGAAACCGATTTCCGGGATGTCGACCTGCGGATAGTCGGTTACCATACTCTGGTCCATGCGATAGAAGGCGAGCAGTTCGCCGTTCGGACTCCAGAAGGTTCCCTTGCTGATACCGAACTCATCGCGGTGAACACTCTGTCCATAAACAATTTCGCGGCTTCCATCCTTTGAGAGCTGGAAATCGTGAGATTTCTTCTCTTTTGTCAGGGCGTTGCTGGTTACATCGAAGGTACGCACATAGAGGTTGCTGCCCTTCAGATAGGCGAAGGCGTTCTGCTGGGCGTTAGCCTCCAGGAGGTTCTCGCCGTCAGCAAAATCCATCTCGCTCAGCAGCTTATGCTTCTTGAAGTCTACGGTATAAGTCTTGCTGCCGTTGCTTACCATTACGATGTTCTTGCCTGCAAAAGGGAAGAGAGCATTGTAGAGGGCTCTTACCTTGATGTCCTTGGTAGGAGCAATCCACTGGTTGATGTCATTGATGCCGAAGAGTCTGGTCTCCTTGCCTGTCGTCTTGTTGACGAGATAGCAGGCATCCACATCCTGGCGAACGAGTTCATTGCCCCACCAGGTGCACCAGCGGTTCTTAGCTACCATGTTACGATAGTTGTTGCCGCCGAAGTTCAGGTCTTCCAATGTAAAGGTTTTCTCGCCTTTCTGAGCAGGAACCACGCCCTGAGCCTGTAAGTCGGTTGCATTCATAGCCATCATAATCATAGCAGCAAAAGATAATTTATAAATTGAATTCTTCAGATTCATTATATTCTTTACTTTATCGGGTTTACCACCCATGCGTCGTGAAACACGACGCATGGGTGGTATGTTTCTTTAATCCTCGTCGTCGAAGTCAACGCTGAAGTTCTTCTTGCCTCCGCGCTTGCCTCCGAAATCACGGCCACCACGTTTGTCGCCTTTGAAGCCACCACGCTTGTCGCCTTTCTCGAAACGCTTTCCGTCGCGCTTGCCACCGAAGTCACGGCCACCCTTGCGGTCGCCCTTGAAGCTACGGCTGCCACGCTTGTCATCGTCGTCATCATTGCGTCGACCGCCACCGATACGTGAACGGCCGCCCTTATGGAACTCAGCACGCTTCTTCTCGAAGTCTTCCAGACGGTGAGTATGGAACTTGAAAGAACGGATATCGTCCTCCTCGTTTTCTGTCTCCTCGCTAACACGCTTCTTGAATTCACGCTCCTTCTTGAAACGGTGTTTCTGAGCCATCTCGCTCTTCTCGCGCTCAGTCTTCACAATACCGCCTTCAGAACGGAAGTCCTTCATCTTGCCGTCGAACATCACATACTTGCGGAATTCGCACTCCAAGCTTCCGTTGAATACAGGAATCTTGATAGATGGTTTCAGACCAATCTGCTCGAAGCACTCCTCGCGGTAGCTCAATACCCAAGCCTCGTTGCCGGCAAAAGCCTTCTTGAAGCGCTCACCAATCATCTTGTAGGTGTTCAGAAGGTTAGGGGTAGAGATGCGCTCGCCGTATGGAGGGTTCATCACGATGATGCTCTTCTCTGCTGGCTGGGTGAAGTCCTTGAAGTCCTGCTGGGCGATGGTGATATCCTTGCTAAGACCGGCAGCACGAACGTTGAGATTAGCTGTATTGACAGCCTTCATGTCAATATCGTAACCATAGATATGGTGCTCAAACTCGCGCTCCTGAGAGTCGTCGTTATAAATCGTATCGAAGAGATCCTGGTCGAAATCGTTCCACTTCTCGAAGGCAAACTCCTTGCGGAATACACCTGGAGAGATGTTGCGGGCGATGAGGGCAGCTTCGATGGCGATGGTACCTGAACCACACATCGGGTCGATGAAATCGCATTCGCCCTTCCAGCCGGTCATCAGAATCATACCTGCAGCGAGAACCTCGTTCAGAGGAGCCTCTACCTGCTCCTGGCGGTAGCCACGGCGGTGCAGACTCTCACCACTCGAATCGAGACTCAAGGTGGCATTGTCTTCTGCAATGTGGATGTTGAGGCGGATATCCGGGTTAGATACGCTGATATTTGGACGTGTACCCTGCTTTTCGCGGAACCAGTCAACAATCGCATCCTTTACCTTGTAGGTTACGAAGCGTGAGTTGCGGAACTCCTCTGAGTAGACTACTGAGTCAACAGAGAAAGTCTTCTTCACGTCTAAGATGTCATCCCACTTGATCTTCTGGATCTGATCATACACCTCTTCAGCGCTTCTAGCCTTGAAGTGCTTGATAGGCTTTAAGATACGGATGGCTGTGTGCAACTGGAAGTTAGCACGATACATCATTTCCTTGTCGCCTGTGAAAGACACCATGCGGCGACCGATCTGTACATTATTGGCACCCAACTGGGTGAGCTCTTCAGCCAAGACAGGCTCCAGGCCCATGAAGGTCTTGGCAATGAGTTCAAATTCCTGTTCCATTATTGAATTCTATATCTAATAAACTTTGTTTTTCTTTTTTATATTTCTTTGTTTTCGGTTTCATATCCTTGGTAACCCATACGTTGGCTCCCACTACGCAGCCTTCTCCGATGGTGATGCGACCGAGGATGGTGGCATTGGCGTAGACGATGACATCATTTTCGAGGATAGGGTGGCGAGGGATTCCCTTGATAGGGTTGCCGTCCTTATCGAGTGGGAAACTCTTGGCTCCGAGGGTTACACCCTGGTAGAGTTTCACATTGTCGCCGATGATGCAGGTAGCTCCAATCACCACACCCGTACCGTGGTCGATGGTGAAGTGCTTGCCGATGGTAGCCTCCGGGTTGATGTCAATACCGGTTTCCGAATGCGCCAGCTCAGTCATCATTCTCGGAATGAGCGGCACTCCCAGTTCGTGCAGTACATGGGCGATGCGGTAGTTGGTAATCGCCTTGATGACCGGGTAGCAGGAGATGATTTCTCCGTGGCTCATGGCAGCCGGGTCGCCCTCGTAGGCAGCCTCTACATCGGTAGCCAGAATCTTGCGCAGTCTTGGAAACTCCATGATGACCTTGGCTGCAATCACGCCTGCCTTGGCACGCTGGTGCTGCAGTTCAGCCTGGGTTTCCGTTTCGCAGTCGTTGGCGAAGCAGAGACCGGCGAGAATCTGCTCTGACAGCATCTCATAGAGTTTCTCTACTCTTACTCCAATATGATATTTGATGGTTGAGATATTTACCGAAGAATTGCCGAAATATCCCGGAAAGAGGATAGAACGGGACAAACTGATGATTTCTTCGAGCGCCTTGCCCGAAGGAAGTGGATTCCCGTCTCGATGCTGATGGAAGAGACCCTTCAAAGATTCGGCGCTCGAAAGCTCCTCGATGGTCTCTGTCAGCTGATGAGTTAATGTATCTTTACTCATTTTCTTAATGTCTCAATAAAATTTGAGTGCAAAGATACGATTATTTTCTTGAATGACAAAGAAATAGCTACGGTTTTTTGTATTTTTTAGAGTGATTTTTTGAGGGATGAAAGACGGAAAGACCCATGTACGGCGTTTTACCATACATGGGTCTGGCTTGTCTTATTTTGTGATGCTGTCCAGGAAGAGGAGCAGTCGGTTGGTGACGTTTACCTCTGAAACACCGGAATCGAAGTCGAGCGATACGAGGTTGAGCATTGGAAAACGGTCGTGGAGACGTTTCTCGATGCCCTTGGAAATCACGTGGTTAGCGATGCAACCGAAAGGCTGGAGCGAGATGATGTTGTTCACGCCATCACGGATGTAACCTACGATGTCGGCAGGCAGAAGCCAGCCTTCGCCAAACTGGGCTGCGAGCGAAACCAGTCCCTGTACATCCTTCGCATCATCATAGATATTGGTGAACGGACGGAAGTAGCGGAACTTGCCGGCTGCCTTGTTTACCTGGCGCAATCTTCTGCCTATCAGCGCCTGATAAGCGCCCTTGATGATGAAATCGGGCACTTTGGTGCAACTCAGCCGCATGTGTTTCTGTATCTCTACATTCACAAATTCCTGCAGGAAGAAAGGGGCAAGCAGAGGCGGAACCACCTCTATGCCGCGCGAAATGATGTTCTGCTCCAGGAACTGGTGGGCGAAAGGATTGAACTTCAGGAAGATTTCGCCTACGATTCCTACCTTCGGCAGTTCTCTGTCGAGGGTCATCTGGTTGAATTCTTCAGCTGCCTGTTCCAGGAGTCGGATGAGTTCTTTGGCTGAATTCTGGGCGATAGGTCCGTCTATCAGCTGCATGTATTTATCGCGCAACTCTCTGGCAATGCCCGGTTTACGCTCTCTTACGATGCAGGCGTTGTACATCTCGTTGATTGCATCGCCATAGAAAATAGCGGTAACGATAATCTGACTGTATTTCAGCCAAGGCACATTGAAGCCGTCCTGCTCGTTGTAGTCTTGCTTGTCGTCTGTTGAGCCTGATGCTTCGCCTGTAGAGGCTGTTACACCGAGCGTGAGCAGCGGAATGTCCTGGAATCCATTGGAAATCATCGCACGCTTGATGAGACCGGCGTAGTTGGTTGCGCGACACTGGCCACCCGTCTGACTCATCACTACTGCCGTATTGTTCAGGTCGTATTTGCCTGATTTCAAAGCTTTTATGATGTCGCCGACGATGAGGGTTGCCGGATAGCAGACTTCGTTGTTGGCAAACTTCAAGCCGAGTTCGGCACTCACCTCATTGCTCATCGGAAGTACCTCTACATCATAGCCTATCAGTTTCAGGATAGGCGGAATGATAGGGGTGAGGTATTCGGTCATGAAAGGAGCGAGAATCTTGCGATGAATATCCTGCTTGGTGAATACCTTGGTCTGCTGTAAATGTTGAATGTTGAGTGTTGAATGTTGAATTTCTTCTGCTGTTGAATTTTTCACTCTTCGTTCTTCACTCTTCACTTCCTTTACTCCCTTCAGGCTTTCTATCAGCGAGCGGACACGGAGTTTCAATGAGCCGATATTGCTTACATCATCTATCTTCAGCAGCGTGAACGGCTTGTTGTGGCGCTTCATGATGTCGCGAATCTCGTCCTGGATAAAACTGTCAGGACCGCAGCCGAAGCTGGTCATCTGGACGAAATGAACCTCATCGCCCTGTTCGGCTGCCCATTGCGCTGCCTTCAGAATGCGGTTCATATACGCCCATTGCTTCACGAGATAAGTCTCTGGCTGACAGTTGTATGCTTCGTTGTTGTCTTGGCTGGCTAATGCTGCCTCATTTCTTTCTGCCGCCAGGTTCTCCAGGTTGAAGTCTTTGAAATCTGCAAAGAGATTACCTCGGGCGATGTCTTCGCTGATGACGTTGACTCCCAGATTTGCTATCATCTCGCTCAGCTTGTGCTGAATCAGCGGGTCTGTATGATAAGGACGGCCCGCCAGCAGAATCGTAAGTCCCTTGTTCTGCTTCTGAGTTTTGGTTTCGTCCGTTTTCTGAGCCTCTGTTTCTTCATTTTTCAGAATCTCCCAGCCCTGTTTCTTAATCTCAGCTGCATATACTGCCTGAGCATAGAGGGCTTCTCTCAGCGCTTTATGGGCAGTCTTCTTGCTTACTCCCAGTTGCTTGAGATAATCGGTAATCTGTTTTTCCAGCGCCTTAGGCTGGGCAAAGTTGATGACGGGCGTATCGATCGGTTTCTTCAGATTGATGACCGACTTGATGACATCGCTGTAGCCCGAAACGACCGGACAGTTGAAGCTGTTCAGCGTATTCTTCGGGTCATCATTATGCTCATAAACCACGTATGGCATGAGGATGCGGTCAACCTTCGGGTTCTCGTTGAGTTCCTTCAGATGACTGTGAGCCAGTTTAGCCGGGAAGCAGATATTGTCGCTCATCACCGTATTCAAGGCTCCTTCATACTGGCTGAAAGTGGAATCGGAAGAGAGAATCACGCCCAATCCGGCTGCCCGGAGCAGCGCATTCCAGAACGGATATTCCTCGTACATGTTGAGGATGCGAGGAATGCCTACTTTGACGTTGTGTTTTACAACGTCAAGTGGGTTAACCGTCTCTCTGTCAAAGAGTAAACTATATTTGTATTCGTAAATATTTTTGCCTTTTTCTCCGTTTGCTCCCTTGTTGTTAAACACACGCTCACACTTGTTCCCGGAGTAGAACTTGTTGCCGCCGGCAAAAGTGTAGCGGGAAACATAACAATGGTTTTCGCAGCCTTTGCATTGCAGCTGCTTGGTTTCATAATGAGCCAGATTCTGGAGATCATCGATGGATCTTGATGAGGTAGGGTGCTCGTCTTCTGCAGATGTGCGATGTTTGTAATCTGCCGCCGCATGAAGGGCACAGCCGTAGGCGCCCATCAGTTCCGGCATGTTGCTTCGTGCCACTTCGGTATGGGTGAGTAACTCAAATGCTCTTACCACCGCATCGTTTCTCATCGTACCACCCTGTACAACGATTTTGCCTCCAAGGTTCTCATTACCATGGAGTTTCAATACCTTATAAAGACAGTTCTTGATGACCGAATAAGAGATTCCGGCAGAAATATCAGCTACAGATGCGCCCTCTCTGAGCACCTGCTTTACCTTCGAGTTCATGAAGACGGTGCAGCGGGTTCCCAGGTCGCAGGGAGCCTTCGACTGGCAGGCGAGTTGGGCAAAATCGCCTACAGAATAACCCATATTGTTGGCAAAGGTCTGGATGAATGTTCCGCAGCCCGAACTGCACGCCTCGTTGAGTTCCATGCGCACCACAGCCCCTTTCTCCACGAAGATAGCCTTCATGTCCTGTCCGCCGATGTCCAGGATAAAACTCACGTCGGGCATGAGTGAGGCAGCAGCTCTTTCGTGCGCCATTGTTTCGATAATGCCGCTATTGAGGCCGAAAGCCGCCTTGATGAGTTCTTCGCCGTAACCTGTAGAGCAGGAACCTACGATTTCCAGTTCAGCGCCTCGCAATGCAGCTTCCTGCTTCAGGGCGTTCAGTCCATCCGCTACTGCCTTAATCGGATTTCCCAGATTCAGGCGGTAATTGGTAAAGACAATATCTCCCGTAGGCGTCTCCGCATTCACCCTTACCGCAACAATCTTCGTCGTAGTAGAGCCCGAGTCAATACCAATCACAACCTGCTGTTTTCCTTTATTCAGCGGTTGGGTTTCGGTAGCGAATTTCGCCTTTGATTTGAGCCATTCCTGGTGCTCTTTCTCGTTCTTGAACAGGGGCAGCAGACTGCTGGTCCATTCCGTTTGTATTTCTTTTTTCATCCGGCTTCTGAGAACAGATACTGAGGCTGCAGAATCTGCCGATTTAGCCCGGTAAGCACAGCCCAGAGCCGGAATGAGATTGCTGTTTTCTGATACGATGAAATCGTTTGGAGAGAGATGGAGATAGTCGCAGAATGCCTTGCGGAGAGCCGGAAGAAAGGTAAGCGGACCGCCGCAGAGCAGGATAGGAGCCTCGAAGCTGATGCCGTGAGAAAGCGTTACCACCGTCTGTACGGCGATGGAATGGAAGATGCTGGCTGCAATATCTGCTTCGGGCAGATTGCGCGCCATCAGGTTCTGGATGTCGGTCTTGGCAAACACGCCGCAGCGGGCAGCCATCGGATAAACGTGCTCTGCCTTCATCGCCAACTCGCTCATCTTCTGGTTCTCTACGCCCATCAGCACACTCATCTGGTCGATGAAAGCACCCGTTCCGCCGGCACAGTTGCCGTTCATGCGCAGTTCCATATTTCCGTTTTCCTTGAAGAAGATAACCTTGGCGTCCTCGCCACCAATATCGATGAGCGCCTTCGCCTCAGGATGGGCAGTACGGGCATAGACCGATGCAGCCACCACCTCCTGTACAAACTCCGCCTGGAGCTGTTCTGCAGTAGCCATTCCTACGCTTCCCGTTACGCAGATTCTAGCCTCTGCATCGCCCACAAGGGCTAAAATCTCATCGAAATATTGTGACACAAGTTCGTTGACACGAGCGTTGTGGCGTTCGTATTTTGAGTAAATTACCCGGTTATCGCTGTCGATAACGGCTATTTTGGCTGTCGTAGAGCCAACGTCCAATCCTATGTAATAAGTTTTCTCCATTTCTCTTATCTCAAGTATTTCTCTTATCTCAAGTATTTTCTCTTATCTCAAGTATTTTCTTTTATTCTAGTGGCTTTTCCCAAGTTCCATCTGCTCTCTTCTCATATCCCTGAAAGCGCTCCAGGCTATCGGAACCGCAACGGCAAACGAGCAGCAATCTGCCCACATCTGACACATCTCAACGCCCAGCAGTCCGAATAAATAGGGGAGGATGAAGATGAGCGGAATGAAGAAAAGTCCGCTTCGTGCTGCCGCTACGATGTTGGCTCTCACCGGTTTACGGATGGTCTGCATCAGCATGTTGGTGAGCACGATGCTGGCTACGAGCGGAAAACTGAGCACCTGCCATCGCAAAGCCACCGAACCTACGGCTACAACCGCTGCATCATCGCGGAAAATGCTGATGATGGAAGTTGAGAAGATGAAGCCGAGAAGGGCACAGACGCTGAGGAAAACCGTGCCGCATCTGATGCAGAAAAAGAATGCTTCCTTTACGCGCCCATAGAGTTTGGCGCCGTAGCAGAATCCGCAGAGCGGCTGGAATCCCTGACCCAGACCGATGACCATCGCATAGGTGAAGAAGGAGATGCGGGTAACGATGCTCATGCCCGCAATGGCTGCATCGCCAAACGCACCTGCTGCCACATTGAGCATCAGCGTAGCGATACTTCCCAGTCCCTGTCTTGACAGCGAAGGGGTTCCGCCGAAGATAATCTCCTTGGCAAAGGCGCGGGTAGGGGTAAAATTGCAGAGACGGATGCGGATGTTCTCGCCTTTATGCGTCATCCAAAAGAGCATGGCGCAGCCGAAACACTGGCTGATGAGGGTGGCTACGGCGGCTCCGGTAATGCCCAGCTGGAAGTAGAGAATGAGCAGAGGAGCCAGAATCAGATTGAGCAGCACACCCGACATGATGCCCTTCATCGCATACATCGTATTGCCCTGAAATCGCATCAGATTATTCAGCGTAAGCGAGGTGGTCATAAAGGGAGCACCCAGCAGGATAATGCCCAGATAACGCTCTGTATAAGGAAGAATGGTGGGCGTAGAACCCATCAGAAGACAGAGCGGTGTGAGGAAAAGATGACCCAGGATGGCGATGAGGAGACCGGTAAGAAAACTCAGCACAAAGCCCGTTGTTGCCATCTTCTGTGCCTCTTCCGTATGCTTGGCGCCCAACTGTCGCGAAACATAATTGCCCGCTCCGTGACCGAAGAAGAAACCTATCGCCTGAATCACAGCCATTGCTGCAAAGGAAACGCCTACCGCTGCCACACTCTGCGTGTTGATGCTGCCCACGAAATAGGTGTCGGCGAGATTGTACATGCTCGTCGACAGCATACTGATAATCGTTGGTATGGCCATCGTAAAAATCACATGATGCACAGGGGCATGTGTGAGGAACGTATAGTTGTCTCTTTTCTCTTTCTTCATAACTTTATGATGCTCTTTTGGGGCATTTCAACCTGCAAAGGTACATAAATATCCACAAAGTTGGACAATTATGAACAAACTTTTATAAATTTATAAGAAAAGAGTTGCATTATTCATAAATTTATTGTATTTTTGCACCGCAATTGAATATATATACATAAAACAAGATACTAATGAATGATGAGATAAGAATCATACCGATAACGACTAAAAAAGGGCTGAAAACCTTCATTCAGTTTCATTATGATCTCTACAGAGGCCATAAGTTTGCCATTCCTTTTTTGCGTTTCGACGAGATGAATACGCTGGACCCAAAGAAGAATCCTGCCTTCGAATTCTGCGAGGCTCAATACTTCTTGGCGGTTGACAGCGAGGCTCGTATCGTAGGTAGAATTGCTGGCATTATCAACCATCGTGCCAACGAAGAGTGGAACAAGAAGCAGGTTCGCTTCGGCTGGTTCGATTTCGTGGATAATGTTGCGGTTTCCTGTGCCTTGTTGCGCGCGGTAGAAAGTTGGGGCAAGAGCAAGGGAATGAACGAATGCGTAGGTCCGCTCGGATTTACGGATATGGACCGTGAAGGCTTGCTCATCGAGGGCTTCGACCGGAAGTCTACGATGTATATAAACTACAATTATCCTTATTACAAGACGCATCTGGAGAGTTATCCGCTCTATGAGAAGGATAACGACTGGCTGGAGTACCGCATCAGGATTCCGAAGGAGACGCCGGCTAAGTTTGCCAAGACTGCCCAGATGATAGAGAGCCGATATAATCTGCATGTTCATAAGTTTACCCGCCGGGAACTGACCTCGGGTGGAATGGGCAGGAAGGTGTTCGAAATCGTGAACGAGACTTACAAAAATCTCTATGATTTCCAGCAGCTTACGGAGAAGCAGATAGATGAATATGTAAACTCTTATATCAAGAAGGCTGACTTGAACCTGGTAACGGGTGTGGTGGATGGCAACGCTGGCAACAAACTGGTAGCCTTTGGTGTTTCCTTCCCTTCGTTTACCGATGCGCTGCGCGAGATAGGCGATGGCAAGCTTTTCCCTACGGGTTGGCTGAAGGTGCTGAAGGTTCTGAAGTGGCACAAGACGGATACGGTAGATTTGCTCTTGATTGGTGTTCTTCCGGAATATCGCAAGAAGGGAGCCAACGCGCTTATTTTTGCCGATCTGATAGAGCAGTATCGCCGTTATGGCTTTAAATGGGCTGAGGCAATGCCGCAGATGGAGACCAATACCGGTGTTCAGAGCCAGTGGCAGTATCTGGAGAGCGAACAGCATCGCCGTCATCGCTGCTATAAGAAGAAGATTTAAAAGTCTCTGTTTTGAGCCGTTTAGGCGTAAAAAAGATAGAATATGGGCTGAAAAGTTAAAAAATCTAACTCACTCTAAATTGGGCTTTGATTGAAAATCAAGAAGTTGGGCGTTTGCCTA
>ERZ772835.1057-NODE-1057-length-16129-cov-3.70592_pt1 | contig 16129 bp, 9 predicted proteins | sample MGYA00511901_ERZ772835 | MGnify/ENA primary metagenome ERZ772835 (study PRJEB29015, sample SAMEA2737729) | human gut metagenome | biome: human gut; feature: human-associated habitat; material: faeces | place: China | collected 2012 ...
CTCCTCTTCGCCGCCGCAGCTTTCGCTGCCTGCAACGACGACGACGGCGAACCCAAAGTCCGTTACGCCACAACCAATGACGGCATCGAAAACGGATACCTGCAAGGTGCCAACCTGCATTTTTACGGCACCTCGACCGTGACCGACGCCAAAGGCGAAACGTTTACGGACCCGGAAGCCTGGTTCGAATTCGCAGGCGGTCCGGAGAGTTTCTCCCTCTACATGCACAAAACGCGCTTCGCGGCCAACATGCCGGGCGTGGAAATGCGGCTCCAAACGGTCACCTATACCCCGAAGGGCGACAAGTCGCTCAACTTCGTCAGGGAGGAGATCATTCCCTCCGCCCTCAAAGAGAACAATGAAGGCGGAGGATCGAGCTACCAGCCCGTCGAACGCTATAAAATCACCAATCTCACAGGCGCAATCGACGGCGTTGACTGCCGGGTCAGCTTCACCTGCGCCGGCGTTTTTCAGGTAATATACGAAGGACGACTGATTATCAAAGAATAAATATCCACGAACCATGAAACCCGAATACAAACCTTTCGTAGATGAATTGATCGAACTCTGCATCAGGGAGGACATCGGCGACGGCGACCACACGTCGCTCTCGTGCATCCCGGCCGACGAACACGGACGCATGCGCCTGCTGTGCAAGCAGGAGGGCACGATCGCCGGGATCGAAATCGCGCAACTCGTACTGCAACGCCTCGATCCCGAAATGAAATTCGAACAGATCCTGCACGACGGCGACCGTGTCGCGCCCGGCGACGTGGCCTTTTACGTCTCGGGACGCCTGCGCTCGCTGCTTCAGGCCGAGCGCATCCTGCTGAACATCATGCAGCGCATGAGCGGCGTAGCGACCCAGACCGCCGTTTACGTCAAGCGGCTGGAGGGACTTCGTACCAAGGTCCTCGACACGCGCAAGACCACGCCCGGCATGCGCGTGCTGGACAAGATGGCCGTGAAGATCGGCGGCGGCGAGAACCACCGCATGGGGCTGTTCGACATGATCCTGCTGAAGGACAACCACATCGACTTCGCCGGCGGCATCCGCCCCGCGATCGAAGGCGTGCGCCGATACCTCGCGGCCAAAGGCAAGACGATCCCCATCGAGTGCGAGGTCCGCACGCTGGAAGACATCGACGAGGTGTTCGCGGCGGGCGGCGTCGACCGCATCATGTTCGACAACTTCACCCCCGAAATGACCCGCCGGGCGGTCGAGAAGGTCGCCGGACGCTGCGAGACCGAATCGAGCGGCGGCATCACGCTCGACACGATGCGCGACTATGCCGAGTGCGGCGTCGACTTCATCTCGGTGGGCGCGCTGACGCACCAGATCAAGTCGCTCGACATGTCGCTGAAAGCCTGCGAATAGAGGATGAAACGCCTGCTCCATACGCCGCTGGCGCTGCTCGTGTGGCGCATCGCACTGCTCTACGCGGCGCTGATGCTCTGCCGCGCGGCGTTCTGGGTCTACAACGCCGCCCTGCTCGGTCCGCCGGAGTGGAGCGAACTGGGGCAGCTCGTGGCCGGGTCGCTGAAATTCGACACCGTATCGGTCGTCTATGCCGACGGCGTGTTCATCCTGCTGTCGCTCCTGCCCCTGCACCTGCGCGAACAGCGCTGGTACCGGGGCATGCTGTTCTGGTATTACGTGATCGTCAACGCCGTGCTGATCGCAGCCGCGAATCTCGCCGACACGGTCTATTTCCGCTACACGCAGAAGCGTTTCACGGCCGACGAAATTTTCTTCGCCGACAACGACAACTCGTTGCAGCTGGCCGGAAAGTTCATGGCCGAAAACTGGTATCTCGTGCTGCTGTGGGCGGGACTCGTGGCGTTGCTGGCGTGGGGTTACCGCCGCCGGACGCGCGAGGAGAGCCTTTTGAGACGCGGCTGGGCCTACTATGCCGGCGGCACGGTCGTCTTCGCCCTCGCGGCGGGGCTGAGCGTCGCCGGGATGCGCGGCGGCATGACCCGCATGACCCGTCCGATCACGCTGTCGAACGCCATGCTCTACACGGCGGACAGCGGCAAGGCCAATCTGATTTTAAGCAACCCGTTCTGCATCCTGCGCACTATCGGCAACGCGGGAAGCGTCAAATACAGGAAATATTTCACTCCGGAGGAATTACCCCAGCGCTTCACGCCCGTGCACCAGCCCGCCGACAGCGCGGCGGTCGATCTCACGGGCCGCAACGTGATGATTTTCATCATGGAGAGCATGTCGGCCGAGCACTCCGCGTTCCTCCATCCGGAACTCTACGCCGACCTCCCGGAAAAAGGCTTCACGCCGTTCCTCGATTCATTGATGCGCAACGGTCTGACATTCAAACGGATGTACGCCAACGGCTCGCGTTCGATCCAGGCCATGCCCTCGGTGCTGGGAAGCATCCCCTCGTTCCGCACGCCGTTCGTACTGATGCCCCAATCGTTGGGTGAGAGCCGCCAGCTGCCCGCCATGCTGGCGGACAAAGGCTATGCGACGGCCTTCTTCTGCGGCTCGGAACGCGGCTCGATGGGCTTCGGGGCCTATGCCCGTTCGGCAGGCGTCGAGCGGCTCGTAAGCCGCGAGGACTACGAGGCGAAGCACGGCACGGGGGATTTCGACGGCTACTGGGGCATCTGGGACGAAGAGTTCCTGCAATTCACGGGCGAGGAGCTGACGGCGATGCCCGAACCTTTCTTCGCCGCGCTGTTCACCCTCTCGTCGCACCACCCGTTCGTCGTACCCGAAAAGTACGCCGCGACGCTGCCCGAGGGCTACACCCGGATTCACAAGGGCGTCGCCTACGACGACCGGGCGTTCCGCCTCTTCTTCCAGCGTTTCGGCGGCGAGGAGTGGTTCCGCCGCACGATCTTCGTCTTCGTGGCCGACCACGTGTCGTCGGAGAAATTCGCGGAGGAGACGCGCTCCTACCCGGGCAACATGCACGTCATCGGCTTCATCTACACCCCCGACGGCGCCCTGCGGGGCGAGGTCGGCGAGATCACGCAGCAACTGGACATCATGCCCACCCTGCTGGGGCTCACGGGCAACCGGAAGCCTTATTTCGCATTCGGGCGCGACGTGCTGAACGAACCGCAGCGGCCCCGCTGGTCGGTCAGCTACGACGGACGGTTCCGCGCGCTGACCGGCGAAGGCGCAATCGTGCTCGACGATTCGGACATGGATGTGCAGGAATGCCCGGCCACCCCGGCCGCCGACAGTCTGGCACAGAATTTCCGGGCGCTGGTCCAGCAGTATTACACCCATATCGAGAAAAAAAGCTATACGGCAAATGATTGAATTCAAACCCGTGCGCCTCGAAGACCGGGCGGTCATCGAGCGTTATACCATGCCCTCGGGCATCTGCAACTGCGACCTCGCCTTCGCCAACATGTACTGCTGGCAGGCGGTGTTCCACAGCGCGTGGGCCGAGATCGGCGGATTCCTGGTGATCCGCTTCCAGATCGACGGCGGCGAGCGCATCGGTTACATGCAGCCCGTCGGCGAAGGCGACTTCGGCCCGATCCTCCCCCTCCTGCGCGAAGACGCCCACGCCCACGGACAGCGGCTGCGGATCATCGGCCTGACGGACGAAGGCCGCGACACGATCCGCCGGATCGTTCCCTGCCATTTCGCGTTCGAGTCGGACCGCGCGCTGGAGGATTACGTCTACAACGCCGACGATCTTCGCAACCTTGCCGGACGCCGCTATCAGCCCAAGCGCAACCACATCAACCGCTTCACGGCCGAATATCCCGACTACCGCTACGAAGAGCTGACGCCCGACCGCTTCGGGGAGTGCATGGCCCTCGAGCGCGAATGGCGCAAGGCCCACGAAGGTCACACCTCGGAGCTGTGCGCCGAGCAGCGGGCCATGCAGCGGGCCTTCGAGCATTTCGAAGAACTGGGGCTGATCGGCGGTTGCATCTACGTCGGCGACCGCCTCGCGGCCTTCACCTACGGCTCGGCGGTCAACGACCACACCTTCGACACCCATGTAGAGAAAGCCGACACGGAGTTCGACGGCGCTTTCACGATCATCAACAAACTCTTCGCGCAGCACCTCCCCGAACGTTTCACGCTGATCAACCGTGAGGAGGACCTCGGGCTGGACGGACTGCGGCAGGCCAAACTCTCCTACCACCCGGCGTTCCTCCAGCACAAATTCGCGGCGATCTGCATGCACCCCGACGAAGTGGCCTGCAAAGAGCTTTGGATGAAGGCTTTCGGCGACGACGAGCAGTTCGCCGACTCGTTCATCATGCGCTATTACTCCCGCCGCCGGATGCTGACGGCCGAGGCCGGAGGCCGCATGGCGGCGATGCTCCACCTCCTGCCGTTCCGGACGGAGCTGGGCCGCACAACCTATATTTATGGCGTAGCGACGGACCCGGCGTTCCGGGGACGCGGACTGGCTTCGCAGCTGATGCGCGAAGCGATGCGGCTCATCGCGGAGCGCGGCGACGATGCGGCGTTCCTCATCCCGACGCCCGGCAAGGAGTGGCTCCGGGAATTTTACGGACGCTTCGGGTTCGCTGGCGACGTTCCGGCGAGGTTCGTTTCCGCAGACCGCTTCGACTTCGGCACGGGCGACGCGGCCGCCGACCGGGCGATGGTCTGGCGGCGCGACTCCTCGGTTCCGCTCCCCGAACAGCTCACCGCCTCCTGGCATTCATAGCCTCCGGAACTCACCTCCGCGAGCGTCTTTTCGGCCTGCGCCGGAATCCGTCCGCCACACTGCCGCTCCCGGCGCAGGCGACAGCCCGCCCCGAGCGGCCGGGACCGGTTCCGACAACACCTCCGGTTCCGCCCGCCACTCTTCTCCGCCATGCCGTTTTCCGAGCTGCCGTCACCGAAAAACAGACGCCCGACAGTTTCGCTTCACAACCATTCCACAAATCAAGGGCAACGAAAAAGAGATGAAAGGGAAATGGCAAATCTACCAAACGAAACACGACTAAAAATTAAAATTTTTTATTTGCAAAAAAAATCATCCGATTTTGTTTTTTAATAAAATAAGTTTAATTTTGAAATGTATTCGAAACACAATCGAAACACAAACAAGTTATATTTGAAAAGTTTTTCAGACAGAAGCGACACGGTAAACAGATGGTTACCATATATATAACGGAAGATGCGAAGGCCGGCAGGGCCGCAAACGGAGACTTCGGGACGGAGTCCCCGACCGGGTCTTTCCGGGCCTTCGAGGTGTCCAAACAACCGGATTTACAAAACGCGGACAAATAAAAAAATTATAATCGAAGAACTTAAAATGAAAAACGTATTAAAGTATCTGTTACTGGCACTCATCGCCGTCTCGCAACTCTTCGCCTGCGGCGGCAGCGATGACGAAAAGACCCCCGCGGATAATTTCGACGTGCAATTCACGGTTCCGGGGTCGGTAGACGTCACCGAAGGCGGCGAGTGCACTTTCGCCGTAAGTGGGGGGGGGAAATCGCCCCTGACCACAGACACATTCATTCTTGAGTCGGACGCAGGCATCTCCTACGTCTGCCCCATCGTCAACACCTCTTCCGACAGTTTCACCGTACGCCTGGCCGACGGGTGTGAAACGGGTTACTACAAAGTCTTCGTCAAAAGAGACGCGCGCAAAAAATCGTTCGGAAGAATCTACATCAACATCGTCGAAGACATAGATTTCAACCGGATGCAGGCACCACGGTCTACGGGATCGTGTCGTCGGCCGGCGTCGGCGTGGAGAACGTCGTGGTCTCCGACGGCGCGGAGGTGACCGTCACGAACGAGAAGGGCATCTACCAGCTCAAATCGGCCAAAAAGTGGGGATATGTCTTCATCTCCGTCCCGAGCGGCTACGAAGTTCCGTCCGTCGGGGTGCTCCCGCAGTTCCACCGCGCGCTCAAAAACAGCGCCGACGTCGTCGAACGGGCCGACTTCAAGCTCGAAAAGGTCGACGGACAGGACTCCTACAAGATCTTCATGCTGGGCGACATGCACCTCGCCAACCGAACGGGCGACCTGGGACAGTTCGCCCAGTTCACCTCCGACCTTACGGACTACATGACCCGCCACAAGGGCGAGAAGATGTATGCGCTCACCCTCGGGGACATGACCTGGGACCTCTACTGGTATTCGAACAGCTACTATTTCCCCCAGTACCTGAACACCATCAACAGCCAGATCAAGAATCTGCAGATCTTCCACACCATGGGCAACCATGACAACGACTTCCAGACCAGGTCGGACTACGATGCGGCGGTCAAATATGTGGATCAGATCTGCCCGACCTACTATTCGTTCAACATCGGCAAGGTCCATTACGTCGTCATGGACGACATCGATTGCAGCAGCTACGACGGAACCGAATCCCGCAACTATGTCAAGAGCCTCTCCGCCGAGCAGCTGGACTGGCTGGCGAAAGACCTGTCGCACGTGGCCAAGACGACCCCCGTCGTCGTTGCCATGCATGCGCAGGTGTTCTATCCGACCACATCGGGATTCAAGATCGACCATGATCCGGTCAACACCCTGCGGCTTTTCGACATCCTCGACGGATATACCGTCCGCTTCGTGACGGGGCATACCCACAAACTTTTCAACGTGACGCCCGACGCTCCGATCGTGGACGGGCATAACTTCCGGGAGTATAACTCCGGCTCGGTATGCGCTTCGTGGTGGTGGTCCGGCAACCTCACGCCCGGAATCCACATCGGAACCGACGGAACTCCGGGCGGCTACGGCATCTGGGATGTCACGGGAACCGATTTCCAATGTCTCTACAAATCGACCGGATGGCCCGAAGAGTACCAGTTCCGCAGCTACGACCTGAACAACGTGCATTTTTCGATGGCCGACGTTCCGCTGATGCCTTCCGACATCTCCGCTTCGGTCAAGAACGCCTATATGCAATATGTCAACGCCTATCCGCAGAACAACGACAACGAGGTGCTGATCAACATCTGGAACTGGAATTCGGACTGGACGTTGAGCGTCGTCGACGAAAACCGCAAGACGCTGCCCTACACCGAAGTCTGGGCCTACGACCCGCTCCATATCGCGGCGCTCTCGGTCAAGCGGTTCAACAACGCGGGACTCAAGTCGACCCCGTCGTTCATCACCGACAAGTTCACGCACTTCTTCAAGGTGAAGGCGGACGATGCGGACACCGACCTTGTGATCACCGTCAAGGACGAATTCGGAAACGAGTGGACCGAAAACATGCAGCGGCCGAAAGCATTCTCCACGGATGCCTACCGACGCAAGTGATTTTCGCTACATACCCAACCACAATCATCATTTACTAACCAACAAACACAGATCTTATGAGAGTATTAAGACCACTGGTTCTATCTCTTCTTCTGGTATTGGGAGGGGGAATAACAGCCCTTTCGGCCCAGAACAGGGAGGTGTCGGGAAAAGTCCTCGACGCCAATCAACAGCCGCTCGTGGGTGTAGCCGTTCTGGTCGATGGTACGACCAAAGGCGTCACAACCTCTGAAAACGGCACCTTCAAAATCCAGGTTCCGTCGGGAGAAGCCGTTCTCCAGGTCACCTGCCTGGGTTACCTGCCCCAGAAAGTGACGGTTCCCTCAAGCCGGAACAGCATCACGATCTACCTGCAAGAGGACGCCATCATGCTCGATGCAACCGTCGTAATCGGCTACGGCACGCAGAAAAAAGTCAACCTGACCGGCGCCGTTGCGACCGTAGGGAGCAAGGAGCTCGAAAACCGCGTCACCCATTCGCTGGGCAGCATGTTGCAGGGTTCCGTAGCGGGTCTCAACATCACCACCTCCTCGGGTAAACCCGGCAGCACGCCGGCGATCAACATCCGCGGCGTCAACTCGATCAACTCGGCCGACCCGCTCGTGCTGATCGACGGCGTGGTGGGCGACCTGAACCGCGTCAACCCCAACGACGTGGAGTCGATCTCGGTCATCAAGGACGCTTCGGCGGCAGCCGTCTACGGCGCCCGCGCAGCCTTCGGCGTCATCCTGGTCACCACCAAGAACGGCTCGGCCCAGGACGGCAAGGCGACGGTGCGTTACAGCGGCCGTTTCGGCTGGGAGGAGGCCACGACCTCGACCGACTACGAGAACCGCGGTTACTGGTCGGTCTATACGGTCAACAAGTTCTGGCAGGCCGACTCCGGAACGAACTATGTCAAATACAACGATCACGACATGCAGCAGCTGCTGGCGCGCGTGAACGACAGGACCGAGCATCCCGACCGTCCGTGGGTCGTCGAAGAGATCCGCAACGGCCGCAAACAGTGGGTCTACTACGGCAACTACGACTGGTGGGACATGCTCTTCCAGCAGCGTCGGCCCGTGCAGCAGCACAACATCTCGCTCAGCGGCGGCACGAAGGACATCAAATACCTCGTCTCGGGCGCCTATGACCGCCAGGAAGGTATTCAGCGCGCACATCCCGACGTGTATAACAAATACAACCTGCGTGCGAAACTCGATTTTCGGATCAACCGGTGGGCAACGCTCTCGAACAACACGTCGTTCTTCTCGTCGAATTACAAGTCTCTGGGAGACGGCAGCGTAGACAACACCATCGCTTACAGCGCCCGCCACGCACTGGCCAACTTCCCCATGAAGAACCCCGACGGATCGTGGCTTTACAGCACGCCGTATCTCGATTACAAGATCGCCAACGGACGCCACATCCTGCTCAACGAGGGCACGCACCGCAACGTCGACCGCTCGAACGACTTCTCGAACACGACACGCCTGGTCATCACGCCGTTCAAGACGTTGAGCATCACGGGTGACTTCACCTACCGCCTCTACCAGAACCGCAATACGAGCCGCAGTTCCGCAATGAACTACCGCGAATACCCCGACGGGCCGCTGCTCGCCTACGACACGGGCGCCGGCATGAACCAGCTCGACGAAGTGGTTCAGACGCGCAACTACTATTCGGCCAACGTCTACGCCAACTACGACGAAACGTTCGGCGAGGCGCACCACGTGTCGGCAACCGCCGGATTCAACTACGAAACGTGGTCCAGCAAGAACGTCTCGGTGGCAGGCATCAACCTCTCCTCCATAAACCTCGACGACCTGAATCTGGCAACGGGCTCTCCCACGGAGGGCGCTTACGGCGGCGGCCAGAACGAATACGCCCTGGCAGGCTTCTTCGCCCGTATCAACTACGACTACAAAGGGCGCTACCTCTTCGAGGTGAGCGGACGCTATGACGGATCGTCGCGTTTCGCACCGGGCAACCGCTGGGGCCTGTTCCCCTCGGCATCGGCCGGATGGCGCATCTCCGAGGAGCCGTTCTTCGGCAACGCCAAAGACCTGGTGGACAACCTCAAGCTGCGCGCTTCGTTCGGCAGCCTGGGCAACCAGAACGTGTCGTCCTACTACACCTACATGCGCCTGATCACGAACAAGGATTTCAGCAACTACACCTTCGACGGCAGCATAAAGGGCAAGTACTCCTCGCTGGGCGCCCCCGTAGCCTCCGACCTGACCTGGGAAACCGCCCAGCAGTGGGACCTGGGTCTGGATCTCACCATGCTGAACAACCGGCTCAACTTCACCGGCGACGTCTACATCCGCGACACGAAGGACATGCTGACCGACGGAATGGCGCTGCCCGGCGTATACGGGGCCGATTCGCCCAGCATGAACTCCGCCGAACTGCGTACGAAGGGTTATGAGCTCTCCGTCAGCTGGCGCGACCAGTTCAAACTCGCCGGCAAACCGTTCGAATACAGCGTCGGTTTCAACCTCAGCGACTACAAGAGCGTCATCACCAAATACGACAACAACCCGAACAAGTCATTGACCAACCTGACAAAGGGAGATTATTACGTCGGCATGGAGATCGGCGAAATCTGGGGCTTCAAGACCGACGGGTTCTTCAAGACCACCGAAGAGGCGCAGGCCTATGCCAAAGAGGTCGACCTGAGTTACAGCACGGGCCGTCTGACCGGCGGCTGGCAGGCCGGCGACCTGAAGTTCGTCGACCTAGACGGCAACGGCGTCTGGGGAGTCGGCAACGACACCGTCGACAAGCCGGGCGACCGGACGATCCTGGGCAACTCGCTCCCGACGCTCTCCTACGGCATCAACGCCTCGATCCGCTGGATGGGCTTCGACGCTTCGGTCTTCTTCCAGGGAACCGGCAACCACTACTGGTATCCCCACGGAGAAATGATGCCTTTCTGGGGCTGCTATTCCTATCCCTACCTCTCCTACCTCCCGACGGATTTCCTCGGCAAGGTATGGGCGGAGGACAATCCCAACTCCTATTTCCCGCGCGCAAGAGCCTATTCTTCATCGGGAGGTTATCTGAGCAAGGTCAACGACCGTTACCTGCAAAATATCCGCTACCTGCGCCTGAAAAACCTGACCGTCGGCTACACGATCCCCGCGACCCTCACCAAGAAGGCCGGCATCGACCAGATCCGCATCTATTTCTCGGGCGAGAACCTCTGCTACTGGTCGCCGCTCAAAAAGAACTCCAAGTACGTCGATCCCGAAGCGGCTATCAACCGTTCCGGCGTGAACAACAACGCCTACTATCCGTGGGCCAAGACGTTCATGTTCGGCATCGACATCACCTTCTAATAATTTCAAAATCCGAATACCATGAAGCGATTAATCATACTGGCAGCAACGCTGATTGCAGGATTATCGGCCTGCGACTCCCTGCTGGACAAAGAACCGTTGGATCGGGTGACGCAGTTCGACTATTTCAAGACGAGAAGCGACCTGGAACTCTTCTCCAATCCCTTTTACGACAACCTGCTGGACAAGACGCCCTACGATGAGCAGAACGACCTGCTCGTTCAGATGACCCTCTCCGATGTTCTCTACGGAGGCGACAAGCGCACCGTTCCGAACACCGGCGGCGGCTGGTCGTGGGGCAACCTGCGCCGCATAAACACCCTGCTGGAATATGTCGATCAATGCGAGGACAAGAAGGCCGTGACCGAATATACGGCCCTGGCCAAATTCTTCCGCGCCGCCTTCTATTTCGACAAGGTGAAACGCTTCGGCGACGTACCCTGGTACGAGGTGCAGCTCGGCTCGGCCGACGAAGCGCTCTACAAACCGCGCGATTCACGCGAACTGATCATGACCAATATGATCAAGGATATCGACGAAGCCATCAACAGCGGAGGTCTTACGGAGGATATATCGACCTACCGCGTCAACAAATGGGCGGCGCTGGCGCTGAAAGCGCGGTTCTGCCTCTTCGAGGGAACCTACCGCAAATACCACGGCATCAACCTCGAAGGACATGACTACACCTATTATCTGGAGGAAGCCGCCAAGGCCGCCAAAACGATCATCGACGAAGGTCCCTACAAGCTCTACTCCACCAAAAATCCGGACAAGGACTACATGATGCTCTTCGCACAGGAGAATGCCAGCACCGAAGAGTATATCCTCGCCATCCGGAACAGCTACGAGGCCCAGGTCTACCACAATGCGACGGCCTACACGCTGCTGCCGACACAGGGCCGCCCGGGCTACACCCGCAAATTCATCAACATGTACCTGATGAAGGACGGCAAGGCATTCACCGACAAATTTAAGACAGAGTGGCAAACAATGCCTTTCACCGAGGAGGTGAAGGACCGCGACCCGCGCCTGGCGCAGTCGATCCGCACCCCGGGTTACAAGCGCATCGGCGCCAAGCGGGTGCAGGGACCCGATCTCGGCGTCACGATCACCGGCTACCAACCCATCAAATTCGTTCAGGACACGACGGCCTCGGGAGGACAGATCGACCGCAACGACCGTTCGACCTGCGACATGCCGGTTTTCCGCTATGCCGAAGTGCTGCTCAACTATGCCGAAGCCAAGGCCGAACTGGGATCGCTCTCGCCTGATGATCTGAATATCACCGTCAACGAAATCCGAAGCCGGGTGGGGATGCCGGCCCTCACCATGAGGGATCTCGACAAACAACCCGACTGGTATCTTTCGTCCGAGGAGTACGGCTATCCCAATGTGACCGGCTCCAACGAAATCGTAAACGCCATTCTGGAAATCCGCCGCGAACGAACCGTCGAGCTGATCCAGGAGGGTTTCCGCCTTCAGGATCTGTATCGCTGGAAAGCCGGCTATTGCATCGACCAGGCCATTTCCGGCATGTATTTCCCGGGCCCCGGCGAATACAAGCTTGCGGGCAAAGAAACGGCCGATCTGATTCTCTATAAGGCAGGAGAGACCAAACCCCAAGCCGGCGAAGGAGTTTCGGTATACGAACTCGGTTCGGACATCATTCTCTCCGAGGGGGACAAAGGCTATGTCTACTATCACAAAACCGTAGAGAATCTGCGCACTCCGTTCAACGAGGAACGCGATTACCTCTACCCGATTCCCAGCGGCGAGCGTTCGCTCAACCCGAACCTCACGCAGAATCCGGGATGGAGTGACGGACTCGATTTTTAAGTCGGAAATAACCTAAAAAACAAGATTATGAGATTTGTAAAATATATGACAGCCCCGATCCTCATGGCGGCCCTATGTTCCTTCTGGGGCTGCGACAAGGATGAGGACCACCTTTCCGAAGCTGTTCTGGCGAGCGCCAACACCTTGAATTTCGAAGCGGAAAGAGCGGCGGAAAAGATCATCACCATCTATGCCGACGCCGACTGGGTGACGGAAGTCCCCGACTGGGTGACGGTCACGCCCAACTCGGGAACCGGCGTCATGGACGTGACGGTTTCGGTGACCGACAACATGCGCGACGGCGCGGAGGACAACCCCCGCAAGGCCACCCTCGTCTTCAAGGGACGGACTCTTGCAAGCCGCGCACAGGTGCTCATCACGCAGAACGGAGACAAATACCGCGATGTGAAGGAGTACACGGCAGGTGAACTCGCCGCCCTGGCGGACGAAACGGTCATTTCCGTACCGTCGGCGATCGTCGTGGCCGTGACGACCAAAGGCTTCGTCATCAGCGACGACAAAAACACGGACAATATCTTCGTCTCGGACGCCACGACGGTTGCCGTCGGCGACAAGATTTCGCTCTTGGGCACCAAGTCGTCCGACTCGCAGAAACTCGCTACGGTAATCGACTGCGACGAGGTGACGGTTCTGTCCGGCGGAGCGGTGAACTACCCCGAACCGGAGGACATCAGCGCAAAGATCGACGACTACACCTCCTCCAAACGGGGCTACGTCACCGTCAAGGGCGTTTTCAACGGCAGCACCCTCACCGTTTCGGAGGATGCCAAGTACTCGGTCAGCGTCGTGGACGCCCCGTCGAGTCTGGGCCTTTCCGCCCTGACCGGCCATATCGTAACCGTCACCGGCTACTACGCCGGTTTGGCCGAGCCTGTACAGCGCATCATGGCCACCGATGTCGAGGACAACGGCCTGAACGAGATCGTCTATTTCCTGGAGAACTTCGAATGGCTCGAACCGTGGTCCGTAGCAAGCGGTGTCGGCCAAACGGTCGAGACGGATAACCTCGATGCAAAAGCGACAGCGCTTACCTCCATAACTGTCGATGGAGTGACTGCATTCGACGCTGTCGAAAAACTCGGTTACAAGTTTATCTACGACAAGAACGACAACAAACGCATCTACCTCCAGCAGAACTACCTCAAATTCGGCAAGACCGGCAATCACGCAGGTATCATTCTTCCTCCGATAGACGGGGTTCCCGAAGCAAAGGACAATGTGACACTCTCGTTCGACTGGTGCGGAATGCGCCAGGGGTCCGGCAAGATCGACCCCGTCAATCTGATCGTCATCTTCGAGAACGGCAGCGACAAAGTGCAGATCGACATACCCGAACTGGGATGGGAGGATGGTCACAAGCTCGAATGGGTTCGCGCCGAAGTCAGCCTGAAGGGCATTACGGTCAACAAGGATACGAAGATCACCATTACGCAGACGCAGTGGGAAGTCGGAACAGCCAACCGCTGGTTCCTCGACAATATCAAAATATCCGAACCGATCAAACTCTGATAACAGGAACCCTGTAAAACGAAATCAGCCGTTGACCCGTGAGTCAACGGCTGATTTTTTTCAGCGGAGGCGCAAAAAAAACCGAAGTTTTCGCTCCGTTCCGCCGGCTACCGGCCCGCTCGCCGGAGGAAACACTCGATCGTGTTCTCCATCAGGCAGCAGATCGTCATAGGCCCGACGCCGCCCGGCACGGGCGTGATCACCGAGGCCTTGGGTTCGATGGCCGCGAAATCGACGTCACCGCACAGTTTGCCCGTCTCCGGGTCGCGGTTCACCCCCACGTCGATCACCACGGCGCCCGGCGACACCATCTCCGCCGTGACGAACTTCGGCCGCCCGATGGCCACCACCAGAATCTCCGCCCCGCGCGTCACTTCGGCGAGGTTGCGCGTACGACTGTGGGCCATCGTCACCGTAGCGTTCGCGTCCAAGAGCAGTTTAGACACGGGAAGCCCCACGATATTGCTGCGGCCGATCACCACGGCGCGCTTGCCGGCGATCTCCACGCCTGCGGCCCGCAGCATCTTGAGAATGCCTTTCGGGGTGCAGGGGAGCGTGCAGGGCTGTTTCTGCCACAGCGCCGCAACGTTCAGGGGATGGAAGCCGTCGACATCCTTCTGTTTGTCGATGGCGGCGATCACCTTGTCCTCGTCGATATGTTTCGGAAGGGGCAGCTGGACCAGAATGCCGTCCACCTCGTCATCGAGGTTCAGGGCCGTGATGATGTCCAGCAGTTCGGCCTCGGAAACGGACTCGGGCTTTCGGATCGTGGTATTGCGGATGCCCACCTCGGCCGAAGCCTTGGCCTTGCCCGTCACATAGCTCACGCTGCCGGGGTCCTCGCCCACGAGGATGACAACCAGATGGGGCACACGGCCATATTTCGCGGGGAAGGTCTTCACCTCGTCCGCCATTTCAAGTTTCAGTTTCGCTGAAAGTTCTTTTCCGCTGATTATTTTTGCCATATATCGCTCGTATTATCTTTCCAAATCGTCGAAAGCCCGGTGGCCGATGTCGGTGCGGTGGAACAGATTGTCGCAGTCGATGCGGGCCACGTCGGCCAGCGCATTCCTCCGCGCTTCGGCCAGGTCCCTGCCCTTGCCCATCACGAACAGCACGCGGCCTCCGTTGGTGAGAATCCGCCCGCCGTCGGCCCGGGTTCCCATGTGATAAACAGCCCCTTCGACGCGGTCCAGGCCCTTGATCTCGTGTCCTTTTTCGTAGTCGCCCGGATAGCCCTTCGAGGCCAGCACGATGCCCAGCGCGGCGAAATCGTGCCACTCCAACTGCGTATCGCGTCCCTCGGCCACGGCACAGAAGATGTCGACGATGTCGCTCTTCAGGCGCGGCAGCACCACCTCGGTCTCGGGATCGCCGAAACGGGCGTTGAACTCGATGACCTCGACACCCCGCGCAGTCTTCATCAGTCCGCCGTAGAGCACGCCCTCGAAGGGACACCCCTCGGCGATCATCGCGTCGGCCACGGGCTGCATGATCTTCTCCAGTGCATAGCGTTCGTCCTCCGCCGTCACGAACGGCAGGGGCGAATAGGCGCCCATACCGCCCGTATTGGGACCCTCGTCGCCGTCGTAGGCCCGTTTGTGGTCCTGCGCCAGCGCCATCGGCCACACCTTGTGTCCCGAAACGAAGCACATGAACGAAAACTCGGGACCTTCGAGGTAATCCTCGACGACCACCTTGCCCTCGCCGAACTTGTCGTCGAGCAACATATCCCGCAACGCCGCTTCGGCCTCGGCCATCGTCCGGGCGATCACCACGCCTTTTCCGGCGGCCAGTCCGTCGTATTTCAGCACTGCGGGCAGAGGACGCCCCTGCACATAGGCCAGCGCCCCGGCATAGTCGGTGAATGCGCGGAATCCGGCTGTCGGGATGGCATATTTAGCCATCAGCCGTTTGGCGAACTCCTTCGACGACTCGATGCGCGCCGCAGCCTTCGTCGGACCGAAGATGCGCAGCCCCGCGGCCCTAAAGCAGTCGACGACACCCGCCGCCAGCGCCACTTCGGGACCCACGACCGTGAGGCCGATGCCCCGCTCCGCGGCAAAGTCACGCAGGCGTTCCACCTCGGTTTCACGAATGGCCACGCACTCGGCCTGCCGGGCGATGCCCGCATTCCCGGGTGCGCAGTAAATTTTTTCAACCTGCGGCGAACGCGACAGCGCGTCGACAATGGCGTGTT
>ERZ772835.1073-NODE-1073-length-15848-cov-681.14_pt1 | contig 15848 bp, 6 predicted proteins | sample MGYA00511901_ERZ772835 | MGnify/ENA primary metagenome ERZ772835 (study PRJEB29015, sample SAMEA2737729) | human gut metagenome | biome: human gut; feature: human-associated habitat; material: faeces | place: China | collected 2012 ...
CTATTGGCAAATTAGCAAAATTAAGAGAGGCGATATGCGTCTATATCGACCTTACCAAGAAAGAAGTAAGCAAAGAGGAACAGCGAAGTAAACTCTTGTTTGATACCATTAATCAGGTGAAACAAGAACTGAATGACACATCAAAAGTTGTGCAGGACAAACTTCACGCAATAGGTTACACACCTCAAAAGAAGGTTGTCACCCACCGCTTAGAACCAACTTCAAAGTATGTTCTTCTTTTCATTGGAGGCTTGGCTCTATCTCTTGTCATCTCCATTTGGGGCAATCTCACCCAATGGCGAGAGCACCAAGATTGGGAGGAGGCAGACTTGAAGTATCGGGCATTGAAGATGGTTCTTCCATCTGACGACCCCAATGTTCGATACATCGAAAAGAACTTCTCTGTATGCCCTAATAAAGAAGTTATAGAGAATGTGAGAGCTCATGTAAATACTTACGAGGACTCAATTCGCTACCATAACGAAATGATACAGATGGCAGCAATTAAAGATAGCATGGCTAATAGCCTATTTAAAGAAGCGAATGAAATTAAAAAGAAAATTAATCAGAAATAATAGACAACGACCATCTGGTACAAGCGCATTCTTCGCTTCGAATCGGATAGGAGGTAAATGTTAATCATAAAAGGCAGTTGCTTCCTATTTTCACATTTACCGACCTCCCACACCATGCTTATTAGGGACTTGCCCCATTAGATAAGCTCATGCCGAGCATACCAACAAAAAAAACGTGGGTAATCATAGGCTTATCCGGATTTTTATTTAAATGGAGAAAATAGTATAAATCTTCATTATTGGGAAAACTATACTGAACAAAATGCAAATAAACTGCATTAAACTATAACAGTGATAGCATGACACAGTTTAGCTTACACTCTCCCTTTATGGGAATGCGATGAAGATGGAGAGGGTTGCAATCATACAATTGGGCATACAAAGACCTTTGTATAATATCTTATAAAAAGGGACTGTGCCATTTCACACAATCCCTTTTTGAAAGAATTTTAATTAGTCTATATTGACTTCAGCTTTATAGCTCTGATAAATTTCTCCTCTATTATTGTATTTAAATAGAAAAGCCGAAATAACAGGCGATCCATAAATGCCAACCATTTTATCTTTTGGTAGGATGTCGCATCTTATCATTCCTTTATATGGCTCCGAAAAATTTGCTATATACATACAAGAATCACAAGTTTCAGGACCGAATATAGATAATAAAGCTTCAGAATATGTTGGAGCGTTCCAAATAAATTTTTTCTCTATTCGATAAGACCAGAGAATTTGTTTGGTCTGAGTATCAACCATATCTGAAAAAATATCCCAATCAAGATCATAAATCGAATCTGAAACACACAGTTCTTTTGAATGGTAATAAACTTGCAGAATATCAAATGCCATATTTATAGCTCTCTGCTCATTTTTATTACCATAAATGATATTCTGAGCTGCTATCGTCAAAGAAGCCCCCAAAATGCACATCAAAAAGAATATTCTCATAATGATTCTCATTTTGTTTTAATATAATGAGCCTTTTTCCCCATGGAACTATTGTACTTCAACGAAGTTAAAGCCGATTCATTAAAAGGAATAATATTACCTTCTTTTGTATGGATCGCTTTATAATTTAACCTTTCTCCATAATTAAACCCTTGTTTGTTGAGTTCATTGCGGATTATATTCATGTTATCAACAACTGGTCCAGTTCCAAAAAGTTCTGTAGAATCATGATAGTCTCCACCTATTGTTGTATGATGAAGTTCATGTAAGAAGGTCATGCCAAAACCAAGCGTATTGCCATCTACACCAACAGCACCTTTAACCATGTTACTGATTTGCTCAAAACTGATACCTATTTGAGTTCCAGATGTAACAGTACGTTTAGCATGATAGGATACTTCTATCTCGGTTTTGTTGTCAATCATTTTTATCAAGAAATTCCTTGCAGTTTTACTTCCTGCATCTATTTCTTTTCCTTTTTTGTTGGTAATCTTATTAACAATAGGTTTTCCTTCATCATTTTTAGCATATTGCAACTTGTTATCCTTGTCCAAACTGAGTTGTAATCCCGTTTGAGAAGCCAAATCTTTTATTACAGACTGAGTTGTTGACAATTTAAGTTGTTCATCAGCCAAACGAACTTTTGTCATATCAATTTCCATACCTGTAGGATCTGTATATTTCAGCGGATTAGAAATAACATAACAATACGTTGACACATTGGAATATTTTTCCTCTTTGGGATCTATAGAAAGCCAAAGACTCAACCTCGGATCATAGTACCTCGCTCCATAGTAATACAATCCTGTCTCCTCATCGAATTCCTTCGCATTGAAAAGATAAGGTGTATTCCAAATGTTGTTGCGCTCCTCAACGAACACTTCACCGAAAGGAACATACTCGATATGTTGCACCACCTCGCCATCAAGATTGGTGATGTAACTACTGCTACCCAAATGGTCTGGGTGGTAGTAGAACTGCATCTTCTCGTATGCGTCGCCTTCTTGGAAGTTATTCTTTGCAGCTCTCACCAAAGCTCGTGTCTGAGCAGCCTCCAAGCTGCCATCATTGCAGCAGAAGCCCTTGCCGTCCACATAGTCGTTGTTGTCCTCGCCATTGTACGGCACTGCAAAGGTTGCATAATTATCCTTGATAGCCTGCAACTGCTGAGTATATTTAACCTTATAATCAACAGACAAGCCATCAGTCTCACTACCTGCATACTGGATGCGGCGTGGGTCTGATCCGTAAGAGTCGAAGTCACCAATCTTGGAAACGACACGCTGACTACCAATATAGATATGCTTGGTGTAACGTCCGCCTTGGTTGGCAACGAGGTAAGGAGATACATACAATGAGAACTTGGCGGTGTTCGTGCGACCTCCTGCAAACTCAGAGTCCACATAAACTTGGTCACTCTCACCTGATGTCTTCACCGTGCGCTCACCGTCTGCATCATACCAATAGTTGGTTACGAAGCCGTTATCATCAGAAGCAAGGAGACGGTTCTCCTCATCCCATTTGAGTTTACGCTCTGTGGTCTTCTCGTCAGCCACGCCATCCTTCTTTGTACGGCTTGTATTGACATAAACAAGATTACCATTGGCATCATACTCATAGGCATGATTGTTGTTCACATTCTCACTCTCTGAAGGCGTCTCCTCCGTGCGGTAGTTCACATCCTTCACATTGGCGAGTTGGAACTTCTTGCCTGTCTCTGTTCCATAGGTGTATGACAAATCATAACCTGCATTCAATGTACCGTTGAACTGCACATTGTTCTGCGTGAGAATCTGACGCTTCGATGTGATACGGTGCATATTGTCGTAACCCATCGCAAGAGTGTAGCTTGCAGTTTTGTTGTCAGCACCAGTATAAGTGCCAGTTGCACTAACAAGGCGATAAAGAGCATCGTATGTATAGGTATGCGCCATCTGTCCGCCAGCCTTTCCACTCTGTGGAACTGACGCACCATTAACCACGCTGAGCACATTGCTCACCGCATCGTAAGTGTAAGCGTTATCCATAATGGTGTTGCCACCACTATTCACAGTGAGGTTCTGCAATCTGCGACGCTGTGGGTCGTAGGTGTAGAAGGTCTCAGCACCGTTGCAATACTTCAAGTATGTGCGCTGCTCGAACTTGTCATAGCCAATCTTACTTACATAATCGTAGCCGTATGACTTGTAGCCATGAACCTTTTCAAGCTGACCACCGAGATTGTAAGAGTAAGTAATCTTCTCCTCATCAGGATAAATCATCTCCAACAGACGGTTGTGGCTGTCGTAAGTCCATTGCGTCACATAGGTTGCTATCGCTTGGTTAGGCACAATCATTGTGCGGCGGGTCTTGGTGACTTCGCCCATCTTGCCATAGAAGTATTCAATGGCACCTGTTCCGTCCTCGCGTAGCATCAACCTACCGATACGGTTCTGAGAGGCATTGCGACCACCATAGTAATACTTCACGTTGTTCTCCGGGTGGTCAGGATAGTTGATACCCGTCAGACGCTGATAGTCGTAATCGTAGGTGATGAACTTGCCTTCCTTCGCAAGGTTGGCAGTCTGCTTGGTCAGCACATTGCCGAGCGCATCGTATGTGAAGCTGGTGATGCCGCTTGCAGGATGGTTCACCTCAGTACGGCGGTCACCCATGTCGTAAGTAGAGGTCGTCACATTGCCCTCCGTGTCGGTAACACGAACAAGACGCTGTATGCCGTCATACTCAAACGAAGTGGTAATCTCACCGTCAGGACCGCTCTTCTGGATGGTCTTTAAGGTCTTGCCACTGCCATTGGTATGGGTAGCCTGGACATTATGGAGTGCGTCTGTTACGGTTGTAACAAGTGCATGACTGCCGTTGTCAACAGTATAGGCCGTAGTTGTCGTAGAGTTGTCCGGCAATGTCACTGAGGTAGCACGGTCGAGCACGTCATAAACAGTAACCGTTGGAGATACATTGTCAAATGACTTGTTGAACGTTGATTTCGATCCATTTCCTTCCGTTGTAGGATAGAATGCCTTTGCCACACGTCCGAAAGCGTCATACACGTTTCTTCCGCTGACTATCATCACGTTCTCATCCTTGGCAGAGTTGCCCTTTGCTGCACTTGTCACAACACCGTCCTTCTTCACCTGAACGGCTCTTCCGAAGCCGTCAACGAAAGTAACGGTCTCCAAGTCATCGTTAGGATGCTGGATGTCGTAGTGCTTGGTCACTGCGTAAGCAGGAGCGGTAATGCCACTCTCACCAAAGGTAGCCAAAGGCTGATATTCAAAGGCGATGGCATAAGGCACGCCCGTAGCCAACTCATTTGGACCACGCACGCCAGTAATGCGACCGAGGTCGTCAACATCAGTCTCATAGTAGAAGTTGTTGAGGTCACGATGCTCCTTGGCAATGCCATAGCGATAGTCAAAATTGCCTTGCTCGCTGCGGTAGCCCCACGCATCGTCAATACGCTCCACATACATGTTCATCTCAGGCTCATAGCGGTACTTGTACCACATACGCTGTCCCTTGCCGTTGGCAGGGAGAGTCTTCTGGATGATGTTGCCGTAAGAGTCGTACTTGTAATCAGTAACTGCCGCACCGTCATTCAACTGCTGTGTAATCTGCGTGATGTGGTTGGCGTAGTTGGTATTATACTTCGCCGTCACATGGTGATAGAGCGAGCCGTCACCACTTGTAACAGTAACATCAACAGGAAGTCCGAAGATGTGCTTGGTGGCATTGTCCGTGTACTTGATGGCGGTCGCATAGTCGAACTTGCCGTTTCCGTCCTCGCCAAGGTTTCCCTTGTCGCTGTACTTGTAGGACTTCAACTCACCATGATAGCCATTGAGGTAGTACTCATTCCATGCCTCGGATGTAACCACACCGTTTGCCGCTCCCTCATACTGCAAGTTTGCCGTATAGCGGAGAGGTACGAATGCAGATGCACGGTCGCTCCAAAGATTCACGTCACGCTTTGCGAACATGTACTTGTCACCGTCGGCAGTCAGATAGTAACTGTCGTAGCGATTCTTTGTCTCCGTGTATTTGTTGCCGTTGGCATCCTCCACGGAAGTAGCAGTAACATTGCCCTGCGTGTAGTAGTTGGCAACATCGTAGTTCTCAACAGCCTGTCTGTAAACAGAATTGCCATTCTCCGTGTCGAGGTTCTTGGTGATAACTTCACCGAAACCGAGGAACTCACGCTCATGGCGGTCACGCTTTCCGTCCTTATACTCAAAGGCGGTTGTCATGACTGGACCATCGTCATGGATTCCGTCGTCAATCGTCAAGGCAGACATTACCCACTTGCCACCAGGAAGGCCGTAGGTCGGAGTGGTGTGGGCATAGTCCAATGTGAAAGTTCCGCCCAAGGAATTGGTGACTGACTTCAACATGTTGGTTCTGCCAATGGCAGAGCGTGTAACCTTCAACTCGCTTTCCTTCTCAGACTCAACGATGTCAAGATAACCGTCACCATCAACATCCTGCAATGAATAGGTAGGGCGGTTGATGCTATGTGAGGTGGAAGCACCAGGGTTGGTTGAAATCTTGATGCTTATAACAGGAATGTTGATGGTCAAAGTGAACGCTGCGTTTGCAGACTCTGATGTAGAGGCTGATTCACTAAGCGCACTTGCACCCTTCCAACTGATAGGCTCGTCAAAGCCATTGCCTGTATTGAGGGCAACAGTGATACCGTCACCATTCTTCCATACCTTGTCAGGAAGACCGTCAGAATTGATGTCGATAAGATTATACTCCTCTTCGCTTTCAGAGGTTACGAGACCAAAGCCTGCTGAGAAGCTACCGGAAGCCTTGTTTATACCTTGGTATTTCTTATCTTCAAATTTTCCCCAGTCATGACTTACATCGCCACCTGCGCCAATATTATAAGAAAGGCTCTTACCACTCTGTATGCGGTCAAGTCCCCAATCAATAGGTTCAGTAAAGGCATAGCCCAGATTTAATCTTACTTTCTTGTCGGAAAGAATCTTGTCTGGTAGTCCATCGCCATTGATATCTATGAATGACTCTACAGCTTCATCCGTATTCTTTGGCGCACTGCCGGAAATGGAGAATTGAGCCAGCCATGAACTCTGTTGGTTCTGTGCGGAAGACTTGCTTCCTGAGATAAGTTTTGTAATGCCAGACACAGAAGCTACTGGATTGCCGCCATATCCCCATGCTTCAGAAGCATTGTCAGAGTTATTAGCTCCGATACCCTTGTAGATTTCTCCACTCAATCCGCCCTGCGAATTGGTGTATTGGATAGTACCACCAGCTATGATGTCCGGGAATCCGTCACCATTCATATCCATCATGGCAACTTCCGTCTTGGAACTGCCATTTGCATTGTTGTGGGTAATGCCAAGTGCACCTCCTTGCACAACGGTACTCTTGCTTGATACCACTTGGCTTACAGCTGTCGCACCAGTACCCTGCAAGTATTCGCCTGCAAGTCCTGCCACCTCCGCATTGTTATCCAAAGGATTGGTAAGGAGTACATCCTGCTCGGTCAATCGGGCTGTGCTTGCCTCGGTCGCAGTAAGATAGATGTCCTGTCGCTGACCGACCCACTTGTCCATAGAGGTCTGGTCTGTGCCCAATGGAGTGAATGCCATTGTGAGAGGATCAACCTTGTCGTTCTCGTTTTCCGGCAATTTCAGCAATGACTCGTCAATAGGCTTTGCATATCTGCCTTCTGCAGAGTTATAGACAAAACCTCCCCAGCCACGGTAAAGCATACCGAAGCCAAGATTATCGCTTTCTGCATAGAATCCAGCAAGGACATTCTCTGTCACAAGACCTGCCGCATCTTTCTGAATGGAAACAGAGGCAGAAGTAACAGTTTCATCCGAGATAGTTGCAGGATAGCTGTATTCAAACCATAACTTCTTTCCTGTGGTTGTTGCAAATCGCAGAGTATCGGCTTTCAAAATGCCATTCTCGATAGTGAAAGACTTCTTGCCAACAAGTGCATCCTCTGTCTTGGCAGTCAAAGTAATCTGGCCATTGATGGAATTGTCAGAAAGGATAAGCACTGGTGACACAACCATAATTGTATCAGTCGCTGTGGTCAAGTATGGCTTGCCCTCTGCCAAGGCATTTGCGAAAGTCTTGTAATGTGCAGGAACTGACATGGTCTGCTCAACATTGGCAGAATCCTTGTAAGTTACGGATGCTTGCCAACCGATGCTCTTCCAATCAACATTTGAGGTGGATGAAATCTCAAAGCTGAAATTGGTCAGCTTTTCTGTATTCTCCAGACTGATGTTGAGAGAATCACCATTGAAAGCCTCACCAGCCTTCAATGTTTGAGCAAAGACCGTCTTCTCGATATAGTTCGGGTTGTCGTTTCCGTCACTGTCTTTCTTGTCATTGCTGCCGATGATGCTGAGAACAACATCGTCGGTTGTTACAGGCTTGTGGAAGGCACTGTGAACTTCCACGCTTGAACCATTCTCCACATTAGCGGAGGTGTTCACATCGTAGATGGCACCATCCTCAGGTTTGTACTCTGTTGAAGAAAGCCCGTTAGGCAAGATATTTGACTCGCCAGCGTAAGTAATGGCAGGTGACCAGTTCACCTTGTCAAATGAGCCGTTGCTTGTTTCCTCAGAGCCAGACTGCACACGGAAATAGATTCTGTCACCACGCTTGACGGCAACAGATGATACGGCTGCGCTGTATGGACTGTTGTCACCCTTGGCTATCGTCTTGTTCCAAAGTTCATTGCCTCCCTTTTGGATGGCAATTCTTACGCCGTCTGCCTTCTGATACTCGTCAGCATCATAGTCATCTGTTGGTGCAATGAGGCTTACTTGACCAGTTACGCTGACAGTTCCGTCCTTAGGAGCCTGCCATACACGCACAATATCCTCCATCGGTGAGTTCTTGATGGCTTCCGCCTGCTCATCCTTACTGACCTCCATGACAGAAGTGTCAACCTTGCCACCATAGATGATTGGGCTTGGCGTGTCGGCACTGCTCAATGTAAACGTAGGCACGGCATTGCCAGACTGATCAAACTCCAAATGGTTGAAATATACCTTGCCATTGGAAACGAGGTCAACAAGTCCGTCACCGTTGATGTCGCTGAAATACTGAGTGGTCTTTGTCTTAGTGGTTGACTTGTCCGTTCCGACAACGGCAGTCAGAACATTCCAACCGACAACGGCTTTCGCACCGAAAGAGTTCGTAGAACTTTTGGTTGTCGAGAAGTTACTGATACCCTTTACCTTGACAGGCTCACCATATACAACTTCTCCGTTGTCTGTCTTAATCTGTGGACGATAATATACAGAACCACCAGACTTATAAACCTTGTCAGGAAGTCCGTCACCGTTCAAGTCAACGAGTGCGGAAAGTCCCTTGCTGGTATCGCTGGAGTAGCTGTAAGAACCTCCTATTGTATTGCCTTTCCATTTGCTTCCGTCCCAAGGTCCCACACCTGCATAGAACGAACCGCTTACAGAAGAACTTGTCGTTCCGCCAAGTGCAGTTGGCTTGTCGCTGAAGCGCTTGCTGACAGTCTTTAAAGGATTGACGAAACCAGCGTCAAGTCCGTCATCGTGCGTGTTCCATTTCTCGGAATCGTCCTTGAACGGAACATATCCCTTTTCAGCCTGCACATCATCATAATAGTCGAAGTTCTGGAAAGCCACTTCCTTTCCTGTGTTGTCATACTGTCTGACACCTGTGAGCATTTCCTTGTGGAATGCACCTTCCTTGTAGTCAAAGGCATAGCTGCGCAATGTCTCGCCCTGGAAATTCACGGTCACTTTCTCCAACAGCTTGTTGGAGGAGGCGAGGAATCCATAGCGGGCATTGTTGGTCTTTACCTGCTTTACCTTGTTGCCATCAAAGAGTACAACGGTGTGCGGTTCCTGTCCTGCATTACCTGCGTGAACCTCCTTCAGATATGCCGCCTTGGCCTTCAAGCCGCCACGCACATCCTCATCCACGATGTCATACACATATTCTATATAGTCACCGTGGAGTTCCTCGACACGTTTCAGCTTCCATTCGGCAATCACCTCACGGGTACTGCCCGAAGCATCAGTGACATTGCCCTTTACAACAGCTCCGTCACCACCATAGATGTACTTGACACCCTGCTTGTCTGTAACCTCCCAATAATAGTTGGCAGGACTGTCACCCTTGCGGATGATACGGCTGAAATCACCGCCTTGGCGGGTGTAGAACTGGCGGTCAGCCTTTCTGTTCATCTTCTCGCCACGGTGTGCGACTCCCATCTGTCCGTTGTCGTCCATAGTGGAGAGCATTGAACCGGACAAGAGATAAGTCTCCGTCTCTTTTGACTGGTCATAACGAGGCACGCCCCACCGGGTGTCAAGCGTTATGCTTGGCACGCTGACGTTCCAACCCTCGCCAACCCAACCGCTACCGCCCTCGCTGCTGTACTGCAAGCCAAGGCTTGGCTGCATACCGTTTCGTGCTGGCGGCATCTCGAACGGATACTGCAGGTTGGCAGAGCCACGGTTGTTTGCGCTTGGAGGCGCAATGACATTGAGCTTCGCCGTCGGGTCTGCCGCCTTGATGTCGTTCATCATCGTCGGGGCAAAGCCTTCGGTCTGCGGTGACTCCGGTGCCTGTATCACGCCGTTGATCATGTCTGTGAAGTGGGTCGTCTTTGAAACGACACACTCTTCCTTCTTGTCCACACGCACACGCTCCAACGCAACCCAATGCTTCTCGGCCGGGTCGTAGTAATAGGTACGGATGTCGTCCTCGGTATAGCCGCTTGGTATTCTCGTGCGGTCATACTTTATCTTGACAGTCGCGCCCTCGCCTGTGAAGTGTGTTCCGTGAGGGAGAAAACGGTAGCCATGTCCTCCTGCCGTGACGTTGGTCATGGCAAAGTCAAGCTCAGGAACATTCTCCTCTCCGATAGAGTTCACGGAAAGGCTTCTGTTCCGAATGAGGTCTTTCTGAAGAACGACCAGTTTGCTACCTCCTACGGAGATACTGTCAGAGACACCCTTCTTGAAGAGTTTTCTCACGGCTGTCCCGTCCTTTGCCGAAAGGGACAGTGTGGCGGCAAGCAGTAAAACCAATGCCCACGCCACCTTCTGTATATAATTCTTCATGCGTATCTTCCTTTAAGTTACTTTACTGAGATTTTCCTTGTATGCTCCCCATTCTCGGAGATTGCCTTCACGACATACACACCCGATGCGGGAACCTTGAAGTCGGCTTGCTTGACGCTTTCGCCTGTCATTTGGCGTGACACTACCAGTTTGCCTGATACGTCAAACACCATCAATGTGGCTGCAGAAGGCTTGTCCTGTGTGAGTTTAGCCTCGTAGATGCCTGTCGTAGAACCGTTGCCCTTGACAGTGAAATCCTCGTCTTCTCCAGAAATGAAGGAGTTGTCAGCCTGTCTGTCCGAGCTGCCCACATGGTTCTCCCTTGCCTGTGTTCCGTTAGGCATACTTGCATCACACTCGCTGCCGACATAGACGGTCATCGTTGTCGTACACTTCTTGGGTGTTTCTATCTGCACGTTGCCCCTTGTGGTGAATGAGGTTACAGGCGTACCGTTTACGGTAAGGTCTGTGATATGTGTCTCGCCCTTTCCGTACTTGATGCAGAACCGCCATGCACGAAGTGACCAGACATATTCATGATGCACGGTCTGTCCGTTCAACTTGTATGTGACCTGCATATTGCGGACTGTAACACTGAGCACATCGCCCGGCTTGATGGTGACATATTTGGTTAGGCTTGTATATCCACCGGTTATGATATGCGCCTTGTCGCCTCGCACGTCGAAGCCATATTGGGTGATCTCGTCCGTGAGGCTTGGCTCCAATCCCACACGGTAGTTTGATTTTGTATCGTTCACCGTCCATGAGATGTCGCCAGACAGATAGGTCCTGGTGTCATGCGAGTATGAGGTGTAGAGTGCGTTGCCAGTGGCATAAATCTCGTTGCCTCCACCTTGTGATACGGACAGCGCATAGGCGCCGGGGGCAAGATTCGTGATTCTATGCGTGTCACCGAAGAATGTTCCTCTGGCAATGGTTTCTCCTTTTACTTTTCCTGCAACGGTGTCAACGCTGAGCACATAGGAATAGACTGGTGTACCGATGTTGATGCCGATGTCGATATACCCGTCATTGCGTGGAACTCCATTCTCGCAACTTGACGGCGTAGGAGTGGCATCATAGGAAATGCCGTCATAATAGGCGAATGTGAACACATCGCTTCCGCTTCCGTCTGCATCCCATAGGATATTGCGGAATATGGTCTTGCCCCTTGTCATATCAGGCTTGGAGCATCTTATGTTACTGTTGCTGTTGATGTCGAAATCACCTTCACCGCTTGAGTCTATGAGCATGACGGTACGCTTGCGGCAATAGTCCGAGAACTCCCTGTCCGGTGTGAGGTCATAGCTCAACTCTGCCATATAACCGACATCATCTATTCCTCCTGTCCTCAAGCCTGCCATATTCAAGGCGGACTCTGCTCCTTCCGTTCGGATAATGCCCACATTTGTGTCTGTGTCAGTTGCATCAGAAAGGGATATGGTTCTTGTCGCACTTCCTGTTCCGTCAACACGCAGATAGATGTTTTTGCCTTCCTTGCGGATGGAGATGTCCGTTCCGTCAACATCCGTGGCGATGTATGAATTTGAGACCGCTCCGTTGATGATTGGATAAACAACTCCAGCATTGGTGAACCGGAATCCATACTTGCATGTGCTGCCACCGATGCTTCCGAAGCCAACGTCAAAAGTCGGGTGACTTGTCGGACAGGTGAACTCAAAAGCACCGCCACCTCCAACAAGGGCTGGTGTCGTGGCATAAGCTCCGGAAGCGGCTTTCTCTTGGATGATATTGTCAGTAAAGCCATTCCTTGACACTTCAAATCCTTGCGCAGTCCATCTTGCCACTGTACTGTCGGGCTTTGACGGCACGTTGGTCTTGACCATCCATGTACGTTTCATGACATGCCACAGGGAATCTGTAGGTGAGGTGTATGTTGCAAGTGCCACATCATCGTCGCCCCAGAAAGTAAAGCCTCTGTCCGGCATCGGATTGCCGTTTTCACGTCCCATGACAAGCAGACGGGAAGCGGATGAAGGGTTGTATGGATTTGCGTCATGATAAGTTCCGTTCTCCTTCAAGGCCGCATACACCGGACTTTCCTCATATGATGTTGCGGAAAGCGGTTGTGAGAGACTTCCTGCCGTGTCGGTTCCAACAGCTGTGACCCTATGGTGGTAGGCTTGGTTCTCCGACATGTCCCAAGTCAGGTTTCCGTCGCTGTCAAGATACGAGCCTTTGAGGGTGATGCCGTACTTTACCGCCAGATAGCTCTCCACTTTTCTGCGCTCATCGGGTGTAAGCATCCTACTGAACACAATAAGCTCAGGGGCATATCCACAGATGGAAGCATTACCGAAGAGCGAGGTCGGGAAATCCGTACCGAAACTGCCAGAGGTGGAAGGGGTTCCGATGAATAATGTGGTGTTGGAGTTGTCTCCCCACAATGTTGTTGAAGGATTGCTTACCTTGAAGTAGGACACAACGCGCAGAGCGCTTTCCTTAAAACCGTTCTCGGACAAAGAATCACTTGATTGATAAAGCAGGTCTTCACCCGATGCTGAACCATAGTCCAGTGGTTCAACACCTCTACCCCTTACGGCTTTGTCCTTGCTCAGAATGGCACCGTCACCCTTGCGACCATCAAGGGCATAAAGCACCATGTCTTTGCCAATGGTCGCCATTTCGGGGGCAAAGACACCAATGACGGTAGCCTGTGAGAGGTTGCCGTGTTTGAGTTTGGCACTCAGACTACGGAATCCGTCTGCGAGCCAGAGACTCGGATTGAAGTTGAAGTAATGGACTGAACTGTTCGGAAGAGTAAGTTCAGACTTGACGCCACGGCTGTCCAATAGCATCAGCCGTATGGAATCCCCAGAGAAATCCTGCCAACGGTAATAACCTTGCAGGTCTGAGTTCAAAGGCGCAGTCTTGAACCACAGTTCGCTTCCGCTGACTCCTCCGGGCGTTTGTGCGAAACTGCCGAGAGCGAAGCCTAACAGTAACAAAGAAGTAAACTTTCTCATGCGCTGTCAATTTGGAGTGTTTGAAAAATATAAAAACGTATGTCTCTGCCGCGCAGGGAGAGACCAGTGAGAGAGAACGGACTGTTACTACGGAGAAGAATTGTGATATAGGCTTGCTCCGTAAAGTCCTATTGTCACGTGGCAGGCCAACAGGCTTTACCACCAAAATAATGCTGCAAATATACAAAAATAATCTTAATAAATGGATATAATCTTTAAGAAATTTGCTGGTTTGGTGTTTTTTTCTTATGATTTCGGTCAATTTTGCAGAAATCTTTTACATCTGTTGTATGTACTGGAGTTAGTTTGACAAAAATACACAAATGGTCACGGCTTCACTTTCTTATATAAGAATGTAAATCATGGTTTGAAACTGTACACACTCGGAGTACAAACGAAAACAATATATGCTTGTGTCGGAAAGGTATATATGAGCTGATGGTAGAGTCGTCATCAACAACAATGGCCCTGATTTGATAAACTCAGCAGGAATACTTGCTATTCATTTTTTATGATGGGGGTATGTTCACAAGTTTGAGATTTCATGTAAAAAAGTCCTAATTTCTATGTTTCTCTTCTTGCAAATTATGGGATATTAAGAAAAATATCGTATCTTTGCCCCCGAATTGAGGCGTTCTTTGTATATTGCAAGGTTGTGAAAGAAAAAGAATATAGCTCGTTTCTAAATCGTTAGCAGTTACATTCTTTAAAGTACTTAACTTACTGATATTCAATCAATAAAAGATTTTGTTGTGACTCGCGGTGTGCCAGGAAAGCGGCTTGGTGATGCCGCATTTCTTGCCCAGTCTTTTGAGCGAATCCATACAACTTTTGTAGTTGGGTACTGGAAATACCCTACCGTCTTCACACAATCCACGGTATTTTTCCATAATCTGCTTGGGATAGTCAAGCAACTTGATGTCGGCTTCAGTTCCCGTCTTCTGTCGATGGATTATTATCCACTCGCCATCGTCAAAGAACGTTTTGATGTTCTCTTCCTTCAGGTTATAAAGATCTATGAAGGCGAGACCAGTGAAACAACAGAACAGAAACAAATCACGTACCATGCTCATCTTCTTTCGGGTGATTGGTATTTCCATGAGCAAGCGAATCTCTTCTTTTGTCAAGAACTCCCTTGTCGTCTCTTCTTCCTTGTACTCATATCGTCTGAAAGGGTCTTTTACAAGCCACTCATTATCTATGGCGCGGAATACCATTGCACGGAGATTGCGGACAAACACCATCGCAGAGTTTATCTTCAAGTGCTTTTCGGTTCTGAGAAAAGTCTCGTAGTCCGTGATAAAAGGCAGCGACAACTCTTTCAGAGCAATATCCTTCACATGGTAATGCGCCTGCAAGAACTCGCCCACATAGGCACACCCGATTCTATACTTCGTGTATGTACTCAAAGATTTCATGCCAGCCTTATATTGCTTTTCCATTTCATCACGGCTTTGGGAATAGACTTTCATCAGTGTATGGCAACGATACTCCAAGCCAAGAAAGGCGTTCTTCACCTTGTCGGCAGTGACGAAGTTGTCCCTGTCCATAATCTCCTGATAATGCTTGCTGATACTCACACGCATCTTGTCCAATTTGCGGTTCACTTCCAAAGCCTGCATACTCTTACCTATCATGCGTCCGCCCTTGGTGTCCCACAAATCAGAATTGGCAGTTGTCTTGCAACTGAACTGCGCCTGTGTTCCGTCCACTGTGATACGTCCCATAACTGGAACAGTACCATCTTTCTTTACTACCTGTCTTTTGAGGTAGAAGATAATTGAAAATGTACTCTTCATAACGTCATTCTTTTTTGCGTTCAAAATTAATACATGAAGAGTCTTTTCTTGCTACGCATTTCACGGCAGAACACGGCAAATTTGGTTCGTAACCAAAAATCTTACGTTACTCATCAGTAACTCACTATAAATCAGAGTATTCAAATTCAATTCGTAACCTTCCTCATTCTTCCGAACCTTAACATTCCTCATTTGGGGTATAGGTTACGGATAGGTAACGTTCCTCTGTCTCATCTTGTCGTATTCCCGTCTTCGTCTGTCCTCGCCACTTTTAACCAAAATGAGGAAAGTAACTGATAACCAGTAAACTTTCCTCATTCTTCTCTCAAACACTTTTTATATGTACTTTCAAGGCAATAAACAGGATGTTTTTGCGTTTCGTAAAACAGAATGTTTTATTCTTAATACTTAAGAAACATGGATGAAAAGGAATTA
>ERZ772835.1077-NODE-1077-length-15788-cov-2.67775_pt1 | contig 15788 bp, 9 predicted proteins | sample MGYA00511901_ERZ772835 | MGnify/ENA primary metagenome ERZ772835 (study PRJEB29015, sample SAMEA2737729) | human gut metagenome | biome: human gut; feature: human-associated habitat; material: faeces | place: China | collected 2012 ...
GATTTAGGAGGTGTAGACCGTATGACAAATCCTGATGACGGTGATTTGTGGCGTTTTGTTGGAAAGCCAATCGATTCTTACTATGTATATAAGGCTGATGGCTTTTTCCAATCTGACGCGGAGGCACAACAATGGATGGATACCTATAAAGGAAAAGACGGCTACCCGTTCGGACAGGATTTCCAAGCCGGTGATTTACGTTATGTAGATACGAATGGAGATGGAAAGCTGGATGCGGATGACCGTGTATTGTCTAAGACTATCAATCCAGTTGTTACATTTGGTTTGAACTTGAATGTAGGCTATAAAGCATTTGACTTGACTTTGAACTTCACCGGTGCGGCTAATGTAGGCCGTGCGTTTACGAAAGAAGCGTTTGGTGAGTTCTCGGGTAGTGCCGGACATCCTTCTACTGCATGGCTGGATAGCTGGACACCGGAAAATACCAATGCAAGTATGCCGCGTGTAGCGGAGTCTAGAAAATCTCCGAGTGAGGCTTCTAACGTGATGTCTGATTTCTGGGTAATTAATACCAGTTACCTGCGTCTGAAGACATTGCAATTGGGATATACGCTTCCAAAGAGTGTGCTGAACGCTATCGGTTTGTCGAATGTACGTGTTTATTATTCTGCGGAGAATTTGTTTACGATAGATTCTATGCCATTGAACGTAGACCCGGAGACGGTTAGTTCCCGTTTGTCTAGCTACCCATTAGTGATGACAAATTCTTTTGGCGTAAATGTGACATTCTAATTAGTTAAGACCATTTAAATAGAAGATTTTATGAAACGATTATCAATATATATGTTGGCGGCTGGTATGGCTGCGTTATCTACTTCGTGTTCGGATTTTCTGGATACGGTGCCTAAGGATCAGTTGGCTCCTTCTACCACATGGCAGACAGAGGCGGATGCGAAGGGCTTCATAGTAGGCTGTTATAAGGATTTGCTAGATGGAAATACGTTGCTTTATCTGGATTGTGGCTCAGATATAGGCTATAATAATTTCCCTTGGGAAGGATTCCGCCCGTGGGGGGATGGGTCATTGTCTAGTTCTAATCCTGGGCAGATCCTTTATGATTACAAGTCGATTCGTAAGGCGAATACATTCTTGGAGAATGTAGACAAGGTGACGTTTTCTAGTGACGCTGTAAAAGCTAATTATGTGGCTCAAGCTAAAGCGATCCGTGCTTATAAGTATTTCTTGATGAATTGGTGGTATGGTGGTGTGCCTATTATTAGTTCTTATTCAAGTGCGGACGAGGCTAAAGTGGAACGTAATACGGAACAAGAGGTACGCGATTATATAGCTAAGGATTTAGACGAGGCCTTAGCTGGGATTGCGGAGGCTCCGGAGGCTCGTGGCTATATCGCTAAAGGTGCTGTTTTAGCTATCAAGATGCGTGAGGCTTTGTATTATGGTGATTGGCAAAAGGCAAAAGACGCAGCTAAGGCAATCATTGATTTGAAGCAGTATGAGTTGGATCCGGATTATACGAATCTTTTTAAGGTATCGGGAGTGGATTCTAAAGAGATAATCCTAGCGGATCAGAATATTGAGACGTTGGACGGATTGGGAACCATCGGGCAAATGTATAATAATGTTGACCAAGGTTGGTCTTCTATCGTCCCGACCCAGAATTTGGTGGATATGTATGAAATGTCAGATGGATTGACGAAAGAAGAGTCGAAGACTTATGACGCAAAGCATCCGTTCGCGAATCGCGACCCTCGTATGGCCATGACCATTTTATATCCGGGACGTGACTGGAGAGGTGATGTCTTGAATACTTTGGATGAGAAACTTCAAGATGGTACTGTCAACAAGAACTTCCCGACTTATACAGATAATGCTTCCAAGAGTGCTTTGACTTGGGCGAAATACTTGGATCCGATGGATCAATATGGAGATGTTTGGAGTTCGGGAGCTTGTCCGATCGTATTCCGTTATGCGGAGGTTCTATTGACGTATGCGGAGGCCGCGAATGAGCTGAGCGGTCCTTCTGATGAGATCTATGGTTATTTGAACCAGATCCGCCAGCGTGTAGGAATGGGGGAAGTGGATAAGGCTAAATATGGGACGAAGGATAAACTTCGTGAATTGATCCGTCGTGAGCGTACGGTAGAGTTGGCCGGCGAAGGCTTGCGCCGTGCGGACATCGTCCGTTGGCAGGAAGATGGAAAGATGCTTGCCGAGAAAGTCATGAATGGTGATTTGTTACGTGTTACAGGAACGATTAATTATGGGGAGTCTGAGCCTACTAAACGTGCGGAAATCACGGGTACGGCTGTTATTGAGACTCGCCAGTTCTCTTCTCGTAACCGTTACTTGCCGATTCCTCAAACAAGCATGGATAAGAATCCGAACTTGAAACAGAATCCGGGTTATTAATTTCCTATAAAGATGTTAGATAAAGAAGGGGGAAGGCCGAGAGGTTTTCCCCTTTTTTAGTTACATTTGGCGGATACTGAGATTGTATGTCTCATGTGTGCTTTAAGTATATAAATTGATTCCGTTATGAAAAAGAAACTGATAGCTTTCGTTTGCTTTCTTCTCGTATCCTTGTCTGGTCTGCCCCAGTTGCCTGTACGGTTGAACGAGCGTCCGGTGGTGTTGAATACGTCTACCGGGGCATTAAAAGGGAAGATGGTAACTCCCAATCAGGAGTCCGGTTATCCTGTGGTATTGATCATTCCCGGCTCCGGCCTTACGGATATGGACGGGAACTCCGCCGCCTTGCCGGGTAAGAATAATTCCTTGAGATATTTGGCGGAAGGGCTGGCAGGGAAGGGGATTGCTTCCCTGCGTTATGATAAGCGGGGTATCGCTTCGAGTGCCTCGTTTCGAGGACGGGATCAAGGACGCACGAGGCTGGATCGATTATTTAAGCAAGGACAAACGGATCTCCGGAATCTATGTGTTGGGGCATAGCGAGGGAGCGTTGGTCGGTATGGCGGCTTCGGTGGATAATCCGAAAGTGAAAGGATACATTTCGGTGGCGCGTGCGGGGCGTCCCGCTTATGAGATCATAGAGGAACAGATGGCCGGTCAACCGGAAGTGATCCGGAATATGGTGAGATCCATAAACACGTCCTTGAAGGAAGGGAAGCTCGTACCGGACGTGCCGATCGGTTTGCAAGCCCTGTTCCGCTCGTCGGTACAGCCTTATATGATCTCATGGTATACGTATAATCCGCAGGAAATCATCAAGAAACTAAAAGTCCCGGTGTTGATCTTGCAAGGGGATAAGGATATGCAAGTATCCGTAAAAGACGCCGAACTATTGAAGCGATCCCAACCTTCGGCCGATTACCATTTGATCGGGAATATGAACCATCTGATGAAGACTTGCGATACGATGGATCAGCAAAAACAGATGGCTACCTATACTGATCCGGCCCTTCCGTTGCATAAGGATGTGCTGATATTAATTGAAAAGTTTGTGAGTAAACCTTGAACTGTTGTATCTTTGCGGTCATAAATTAAAGAGACAGTATGATTTCGGTTGAAGGACTAACAGTGGAGTTTGGCGGTTTTACGCTTTTTGATGATATTTCTTTTGTGGTAAACAAGAAGGACCGTATCGCTTTGGTGGGCAAGAACGGAGCGGGCAAATCTACAATGTTGAAAATATTCGCAGGCCTGCAATCGCCGACTTCTGGAACTGTTAGCGTACCGAAGGAGGTCACGATCGGATACCTGCCCCAGCACATGCAATTGGTGGATACCCGTACGGTTCGGGAGGAGGCGGAATGCGCTTTCGAGCATATCCATGAGATGGAGGAGGAGATCAATCGCTTGAATACTCAATTGGCGGAGCGTACGGATTATGACTCCGAGGGCTATCAAAAGCTGATTGATCGTGTCACGTATCTATCGGAGCATTTCCAGATGATGGGAGGAAACAACTACCATGCGGAGTTGGAGCGTACATTGGCCGGACTAGGTTTTAGCCGTAGCGATTTCGACCGCCCGACGTCTGAGTTCAGCGGAGGCTGGCGCATGCGTATCGAGTTGGCGAAGCTCTTACTCCGTAGGCCGGACGTGTTGCTGCTGGATGAGCCGACGAACCATCTGGATATCGAGTCCATCCAATGGTTGGAGAACTTTATCGCTACCCGTGCCAACGCTGTGATCTTAGTGTCGCACGACCGTGCCTTTATCGATAATACGACTTTCCGGACCTTGGAGATCGAACTAGGTAAGGTCTACGATTATAAGGTAAAATATTCGGAGTACGTCGTACTTCGCCGTGAACGCCGTGAGCAGCAGCAGCGCGCTTATGAGAACCAACAGAAGAAATTGGCCGATACCGAGGCGTTTATCGAGCGTTTTCGTTATAAAGCCACGAAGTCCGTACAGGTACAATCCCGCATCAAACAATTGGAAAAAGTGGAACGTATTGAGGTAGACGATGTGGATACAGCCATGTTGCGGCTGAAATTTCCGCCCGCTCCCCGTTCCGGTTCTTATCCGGTGATCTGCGAGGAGGTGGCGAAGCGTTATGGCGATCATCTGATCTTCGATCATGTGACGCTTACGATCAACCGGGGTGATAAAGTCGCTTTTGTCGGAAAGAACGGTGAGGGTAAATCTACCTTGGTGAAATGTATCATGGGAGAGATTACCGATTTCACCGGAAAGCTCCAATTAGGCCATAACGTGAAGATCGGTTACTTCGCCCAGAACCAAGCGCAGCTATTGAACGAGAACCTTACCGTTTTCGATACGATCGATTACGTAGCCCAAGGGGATATCCGTTTGAAGATACGGGATATCCTAGGTGCTTTCATGTTTGGCGGCGAGGCCTCCGATAAGAAGGTGAAAGTCCTGTCGGGTGGCGAGCGTACCCGTTTGGCGATGATCCGCTTGTTATTGGAGCCGGTCAACCTGCTGATTCTCGATGAGCCGACGAACCACTTGGATATGCGTTCGAAAGACGTGCTGAAAGACGCCTTGAGGGAGTTCGACGGCACGGTGATCGTGGTTTCCCACGACCGTGAGTTCTTGGATGGCCTAGTCGATAAGGTCTATGAGTTCGGTAACCAGAAAGTCGTCGAGCATTTAGGCGGCATCTATAATTTCTTGGAGCATAAGAAAATGGATAGCTTGCGTGAATTGGAACGTTCTACTGGGACGAGTACTTCCATGTCCGGTACCGGTGAGGCTCAGGTATCCCATAACAAGCTCTCCTATGAGGCAAGGAAGGAACTGAGTAAAGTGATTAAGAAAGCGGAGAAAGCTGTTGCCGAGGCCGAGGCCCGTATCTCGGAGCTTGAGAATGGCATTGCCGTTATCGAGGCGAAGCTGGCTACGCCGGAAGGTGCCTCCGACGCTTCTCTCTACGGTGAATATTCTGCCCTAAAAAAAGAACTTTCCGATGCGATGGATCTATGGACCGAACGGACAATGGAGTTGGAAGAGTTGAATACGCAGGATTCATGAAAAGGCTGCTAGCCAGTGAAAGGCAGCTTATCTGATCTTTTTGATTCAAATACTCCTGTTTTCGTGACAAGTGCTTGCCGTTGATGATGCGAAATAGCGGAAGAGAGAGTGCGAGAGCTGGCTTTTAAAAGGGAGAATATCCCTTTTCCCATGCGTGATAGGCCGCATTGGGCTACGCCAGTACTGCCATCGGCCGACGCATATGCCGCCGTTGGGCATCGTGACTACTCAAGAATAGGGTTATGACTACTCGTGAATAGGCATTCTTACCCTGCTAGAACCGTATTGTAACCCTATAAATGATACCAATCTCTCCCTTTGATATGAATTAGGATGAATTGATTTCGCTAGAATAAAAGGCTGTTTTGGGGTATGGTGTTGGCCATTAGTTGATTACTGAAATTTTCTTTCGGATTTAGAGGCGAGCTGTACTTAGGGCCCGGAATATTCGATTCTCCGGAGGTTCGGATTACAAAGTGTCATTTTGATTATTCTTTGAAAATAACCTCTAATAGCTTACTCGTTTTAAAAAGAAAGTCCTTAACTTTGCTATCCAAAGAAACGCGAAAGCTTAAAACACATATCATGTTAACACAGATCATTAATGGAAAGATTCTTACCCCGCAAGGCTGGCTGAAAGACGGCTCGGTATTGATAAGCGACGGGAAGATTTTAGAAGTGACAAACTGCGACTTAGCGGTAGTGGGGGCAACCTTGATAGACGCCAAAGGTATGTACATCGTCCCCGGAGGCGTGGAAATTCACGTGCACGGAGGTGGAGGCCGTGATTTTATGGAAGGCACCGAGGAAGCTTTCCGTGCGGCGGTGGCCACACACATGAAACACGGTACTACCAGTATCTTCCCCACCTTATCCTCTTCTACCATCCCGATGATCCGTGCCGCCGCCGAGACCACCGAGAAACTGATGGCCGAGAAAGATAGCCCGGTTCTGGGGCTTCACTTAGAAGGACATTATTTCAATATGAAAATGGCTGGTGGACAAATCCCTGAGAACATCAAGAATCCCGATCCCGAGGAATATATCCCTTTGCTGGAGGAAACGCATTGTATCAAGCGCTGGGATGCCGCTCCGGAACTTCCGGGAGCGATGCAGTTTGGTAAATATATCACCTCGAAAGGCGTGCTCGCCTCGGTAGGGCATACCCAAGCCGAGTTTGAGGATATCCTGACCGCTTATGAGGTAGGTTATACCCACGCCACCCATTTCTATAACGCCATGCCGGGCTTCCATAAACGCCGCGAGTATAAGTATGAGGGAACGGTGGAAAGTATCTATCTGCTCGATGATATGACCGTCGAGGTCGTGGCCGATGGTATCCATGTGCCGCCTACGATCCTTCGTCTGGTCTATAAGATAAAAGGTGTGGAACGCACTTGTCTGATCACGGATGCCTTGGCTTGCGCTGCCAGTGATAGCCAAGTCGCTTTCGATCCCCGTGTCATCATCGAGGATGGCGTGTGTAAGTTGGCCGACCGCTCGGCCTTGGCGGGTAGTGTCGCCACGATGGACCGCCTGATCCGTACGATGGTGCAGAAGGCCGAGATCCCCTTGGAGGATGCCGTGCGTATGGCCTCGGAGACTCCCGCCCGTATCATGGGCGTATCCGATCGCAAGGGAACGTTGCAGCGGGGCAAAGACGCCGATATCGTCTTGTTGGACCGTGACTTGAATGTCCGTGCGGTCTGGGCGATGGGTAAGTTGGTTGAAGGTACGAATAAACTATTCTAAGCAAGAACGATTATGTTGACACAGATTATAAATGGCCATATCCTTACGCCGCAAGGATGGATGAAGGATGGTTCCGTATTGATTAGCGACGGGAAGATATTGGAGGTTACAAATAGCGATTTAGCGGTGATTGGCGCCAAGGTGGTGGATGCGAAAGGAATGTCGATCGTTCCCGGTTTCGTGGCGATGAATATCCATGGCGGTGGGGGCTTCGACTTCTCCGAATGTACGGAAGAGGCTTTCCACGGTGCGGTAGCTGCCCATCAGAAGCATGGGGCCACGACGATATTCCCTACCGTGTTGGCTCCGGAAATCGGGGTGATCGATAAGGCGGTGGCCGTATGCGAGGAGATGATGAGGAAAAAAGACGGCCCTATCTTGGGATTGCATATCGAGGGACCGTATCTGAATCCGAAGATGGCGGCGAGCCTGTTTATCGATAAGGAGAATCCCGCCGACCCGAAAGAATATAAAGAGATATTGGAACGCACGGATTGCATCAAGCGCTGGGATTCCAGCCCGGAGATACCGGGTGCGCTTGAGTTCGCCCAATACTTGAAGTCGAGGGGAATCCTATCCGCTATCTCGCATACGGAAGCGGAGTTTGATGATATTAAGACCGCTTACAATGCCGGTTTCACGCATGCGGCTCATTTCTATAACGCCATGCCTGGTTTCCATAAGCGTCGTGAATATAAGTACGAGGGAACGGTGGAAAGTGTTTTCTTGATGGACGATATGACGGTAGAGGTGATTGCTGACGGGCGTCATTTACCCTCTACGATCCTCCGATTGGTCTATAAGCTGAAAGGAGTGGAACGTACTTGCTTGGTTACGGACGCTCTCTCATGCGCAGCCAACGAGGGTAAGCCGTTATCCGATCCCCGCATTATCATTGAGGATGGCGTATGCAAGTTGGCGGATCATTCTTCATTGGTGGGAAGTATCGCCACGATGGACGTACTGGTACGTACGATGGTGCAGAAGGCTGACATTCCTTTGGCCGATGCAGTCCGTATGGCTTCCGAGACTCCGGCCCGCCTGATGGGGGTAAGCGATCGCACCGGAACCTTGCAAAGAGGGAAGGATGCGGATATCGTGATCTTGGATCGTAAGTTGAACGTGCGTGCGGTATGGAGCATGGGAAACTTAGTTCCAGAGACAAATACATTGGTCTAAACACGTTAATAATAAAGAGAGGGGCTGTCTTGGCTGGCCGGGACGGTCCTTTTTTATTTTTAGGCGATATAGATCAAACCTTTCGGCTAATAAATTTGTTCTATCAACGTATGGCGAAATCAGTACTTATTTCATATATTTGTGATTCAAGTAAGATTGTAATACTAAATCAATAATTAAACATGAAAACGAACCTTAGTTCTCAAATTACTCTGACGCGTATACCGTTGCGGTATTATCGCCCGGAAAATGCTTTCGAGCATTCAGTTTTAACCCGTTTGGAAAAGATTCCGACAAACATTTATGAATCGGCCGAGGAAGGTTCTTTCGCTATCGCTAAAGAGATAGCAACACAAATCCGTAAAAAACAAGATATCGGTAAGCCCTTCGTGATCGCTTTACCCGGCGGACGTTCTCCGCTAAGCGTTTACAAGGAGTTGATCCGTATGCATAAAGAGGAGAAATTAAGTTTTCGCAATGTGATTGCTTTCGTGGAATATGAGTTCTATCCATTGGCTAATCCCAGTGCCGGAAATCTGGCTCGCCTAAAAGAGGAGTTATTCGATCAGGTCGATATCGATCCGGCGAATATCTATTGCCCGGACGGAAGCATGCCGAAAGACGCTATCCTGGATTTCTGCCGCCAGTATGAGGAGACGATCCAATCCGTGGGAGGTATCGATTGCATGTTGCTAGGTATCGGTAACTCCAGCAATATCATGTTCAACGTGGGTGGAACGACGATCAGCTCGCGTACCCGTATGGTCTTGTTGGAAGGCGCTTCTCGCAAGGAGGCTGCCCGTACGTTCCCTTCGCAGGAGAATGTCCCGGCAGGTATCATCACGATGGGTATCTCTACGATGATGAACGCCCGCAGCGTGATCTTGATGGCTTGGGGCGAGGATAAGGCTAGCATTGTCGCTAAGACCGTTGAGGGCAAGGTTAGCGATGCCGTTCCTTCCAGCTATTTGCAGAATCATCCGAACGCCAAGGTCGTGATCGATCTTTCCGCCGCTTATGACTTGACTCGTATCAGTCATCCTTGGTTGGTGACTAGCTGCGAGTGGGATAATAAGTTGATCCGCCGTGCGATCGTTTGGTTGTGTCAGTTGACGGACAAACCGATCTTGAAATTGACAAACAAGGATTATAGCGAGCACGGATTGGGTGAGCTATTGGCGTTATATGGTTCCGCTTACAACGTAAATATCAAGATATTCAACGATATCCAGCATACGATTACCGGATGGCCGGGTGGCAAGCCGAACGCCGACGATTCCAATCGTCCGGAGCGTGCTAACCCGTATCCGAAGAAAGTGATCGTATTCAGTCCGCACCCGGATGATGACGTGATCTCCATGGGCGGAACCTTGCGTCGTTTGTGCGACCAGCATCATGATGTGCATGTGGCTTACGAGACTTCCGGTAATATTGCCGTAGGCGACGAGGAGGTAATCCGTTATTGCGAGTATTTGCGTGATGTATGTGAGAAATACTCTCCCGACTCGGCCGTGAAGGATAAGGCGAACGAGATCATCAACTACCTGCGTTACGAGAAGGTGGAGAACGGCGAGCCGGAGCGGAAGGATGTCCTCTTTATGAAAGGAACGATCCGTCGGGAGGAGGCCCGTCACGGTTGCCGCTACTCGGGCGTGAAGGACGATCATGTTCATTTCTTGGATCTTCCGTTCTACGAGACCGGATTAGTGAAAAAGAATGATTTGAGTGAGGTCGACAAGGATATCGTAAAGGCCCTGTTGCTCGAGATCAAGCCGGATCAAATGTTTGTCGCCGGTGACTTGGCTGACCCGCACGGAACCCACAAGGTTTGTCTGGATGCCGTACTGGCCGCTATCGACGAGGTGAAAGACGAGGAATGGATGAAGAACTGCCGTGTATGGATGTATCGCGGCGCATGGGCAGAATGGGAAATGGACCATATTGAGATGGCCGTACCTATCAGTCCGGAGGAGTTGCGCTTCAAACGTAACGCTATTTTGAAGCATCAATCGCAGGCCGAGAGCGCTCCGTATCTGGGTGACGACGAGCGTTTGTTCTGGCAGCGTGCCGAAGATCGCAACCGTGCTACCGCGGAGTTGTATCGCCAATTAGGTTTGGCTTCTTATGAGGCGATCGAGGCGTTTGTACAATATATCCCGTTGAGATAATATCTAGCGATAGAATAATCTGAAAGCCCTATCTGATTAAGTTCGGATAGGGCTTTTTGTTTTTGTGTTATTTTTTTCGTGTGGGCGTAAGTAGATCTGTTTCTATGATCGTATATAGACAAAGGAGAAGCCTTGAACTGTCTAATATAATACAAGAAATGTCCACATTGAGCATGAAAGACTATATTATTAAGAACCATGAGTTGAATAAATTTAAATTATTATATCTGGAGAATGCCCCCAGACTGATCTTTTATGCCTCGAAATATGTGGATAGCGATACGGCGGAAAATTTAGTGCATGATATATTCATCAAGATCTGGCAAAAGAAAGAGATTTATTCCGTGGAAGAAGGCTTGAAGACATACCTATTCCGTTCCGTTCAAAATGCTTGCCTCGATTACCTAAAGCATAAATCAATAGAAATGACTTATGCGGATGAGGTTGCTCGTAGACTAAAGATAGAGGAGATAGATTATTATAATCAGTCGGATGCGGCGGAGCTGGAGAAAGAGCGTCTGGACTCCGTTTACCGGGAAATAGCCAAGTTACCGGACAGATGCCGAGAGGTTTTTACGTTGGCTTATGTGGACGGGAAGAAATCAGTGGAGATCGCAGGAATGCTAAATATCTCTCAACGTACGGTAGAGGCGCAACTCTATAAAGGATTGAAGATCATACGGAATGTGTTGGCGCTTCTGGCACTGGTTTTATTTTTTAGATGAAAATACGGTAGAATACGTAAGTAAAAAGAGGAAACCGGTCGTATATATTATAAATGAAACAGAAAATGGAATCTAATAATTCGATAGAAGAACTGATCATACGCTATTTGCAGAACGAGATTCAAGAGGATGAACTTCGAGTGTTGGATGCTTGGATTCATGAGAGTGACGCTAATAAAGCCCACTTCTTTGAGCTTAAGGGGCTTTTTGACACTCGGAAAGAAGTGGCGTTCTTGAACCATTATTCCGTGGAGCGTAGTTGGGAGCGAATGGCTGGAAAGCTGGATGCGATCTCTGGCGTATCTGTGAAATCCAAGGTCCTTGGCAAACAGTTCTGGCTTTCATTCTTGAGATATGCGGCGATTATCGTAATCGCTATGGGAATAGGTGTGGGTATGAATCAATGGATAAGCAATCGTTTATATGCCGGCGATATGGAATATAACGAGATCGTAGTGGAAAAAGGCGGACGTGCGAACACGCTATTGCTATCCGACGGCAGTAAGATCATACTCAATGCCTCCACCCGTTTTAAATACCCCACCTCTTTTAATGGAGATGAGCGTGTGGTTCATCTGGAGGGTGAGGCCTATTTCGAGGTTGCGAAGAATCATTCGAAACCTTTCATCGTAAAACTAAAGAACCAACAAATCACGGTACTCGGAACCTCATTCAATATACAGGCTTTCAACGATGATCGCTTTAGCGTCACCACCTTATTAAGTGGTAGTATCCTGTTGGAATCTTTTGACGCTCAAGGACGGAAAATGAGTAGCATGAAGCTAAAGCCGAATCAACAAGCCCGGTCGGATAACCGGACCGGCTCTATTTTCTTGTCAGAGACAGATGCCTCGATCTCGAACGCTTGGGTAGGAGGGAAATATCGTTTCAAGGATGAGACCTTAGTCTCTATCGTAAAACGTCTGGAGAATTACTATGGGGTAAATATCCGCTTGGCGCATGACAGTCTGCGGAACATCCGCTACACAGGAACCTTCTCCTTGGATCAAGGTATACAAGAGGTGCTAGATATTATTAACTCAGAGAAACAATTCACTTTCACGAAAGACGGAAAAGATATCCTGATATCGGCGAGGAGCAAATAACAAAATAATAGATGTATAACCTTAAACATTCGAATTGCCTATGACAAATACCTGATCACAAAAAAGAATCGGGACTGACACCACTCACCCCCGATTCTTAGACGTTCATTATTCGTTTAATCACCTTTATCGCTGTCCTCTAAAAAGTAGCGAACAAGGTAAGTCATTAATAAAAAATAATTACAAACTTATGGAAAAAGTCTGGAATAGCGATGAGCTATTGCCTAAAAAAATTAAATCAATCATGAAGATCACATTGCTTTTTTTAATACTGGGTATATTGCATGTCTCGGCGGATACCTATGCGCAAAAAGCTCAAGTTACGGTAGAAGTAAAGAACGGGACGTTCTATGATGTCGTCTCGGAGATTGAGAAACAGACCGAGTTCATGTTTTTCTATAAGAGCGAGGATATCGATAATAGTAAGCAGGTGGATATACAGGTGAAGAATCGCCAAGTCACCGACGTGTTGAATGAGTTGTTGAAAAACACGAACTTGACCTACCGCATATCAGGTAAGCACATCACGATCTTGAAGAAAGACGCCGTACAGCAACAAAAGAAAAAGATCTCCGGTATCGTTACGGATCCGGATGGCATACCGGTTATCGGGGCCAATGTCGTGATTAAGGGTACGACGGTCGGTACGGTTACGGATCTGGATGGAAAGTTTAGCTTGGATGCGGCTAATAACGATATCCTGTCATTTTCCTATATCGGCTATGCGGAGCAAGAGATCGAGGTCGGGAATCGTACACTGTTTAACGTGAAGTTGGCCGAGGATTATAAGGCGCTTGAAGAGGTCGTTGTCGTTGGATATGGTACGATGTTGAAACGAAACTTGTCGACATCAGTGGGTTCCGTAGACTCGGAGAAGTTATTGGAGCGTCCGAATGCCACGAACGTATTCCAAGGATTGGCCGGAAAGGTGGCTGGTGTTAATATCGCCTTGAATTCTGGTGCACCGGGTGGTAGTCCTGCGATAAAAATCCGTGGTATCGGTTCTTTGAATTCTTCTAATACACCGCTATATGTGGTCGATGGTGTGGTTGGCGTGGATCCGGACCAGATTGATCCGAATATTGTCCAGTCTATCGATATCTTGAAAGACGCTACTTCCTCTTCTATTTATGGTGCGAGAGGTGCGAATGGCGTTGTGGTGATAACAACAAAGGAAGGTAAGAAAAATACGACGAATATCTCGTATAATACAGTTCTGTCAGCAGGAACGTTAGCTCGTAAAGTCGATGTCTTAAATGCGGAAGAGGCTTTGGATGTATTCAAGCGTGCTTATGAGGCTCAACCGGGACGTATCGCTCCCCATCTGGATCCGAGCAATATGTTTACGCATAAGAATGACCTGTTCAATCCGGACGGGACTCCGAAATATGATACGGATTGGCAGGATGCCGTGACTCGTACGGCTTTTTCTCATCAGCATTCACTTAGTTTCTCTGGAGGAAGCGATAAGCTGACCGCTGTGGCGAATGTAAGTTACAAAGATAATCAAGGTATAATGTTGGAGACCTATAAACGTCAGTTAAACGCATTTATCAATGTCGGATGGGATTTGAAAGAATGGTTCCATTTACAGGCCATGTTGAATGTTGGATCTAGTAATGCCCGAAACTCGGAGAATGCGATCTCTCGGTATACATTGGAAGCATTACCGTTCCTTCCGGTTCAATATGAGGATGGTACCTATTCCCGTAAAGGAGATTATCCAGGTGCGGAAGATACGGAGAATCCCGTGAGGATTTTAAAGGAACGTAAGAATATCGATAAGAATCAGTACACGTTGGCTAACGTGATTGGTACGTTTAAGATTACCTCTTGGTTAAAGTTAACGACTAGCTTCAGCCGCCAGGATGGTTCTTATATCAATTCATCTTATAACCCGAGTACCTTATTCGGCTATGGAGATACTCAAAAGGGTAAAGCGGAGAAAGCACATCGAAATACGATGTCGTGGACGAATGAGGACTACTTGACTTTTGATAAAAGCTGGAATAAGCATAACTTGAATGTCGTAGCGGGAGCCAGTTGGTATTACTCAAAAACAGAGAAAAGCGAGCTAGGGGCCGAGAATTTCTTCGATGATTATTTTGAGTACAATAATATGGGAGTTGGCACCGTACGTTCTAAGGTTGGCTCAGACTATACGGATAATAAAATGAATTCTTACTATGCCCGTATCAACTATAATTTTGACAATCGTTACTTATTGGGCGCTTCTTTCCGTGAGGATGGTTCTTCTCGTTTTGGCTTGAATAACCAATATGGTTTCTTTCCTTCATTCTCGGCCGCTTGGCGTGTATCCAATGAGAATTTCTTCGAGAACGCAAAAAAGGTGATTGATGATATGAAAGTCCGCTTGAGCTACGGTACGGTGGGTAACGCGGAAATCGGTGATTATGCGTCTATGGCACGTTATGAGAATAAACGCCTTCCTTTTGGCAAGGATATGACGACGATCGTTACGTTGAAAAGTATGGCAAATCCGGATTTACGCTGGGAGAAATCCAGACAACTTGATGCGGGTATCGATTTGAGTTTCTTTAATGGGCGTATCGAGTTTATGGCGGATTATTATCATAAGATTACGACTGATTTATTGTATGAGCTACAATTGCCTTCTAACTCGGGATATGAGAAAACTATGACAAATCTGGGTAAGATCCGTAATCAAGGTCTTGAGATGAGCTTGAATACACGCAATATCCAAAGCCGTGATTTCTTATGGACTACCTCTTGGAATTATACGATGAACCGATCGATGGTACTGGATATAAATGATAATATCATTGGTAAATGGGGAGGACGTATTGAAGAGGGACATCCTTTAAATGCCCTTTACGGCTATGTTCGCCTAGGTACATGGGGAACCGATGAGGCGGAAGAAGCCGCTAAATATAATAAGAAACCCGGCGATATCAAGTATTGGGACAAAAATGGTAATGGAATGAAGGATGGTGAAGACCAAGACTATATCGGAAATGGCGCTCCTAAATTCGAGATGAATATGACAAATACATTCTCGTGGAAAGGCTTCACGTTTATGTTTGATTTACAATGGGTGTATGGTAATAAGTTGATTAACTTCACTCGCCAGTTGATGGGTAACCGTGTGACATTCTCCAATGCTTATGCGGACATTCCGGTGAACGCTTGGACGCCGGAAAACCAAAACACGATGGTGCCTAGCTTGCGCCTTCCGGGAGATGGATATGAGAATGACGTAGATTCTTGGAGTTGTGAGCCGGGTTCGTTCTTGCGTTTACGTAATATCGGCTTGAAATATGACTTTAGTTCCCGTATGCTTTCTGCCGCTCACATCAAGAGTTTATCCTTGGGATTCAATGTGGAGAATGCGTTCTTGATTACGAACTATTCTGGTAGTGATCCGGAGGTGA
>ERZ772835.1081-NODE-1081-length-15768-cov-4.9517_pt1 | contig 15768 bp, 18 predicted proteins | sample MGYA00511901_ERZ772835 | MGnify/ENA primary metagenome ERZ772835 (study PRJEB29015, sample SAMEA2737729) | human gut metagenome | biome: human gut; feature: human-associated habitat; material: faeces | place: China | collected 2012 ...
ATTTGCCCGCTGGGGCGAGATCCAGTACATCTTCTGCGACAGCGCTGAGCAGACCCTGATAAACCATATCCGCGCCCGCCTGCGCCGCTGCAAGCTGAGCTGGCTTGCCGAACGGGTGGAGAACAGCGCTAAGATAAAGATCACCGACCGCATCCGCCTCACCTGCATCCTGATGGGCGGCGGGCGGTTCTGGCTCATGCCGGAAGCTGCCACCCTGCGGGATGCCCTCGCTACGGCCCTTTACAGCGGCAAGCATCCCGGCGTAGATGAGCGCCTCGACGACGGCAGCACCGACATCGACACACTGGACGCCTATGAGTACACCATCGAGCGCGATTTTAAGAGGTTGACGAACACATGAACATCACCGATTTTCTGGATCATCTGCATAAGACGCGCGGATGGCAGCTGGATGCCGATTACTACAGCCAGATCGAGACATGGCGGCAATGGTGGAAAGGCAACGTACCCGGCGTTCATACCCGCGCCGCCGAGTATGCCGACGGCACCAAAAAACGCACCATTGCCTCCCTGCGGATGCCCAAGCGGGTCTGCGAGGACTGGGCGAATCTGCTGCTGAATGACCGCACCACGTTTCAAATCACGGACGCAGCCACCGCCCGGTATCTTCTGGGCGACGATGAGCAGCAGGTGGGCGGACTGCTCCGCGACCTGCATTTCTGGACGAACGCCAACGCGCTGGTCGAGAAAGCTTTTTGGAGTGGTACCGGAGCTTTTGTCCTGAGCGTCGAAAATATGACCGTCGTGAATGGCAAGGCAGTCCCCAGCCCGGACGTCCGACTCAAGCTGGACTACGACCCGGCCCTCTGCATCCTCCCCCTGCGGGTGGAGCGGGGCGTCGTGACCGAAGCGGCCTTTGTCTCCGAGTGTCTGATGGACGGCAAGCCTGCCATTTACTTACAGACTCACACCGGCAACGAAAAGAAGCGCACCATCCGCAACGAATGGTTCCGCGTCACTGACTCCGCATCCGGCTCACCGGTGTTTTCTCCGGTCGAGAAGCTCCCGGAAGGCACGGTGGAAAGCGTCACGGTAGAGGGCTCCCCGCCCTGGTTTGCACTGTTCAGCCCGGGAGCTGTCAAAAACATCGATGGCGGCAGCGGGCTGGGCATGAGCGTCTTTGCCGAGGCGCTGGAAGAGGCGCAGGGCGTGGACCTTGCCTTTGACAACTACCGCGAGGACATCCGCCTCGGCCACAAGAAGATATTCTACAGTTCCGACATCTGCCGCAAGGTGGTGGACGATAAGGGAGTGGAGCACTCCATCCCGCCGGACGACGATGTTGTGAGCCAGTTTGTGCATCTGCCCGGCAAGGAAAGCAGCCTCGACCAATCCAGCGAGTACCACGAGTACAACCCTGACCTCCGCGTGGAGCAGAATCACCGGGCCGTGCAGGATATGCTCAACCTGTTTTCCTTCAAGTGCGGGCTGGGCTGTCACCGGTACGATTTCGAGAATGGCAAAGTTACAACGGCCACCGAGTACAACGGCAGTCGGCAGGACTTGGTAGCCGGCGCCAACAAGAACCAGATACCCATTGAAGGTGCGCTGATCTCCATCATCCGGGCCATCCTCTGGGCTGCAAAAGACTTGCAGAAGGCTACAGTCGTCCCCGACACTCCCATCTCGGTGAACTGGGACGACAGCTATATCACCGACGCCGAGACCCGCATGACCCAGATGAGGGATGACGCCCTCAGCGGCTTACTCCCCCGCTACAAGTATCTCTCGGCCCGGTATGGGATCAGTGAGGAGGACGCCCGCCGGCTGGCGCAGGAGGCCAAAGATGAAAGCCGCCAGCCTGAGCTGACCTTCGGCGGGGGTGCCTGATGCTGGCCCCGGACTACCTCGACCACACACCCGACCGGCTCATCCTGCTCTGGCAGCAGGCCGAGGACGACATCCTGCGGGACGTGGCCCGGCGCATCGGCAAGATGGACGCCCTGACGCCGACGGCCAACTGGCAGCTCTGGCGCTACCAGCAGACCGAGGCCGTCCGCAAGGATGTGGTGAAGCTTCTGGCCCGGTATACCGGCAAGAGCGAGGCCGAGATCCGCCGCCTGATGCAGGAGGCCGCGACCGCCGCACTGGAAGCCGAGGATGAGATCTATTACCATTACGGGAAAGAGCCAACGCCCTTCGAAGAATCGACACCGCTCCAAAACCTGCTCAACGCGGGCTATCGGCAGACGGCAGGCAGCTTCTCCAATCTCACCGCCACCACGGCCAACACCGTCTCCGGAGCTTTTGAGCAGGCGCTGGACAGGGCATGGCTCCAAGTGAGCAGCGGCGCGTTCGACTACAAGACCGCCGTCAAGCGTGCGGTGGACGGCCTTGCCGACTCCATGCCCTACGTCACCTACCCCAGCGGCCACAGGGATACGCTGGAGGTGTCCTGCCGCCGTGCCGTGCTCACGGGCGTGAATCAGACTGGAGCAAAGCTGCAGGAGGCCCGGATGGACGAGATGGGGGCCAGCTTCGTCGAGGTGACGGCCCACGGCGGGGCGCGCCCCAGTCATGCCGTGTGGCAGGGCAGGCGCTACCACCGGGGCGGCGCTGTGGACTACTTGGGCCAGCACTACGAGGACTTCGAGTCGGCCACCGGCTACGGCACCGGCGCAGGGCTTTGCGGCTGGAACTGCCGCCACACCTTCTTCGTGGTGTTCCCGGAGCTGGGAAGCCTGCCCGCATGGACGCAGGAAAGCCTTGAGGCCCTCAATGCCCGGGACATCGAGTACGACGGCAGGCTCTACACCCGCTACGAGATCAGCCAGATGCAGCGCGCCCGGGAGCGGGCCGTCCGCAAATGGAAACGCCGGTATCTGGCCGAGGACGCCGCCGGGGCTGACACCACCGCCAGCGCCATGAAGCTGAGGCAGGCCCGGCAGAGCCTTGCGGACTTCACTCGGGCCACCGGCGGCAGGGTGGACAGCGCCCGGACAAGCGTGCATGGGTTTGGGCGGAGTGCCAGCAGTAAGGCCAGCTATGCAGCCCGGAAACAGGAGCGGTTCAATGCTGCAAATACTGAGTTGCAGCAAATGCGGGAAGCTGGTACAATAAAGGCGAAAGGTCGGCTCATTGAATCCCCGTCTGCTCCAAATGAGATAAATTTTGAAAGCGACCACGTCTTGCAGCGCTGGGCTGAACGCGGTATGGGGCCAATGGATGCCGAACGCATCATCCGCTCCTCTAAGGTCGCAATGTCCCAGCGAAACGGTACACAGACCTGTTATTACTCTGAGCTGGGCTTTGTTGCCATCGGACAAGATGGCAATATATCCAGCATCGGCCCGCTGGATGAGGGCGGAAAGAAATTGATGGAGGTGGTCAAAAAGCATGGAATTCCGCATTAGTGATGATGTGAAGCTTGAAGAATGGTTTTGTCCCATTTACAACCGAAAAATCGACTGCGGCTTGTGCTTCGACATTTCCAACATCGGCGATGATATTCTTTGCCTGAAGGGCGACGATAAGCCGCCTTGCAGCTGGGATGAAGCCCACAAAAGCTGTCTCAAGTGTCAGCACTATGCTGACTGGGACTAACAACCAAATACCGCCAGCGTCTTTGCCCATCCGGGCAGGGGCGCTTTTTTCATGCCCATTCTGCCCGCGTGAGGACAGAGTGGACACCATCGCGGCGGGCAGCGCGTACCCTGCCCGGCAACATGCGGACGGAGAACCGCGTCAACAAACCGTAGTTTCACCCAAAGAAAGGGGTTTACTTATGAAGCGTGAAGACGTAAAGGCAAAGATTCCCGGCATCACCGATGAACAGCTCAACTGGCTGATGAGCGAAAACGGCGCTGACATCAACCGCGAGAAGACCGTCGCTGAACAGTTCAAGACCCAGTTCGAAAACGCACAGGCCCAGCTCAAGACTGCGCAGGACGGCCTCGCCAAGTTCGACGGCAAGAAGACCCCGGACGAGTACGAGGCCGAGTTGACCAAGCTCCGGGGCGATATGCAGGCACAGGCAGACGGCTTCGCCTTCGACTCGGCCCTGAACACCGCCATCATGGGCAAGAAGGGCCGCAGCGTCAAGGCCGTCCGCGCCCTGCTGGACGTGGACGCCCTCAAGTCCTCCAAAGACCGCACCACCGACATCGACAAGGCGCTGGAAGAAGCCGCAAAGGCAAATCCTTGGGCCTTCGGCGAGGCCGCGGAGGGCGGCAGCGTCCGCGTTTCCAGCGGTGCAGAGCACGGCACTCCGCCTACCGGCGACACCGATGCTGTCACCGCAGCCTTCAAGGCAATGAACCCCGGCATCAAGATCGACTGATAGAAAGGAAATATTATGGCACACGAAGCACAGGTTCGTTATTCCAAGCTGGTTGACCTCAAGCTCCGGGCGACGCTGGTCAAGAAGGTCGGCGTCATCTGCAACAGCCGCTATGAGGGCAGCCCCAAGGCCGGTTCCGTCAAAGTCCCCGTCCGTGACACTGAAGTTGCTGTGAACGACTACAACAAGCAGACCGGCGCAGAGCTGACCGGCGGCGACACCACCTATCTCACCGTCAACATCGACAAGGACAAGGCCGTCAATGAGATCATCGACGGCTTCGACGCCGCCAGCGTCCCCGACGATCTGGTGGCTGACCGTCTGGACAGTGCCGGTTATTCGTTGGCGCTGCAGGTGGATTCGGACGGCTCTGCGGAGCTGACCACCGCAGGCACGGCCTTCGGCACCACCACCGCCCTGACCGAAAAGACCATCTATGGCAACGTCGTGGACGCCCGCACCAAGCTCTCCACCGTCCATGTCCCTACCGAGGGCCGCTGGCTGCTGGTCTCCCCCGAGATCTATGGTCTGCTGCTGAAGAGCCCCGAGTTCATCAAGGCATCTGACCTTGGCGATGCCGTCGTCCAGACCGGCGCTGTGGGCCGCATCGCTGGCTTCACCGTCTTTGAGGATTCTACCCTCGGCGAGGGTGTGGAGTACATCGCCGGTCATCCCAACTGGTTTGCATTCATCGACGAGTGGGCCGTCCCCGTCCATGTGCAGGATCTCAATGGTTCCAGCAAGTACATCGGCGCGTCCGCAGTCAAGGGCCGCAAGGTCTACGCCTTCAAAGTCACCAAGCCCCAGACCATCCTCATCAAGAAGAAAGCGTGACCGAACCTCTCAGTCTGCCGACGGCAGCCAGCTCCCCTAACAGGGGAGCCTAAAAGGAGCTGATTTTTTTGAATTACTGCACCTATGACCAGTATGCAGCCGCCGGCGGCACGCTGGACGAAGCCGCCTTTGCCCCTTTGGCCGCACGGGCGTCCCGGCTCATCGACCGGATGACCTTTGGCCGGGCAGAGCGTCACGCAGCCGTGTGCGCATCCTGTGCCGCTGCTCTGGCGGATGCCTGCATCCAGATCATCGACGCAGCGAACGCCGTGCAGAGCGCCTGCACGCCGCCCGGCGTGTCCAGCGTCTCCAACGATGGTGTGTCCATGACCTTCACCTCCGGCGCACTGGCCGAACGGCTGGCGGCAGAGGCGGCGTACATCCTCGCCAACACACTGGGCAGCGACCCGCACGGCCTGCTGTATCGGGGGTGTTTCTGATGCAGACGCCCGTCACGGTCGTCATGCTGCTGCACGACGCGGTCACCGAAGCCGACCAGCCGGTCTGCAAGGTGTTCACCGGATGCAGCTGGCGGGAGACTCGCCGCACCTCGGCCTCCGGGGACCCCCAGAGAGTCGTCCATGTCCGTCTCCCGCCTGCGCCGGGCTATCTGCCCTATCCCCAGTGGGCGCGTCTGCCGACCGCAGAGAAGGCCGCACACTGGACGCTCAAGCGGGGCGGCAAGCTCCTCTGCGGCGCTGTCCGCAGCCTGACCGAGGCCGAGTATGCCGCCCTCGAAAAAACGCACATCTGCTGTACGGTGGCGGACGTCTCGGACGACCGGGGCATCCTGCTGCCGCATTTTCATGTGGAAGGGAGCTGAGAGAATGAGCGCACGGATCCCCTTTGGCCCGGTCGCGCCGTCAGCAAAACCGGTCTTCGCCCCACCGGACGGCTGGAAGTACCGGGTCGATGGTGTGCAGATGGAGCTGAGCTGGCGCCCCGACTTCGGCGCAGAAAAGACCGCTGCCCTGCAAAAGGCCCAGTTCGCCCTTGCGCAGGAAGCCGCGCGGCTCATTGACAGCTACGTCCCCTTCGACACCGGCCAGCTGAAAAACAGCGTTCAGACTGCATCCAACTACGAAGAGGGCCTTTTGGTCTACAATACCCCTTATGCCCGCAAGCAGTATTACCTCCATGCAGAGGGTACAGACCTTCGTGGAGAGACCGGCCTGCGCGGCTCCTACTGGGGCCAGCGGGCTATTGCTGATGTGGGCGAACATCTGGCCCTCTTCGGGGCCAAGGCCGTCACGACTTTCTGGGGAGGAATGGGACACTTATGAGTGAAAAAGCCACCATCACCGCGATGAGAGAATGGCTCAAGACCTGCCCTCTCATCGCCGAGGAACAGGGCGAAAACGGCGCAGCCTTCCGCATTTCCGGCCTCTCGCCGGAGCCTGTGGCCGAGTTTTCCATCGAGGACAGCCCCACCGACCCGGTGACGGCTGTTTTCTTTTCCGGCCGAAACCTCGCCAAGAGCTACATCTTCGTTTCCCGCCGCGACTACAGCGAGGCCCAGAGCGTCCAGATCGCGAACAGCGGCTTTTTTGAGCAGCTGACCGAATGGGTGCTGGCCCAGAACGACCGGCATCATCTGCCCCGGCTGGATGGCCGCAAGGAAGCGCTGCGCGTTTCGGTGACGTCCAGCGGCTACATCGTCGTCGCCGAGTCGGGCAGCTGTAAGATGCAGATGCAGCTGCGGCTTGAATATTACCAGCCCAAGGGCTGAAACGAAAGGAGTTTTCTTATGACTGTTACCGAAGCCGTCAAGCTGTCGGGCCTGATCCCCAGCGCCGACTATACCGGCGTGGAGACCACCGACGACTTCCTGCTGGCCGTCCAGACCGAGGCCAGCCAGACCGACGTGAAAAACTGGGTGGTCTGTGCCGACCATGTGCGGGAGCACAGCGGCGCACTGAACGCCTCCACCTCCGACAACACCTACATCCGCACCGGCCCTGTCACCACCAAAGGCAGTGTCCAGCGCACCCTCTCCATTCAGGGCGACCGCTATGTGGGCGATGCTTTTCAGGACTTCCTGCTCTCCCACAAGATCGCGTTCGGCTCCGGCCAGAGCGTGGTGGTGCCTTATGTTTACTTCTCTCTCCGCACCGGCAAGGGCGAGAAGGGCGAAGGCGCGCTCATCCTGACCAGCGATGTGGGCGGCAGCGCCGGCGCGAATGCCACCTTTGCCGCCGATTTCAAGGGTATCGGCACCCCGGCTGAGTTCGACTATAACACCGCCGTCGCGGGCTGAGAGAAAGGAGTACCGATAAATGCTGATCCATGGACAGGAATTTGATTTTTCGCTTATGAACGCCAACGACCTCGACCGTCTGGAGGATGCACTGGACGAGATGACCCGGGAGAGCGAGGCCGAGACAGCCCGGTGCGAACGGGAGAATGTCCGCCTGGGCGACCGTCTCCGCGCACAGGCCCGCGTTTCCATGCGCGGCCTCGACAAGATCTTGGGCGCAGGGGCATCCGCCCGTCTGGGGCTGAACGAAAACGATGTCAGCCGTCTGTACGACGTCCTCGACGAGATCACGCAGGCAGCCGCTGCTGAGAAGGCTCGTTATTCCCGCCCGGCGGCCGTCCCCCAGAACCGCGCCCAGCGCCGGGCTGAGAAGCGCCAGAAGGACAAGAAGCACAAGCCGCCCGTGAGCTATCCGGGCCAGCCTGCCGCCGCCCAGATGGTGGAGCGGGTGGACAAGGCCGCACGCCGTAGGCAGCTGCTGGATGAGCTGGCTGCTCTGGAAAATGGCTGACATCCTGCTGGACAAACTGCCCCGCATGTGGGCAGGCAGGCCCATCGACTGGGATTTCCGGCCTATGGTCTGGTTCAACGGGCAGTATCTCCGCCTTCCGGAGGACGAAAAGGGCCTGCCTGAGCTGGCCCGGGAAACCATGCGCCGGTTTTACCGCGTGGCTGTCCCGCCGGAGGAAGAGGTGGACGCTTTCAAGGCTCTGGTGGAGTTCTACACCGCAGGCCCGCAGGAGGTATCCGACCGCCCCGGCAGCAGCCGCACCGAGGAGCTGGCGCTGGACTACGTCACCGACGGCCCCGCCATCGTGGCCGCGTTCCAGCAGGCTTACGGCATCGACCTCACCCGGGCAAGGCTCCACTGGTGGCGGTTCAAGGCCCTCATGTCGAACCTGCCCGAGGAGACCCAGCTGGTGAAGATCATCGGGTTCCGGACGGCTGACCTCACGCAGTTTCAGGGCGAAGAGCGGGAGCGGCGTGCCGAGCTGAAGGAACGCTTCGCGCTGCCCGTTGCCCTGCGGAAAGGAGGCGGTCGCATTGTCACCCTGCAAGACCGCAACGAAGCCTTTGCGGCCCGCTTCCGGCGCTGACCGCGCCCCGGTGCTCTGCCCCCTGTGCGGTCGGCCTCTGCCGGTCTGGGCCATCCCGGAAGCCAGCGCCCGGGGCATCTGGGTCAAATGCAAGAACCCGGCCTGCCGCAAAGAAATCGAAATAAAACTCTAAGCCTGTGCCACTGTGCCTGCGCTCTTTTTCGTAAAGAGAGGTGGACACCGTGGCCGCAGATTTTTGCATTACCGGCGAAGTAAAGCTCAACAGTGACCCGGCTGAGAAAGCTACGAGCAAGTGGACCGTGGCCGCAGGCCAGCTCATCGCGGACTTTGCCAAGAAAGCGGCATCCAGCCTGAAAAGCGTGGTCAAGTCCGGTCTGGACTACAACGCTCAGATGGAAAGCTATCTGACCAACTTCAAGGTCATGCTGGGCGACGAACAGCTTGCCGCCGAGAAGCTGGAAGAGATACGCCGGATGGCCGCAAGCACGCCCTTCTCCCTGTCCGACCTGACCGAGGGCACTCAGACCCTCTTGCAGTTCGGCATCGCAGCGGACGACACCACCGGCGTACTGAAACGTCTGGGCGATATTTCGCTGGGCAACGCGGACAAGCTCCAGACCCTCGTGCGGGCCTACGGCAAGATGTCCAGCGCCCAGAAGGTCACGCTGGAAAACGTCAACATGATGATCGACGCGGGTTTCAACCCGCTCAATCAGATCTGCGACGCCACCGGCGAGAGCATGAGCGCCCTCTACAAGCGCATCTCGGACGGTAAGGTCAGCTTCAACGAGCTGGAAGCCGCCGTGGCCGCTGCCACCAGTGAGGGCGGGCAGTTCTACAACGGTATGCTGGAGGCCAGCCAGACCTTCAACGGCAGGCTGTCTACCCTGAAGGACAACGTGGCCGCGCTGACCGGTGAACTGACCAGCGGGCTGTTCTCGGCGCTCGGGGACATCATCGTCAAGGCAAACGAGCTGGTCGTCTCCATCACCGAGGACGACGCCAAAATGGCCGCGCTCAAGGAGACCATCGGCGTCCTGACGGCGGCAGTTGTGGCCGTCACGGCGGCAGTGCTGAGCTATAAAGCCACCGTGGCAGCAGCTACAGCTATCACGGCGCTGCATACCGCTGCCACCACCGCGATGGCTGCGGCCCATAAAGCTGCCGCCGCAGGAGCTACCGGTCTGCAAGTGGCACAGGCGGCATTGAATACCGTGCTTTCGGCCAATCCCATCGGGCTTGTCGTGGCCGCTCTGGCCGCTCTGGCGGCGGGGCTTGTGACAGCCTACCACACCAGCGAGACCTTCCGCAACATCGTGAATGGGGCGTTTCAGGCCGTCGCCAGTATTGCCCAGAGCACCATCGGTGCGGCCATCGGCTGGCTGGATAAGCTGAGCTACCGGCTGAACAGCTTCCTCGGCAAAGACGGCTATACCGGCTTCGACAGCTACGACGACTACAAGGCCAGCAAAACGCCCGCCAAGTCCAACACCACCACGGACGCAGACCGTCAGCGCCGCCAGCAGCTGCATGAGAGCCGCGTGCAGAAATCTCAGGCGTCCACCGGGACTACAGACGCGGCGGCATCTGCCACCGCTGCGGCCGCTGCGGCCACCTCTGCCGCCAAGAGCACAAAACAGGCTACGGCGGACATCATCAAATCCATCAGCGACACCACCACGGCGGTCAAGGACAGCGTGACTACCACCACCGAGACTGTCACCGAGACGCTGTCCAACGGCACCACCCAGCAGAAGCAGGTCATCACCTCCACCAGCCGCCAGATGGTGGACGGTGTGCTCAAGGACATCAAGACCGTGGAGACCATCGCGGCAGACGGCAAGCGGACGGTCAGCCAGACCATGGAGACGGTGCGGGATTTGGTCAGCACGGTCAAGGACACCTCCACGGCCATCGTGGACGGGGTAAAGACCACCACCCAGACCGTGACCAAAACTCTCGCGGACGGCACCACCGAACAGCAGCGGGTCATCACCCAGACGCAGGACAAGGTCATCGACGGGGTGCTCCGCACGGTGGAGACCGTCAAGACCATTGCCGCTGACGGCACCGAGCAGGTGGCCGAGACCATCAAGGACAGCGCCGCCAAGACACTGGACGGCCTTTGGAAAGAGATTCAGGACCGCGCCAACGAGGGCATCCTCGGCACGGTAGACGCCCTGTGGAACGCCGTCAAATCCGGCGACTGGGTGGGCATCGGCAAGTGGGCGGCATCCGCCCTCTACTCGGGCCTGACCGACGGGGAGAAGCAGCAGATATGGGATTTCGCCCTCTCGCTGGTGGACCAGCTCAACGGCGTCCTCGGCGACGCGGCGGGCAGTCTGGCGCAGGCGGCGTGGGGCATCGGCCAGACGCTCTTCGAGGGTATCACCGGCAAGTTCGGCGACATCTCCTCCATGGCCGTCAAGATGGGCGGCACCCTGAAAAGCGTGTTCGGGGCGCTCAAGGCCCCGCTGGCCGCTGCGGCCAAGGCCATCAGCGCCGGCCTCTCCGGCGGTCTGCTGAGTATGTTCCCCGCTATCTATGCGGGCTTCGCCGGCATGATCGGCACCATCGGCGCAGCCGTCGAAGGGATGCTGGCCGCCATCAGCGCGGCCCTCACCTCCACCCTCTTCGGCATCCCGGCGGGCCTCGTGGTGGCCGCTGCCGCCGTCGCTCTGGGCGTCGCCATCGCGGCCATCGTGTCCAAGCTGGGCGGGAGCCACCGCAGTTCCGGCGGCTCTGGCGGCAGCGGTGGGGGCGGGGGTGGCAGCTCCGGCCTCGACCTCGACACCCCCAGCATCACCGACGGGTCGAACAAGCTGACAGACACCATCGACGCCAACACCGCGAAGCTCACCGAGATCAACAAGTCCCTCGCCAAGCTGGTCAAGAGCGCAAACGCCCTTGTCCTCAGCGACAACATGGCCGTGAGCAGCCGGGTAGCGGCCTCCGGCACGGCGCAGATCGCCGCCGCTGCCGGCAGCTACCGCGAGGGCGACACCAACATCACCCAGAACATCTATTCCAAGGCCCACACCGCCGCCGACCTCCAGCGGGAGGCCCGCTGGGAGGCCGACCGCGCCAAGGCCCAAAAACGCTGAAAGGAGGTCCACCATGCGCAATGACCATCTCCGCCTCGTGACGGACGCCGGGGCCGCCCTCGACCTCGGCTGGGACTACGGCATCCCCTATCAGATCGACAACCTCTCGGGCGTGGACGTCACTCTTCAGACGGCCCAGGGCGTCAACCAGCAGGGCGTAACGGTAGAGGGACAGAGCGTCGAAGGCGTGGCCCACGAGGTCATCGCGGACTTCTGGGGGCCGGAGGGCGAGCGGCAGGCAAATCTGTTTTTGCAAAAGCTGCCCTTCTTCACTTCCGGCACGATGTATTTCGGGGATGCTTATTTCTCCCGCTTCGTGCTGCAAAAGACCCCCTACACCGTCCAGCTCCATCCTTACCCCCGGCTGGACTTCATGCTCTACCGCCCCAAGCCCTACTGGTACAGCCTCGAGAGCCAGAACGCTGTCATGGGCGGCTTCGTGCCGCAGTTCCGCTTCCCGGTCTGCTACGACAGCCACCAGTACAGCGAGTGGCGGCAGAGCTACTTCCTCAACGTCAAGAACCCCGGTGCGCTGCCGGTGCCTTTCACCGCGAAGCTCCGCTCCTCGGGTATCGTGGTCAACCCAGCCATCCGCAACAGCGTCACCGGGGAGCATATCGGCTTTGACACCACCCTGAACAAGGGGGACGTGCTGGAGATCTACCGCACCACCACCGACCGTCTGGCCGTCAAGCTCATCTCCGGCGGCGTGGAGACCAACGCCTTCGCCCTGCTGGACGAGGACAGCGACCTCATGGAGCTGCACCCCGGCGATAACGTCCTCACCGCCGACGCCGCCAGCGGCAGGGAGGGCCTGCAGGCGTCCATCTCCTTCTACCCGATGGTGGTGGGCATCCTGCCGGAGGTGATGAAATGACATTCGACGTCTTGGATGAAACGACCCTTGCCCGCCTCGGGAATATCGACGTATGGGTGTCGGTGTACTGGGATGAGCCCTACAACTCCGAAGGCAGCTTCACTCTGGAAGTCCGCCCCACCGAGGAGAACCTCTCGCTCCTGCGGGAGGGCCGCTGGCTCGTCCGCACCGACGCCGCGGTCAAAATCCCCATGCGCATCTGCCACCGGAGCAACGAGAACGAGGACGCCAATCTGGTCGTCACCGGCTACCCGGCCACGTGGATCTACACCAAGCGGGTGTCCGCATCGGCCATCAAGTCCGAGAACGCCGAGGCTGCCATGCTGGCCCTCGCCAAGGCAGCGGCTCCGTGGCCCAAGCTGGAGGTAGCCGAGCCGAAGGGCTTTGACACCACCTTCGAGCAGCAGACCAGTGGCGCGACCCTGTTTGACTATTTCAAAACGGTTTGTTCTGCCTGCGACCTGGGCTTCCGGGTGGTGCTCACTGGTAAAAACAGCGCGAAAAAACTCATGTTCGAGGTCTGGCGGCCTACTGCCGACCCCAACAACCGCTTTTCGACCAAGTGGGGCAGCCTGCGGGAGGCCAGCTGGGCCTTCGGCGACGGCAGCTATGCCAACGTGGCCCTCGTGCTGGGGGCGGGCGAGGGCAAAGACCGGGCCATGGTCTGGGCGGGCGACACCGCGGCCGAAGGGGCAGAGCGCCGGGAGATGATCGTGGACGCCCGGGACATCCAACCCGAGGACGGCGAGACCGTCAAAAGCGACAGCTACCTCAAGAAGCTGGCTGATCGGGGCGCGTCGAAGCTCCTCGAACAGCTCCGCTCCGGCAGCATCGAGATGACGCTGGACGCCGACGGCCTCGAGCCGGGGGACGTCTGCTTCTGCTCCCTGCCCGACCTCGGCTACAAGGCCACCGTCCGGGTGGCCGACATCATCATCCAGAGCCAGACCGACGGCACCACCCGCACCGCGCGGCTGGGTACGCCCGTCTGGCACAAGATCTAGGAGGCGATATTTTGAGTTCACCCGGCATTGTCACCTACCCGCTGGGCGGCATCACCTACGATGCCGAGGACGCAGCGGCCTACTTCTCCACCCGCACTTCCGGCGTGTTCAGCACCGAGGAGGATTTTGCGGTCACGGTGGCCGAGGATGGCGGCACCGCCGTCACCGTCGGCGCGGGCCGGGCGTGGATGCACGTCAGCCGCTTTACCGGCCAGAGCGTCACCATGCGGGAGGCCCAGACCCTCGCGCTTCCCCTCGCGGACAGCGCTCTGCCCCGCATCGACCGCGTCGTGCTCCGGTACGACGCTACCAGCCGCAGCACCTCTCTGCAGGTGCTGCAGGGCGCGCCGTCCTCCGAGCCGGCAGGCCCGGACCTCTCCCGCACCGAGATGGTCTATGACCTCTGCCTCGCCGAGGTCTCCCGCCCGGCGGGCCAGACCTCCGTCTCCACCGCCGACCTCACCGACACCCGCACCGACGAGGCCCTGTGCGGCCTCATGCGGGACGGCGTCACCGGCATCCCCATGGACGAGCTGGGCGCACAGGCATTGGCCAAGGCCAAAGAGACCGCCAAGCTTTGCGACAAGCTGCTGGCCAGCTACAGCGGCGGCTATCTGGGCATCTGGCCCGTGACCCTCCCGGCGGACGGCTGGGAGAGCTGCGAGGACATGCCCGGCTACGCCTACAAGCAGACCGCCGCCCTGCGGGCCGCGAGGGCGGCCACCGTCCCCTCGGCGGTGCCAAGCCCCGAGACCTATACCGTGGCCGTCACGGCGGGGCTTGCAGGCGTCTGCGAGACCGGCGGCGGCACCATCACCTTCTGGGCCGAGAACGTCCCCGAGGGCGGCATCCAGATGCAGGTGGAGCTGCTGGGACCCTCGGCCTCGACCGCTGACACCGGAGAGGATACCCTGGGCGACACCGTCCTCGAAGACACGACTTTGTAACGGAGGTACACCATGAAGTATGTGAAACAGCATTTTGTCATCGGCATGAAAGTCAGCCTGCCCGACGTGCTCAACCGGATGGAGGACGGCATCGCAGCCGCCTGCGGCGCGGCGGTGGAGGGCATCGGCAGCGTGACCACCGGCGACACACCCGCCGCCGGCATCCGGGACGGCAAGCTCTGCCTGACTCTGCCGCGCGGTGAACCCGGCCCGCAGGGCGACCCCGGCGAGGGCCTGAGTGACAACGCCAAGGCCCTGCTTCTCTCTCTGTTGGCCGACACGGCCCCCGACAGGGATGCCGCCCTCAAGGCCCTGCGGGAGGAGTGGGGTGTGGCCGACCGGAGCACGGACACCGAGACCGCCGCTGCCGAGACCCCGGGCGCTGCCGGGGCAGACACGGAGGCCGCCTCCGCCGAAAGGGGGGCCTGAGGATGGCGCTGGGAAGTGTGGCTGTCAGCGGCGGCATGAGCAAAAAAGAGAAAGAGAGGATGAGGTACATGGACGGGAAATTAGTTTGGAGTGCGGCCATGGGCGCTTCCAGCGGTATGAGCACCACTGCCCCGGCAGAGGTGGACTATATCGTGGTGAAGCCTATGGCTTTTGCTTTTATAGATGCTCGCCCTTACTCGCAGCAAAAAACGGCACGGGTTGCCCGAGGAGGCTCAGGTCATGTATCGTGGATGCAACATTCAAGGTACAACAGTTCGATAGCGTCCAGCAATTATGCAAAGGTCACATTTTCAGCCGAGGGAAACATCAGCATTTATTATCCGCAGGATAACAGTGATGACTACTGCACTGTTGAGGGCTACCACTACTACTGACCCTGCCGCAACAAAAAAGCAGCCCCCGGGTGGGGGCTGCGGGAGGGGGTTATTTGTCCCTGTAATGGGAGCCGCACTGGACGATCTTGACCACGCTGCCATCGATGCGGTAGACGATCCGATTTGCATCGTCGATGCGGCGGCTCCAATAGCTGGCCAGATCGCCGCTGAGGCGCTCGGGCTTGCCGATGCCCTCATAGCCGTTGCGGTCGATGTCCTTCAGAAGCTGTAGGATCCGCTTGAGCATCCTGCGGTCCTGGGTGGTCCAGTATTCAAAATCTTCCCATGCTTCTTCTGTCCACGCCTTAATCATCGAGCTTGACCTCGTGGATGGTGCCGCCGGTAGCCTCCATCTCCGCGATGGACTTACGCAGCCGGGCCTGATTCTGCTCTGAATAGAACGGGTCTACCGAAAGTTCAAAGGGCAGGCGCTGCTCCCGGGTCATCTTTTTAGCCAGCATAGTAACGGCGGTGGACATAGACATCCCCAGCTCGTTGCAGATGTGGTCAAAGCTGTTCTTCAGGTCGTTATCCATCCGGATGCTTACAGTGGTCTGTGCCAT
>ERZ772835.1089-NODE-1089-length-15711-cov-459.732_pt1 | contig 15711 bp, 20 predicted proteins | sample MGYA00511901_ERZ772835 | MGnify/ENA primary metagenome ERZ772835 (study PRJEB29015, sample SAMEA2737729) | human gut metagenome | biome: human gut; feature: human-associated habitat; material: faeces | place: China | collected 2012 ...
AACCTGCTGACGAGATAAAAAAAGATAAGGAATAATCAAGAAAGAAGACCGAGATGCTGAACGATTTCGATTCACCATTCGATATCACCGTAGATTTCCACAAGTAATTGGGCGGAGTTGAAAAAACACCCCAAAAATTTGGTAGTTTCACAGAAAACCCTTATATTTTCACCTATAAAAAGGAGATACAATTATGAATACAGCTACATATACATTAGATGTCCCTGCAACCGATATTTCTCTTTTCAAATCATTGATTAAGAAATTCGGGTGGGTTGCCAAAAAGCAAAAAGCCCCTAAGGCTTGTAGATTAGACAAGGCATTAGAAGCAGCAAAGAATGAAAAACTCTTTGCTACTAATGATTTGGATGAATTAATGAAGAGTCTTGCTGAATGATGAAATATACAGTTAAGTATTCAACATTGTTTAAAAAGTCATTTAAAAAATGTATGAAACGAGGTTGCTCTGAGGGTAAATTTCGTAAAGTCATTTCTATTTTGGCAGAAACTGGAACTTTACCACCAGAATATAAACCACATCCTTTAAAGTCAAACTATAAAGGGTGTATGGAATGTCATATTACTTCCGATTGGCTTTTAGTTTGGAAACAAAATGATAAAGAATTGATTCTGATTTTAACCGATACAGGTACACATAGTGACATTTTTGGCTGGTAGCCCACTAATATGAGTTATCTGAGTAAAATGTTATAGAAAGTTATAGCAAAGCGGTCCCATCCCGCACAACATGGCGAAGACCGCTTTGGTCCGCCAACCTTAGAGCGTAGCGGTTCCGAGCACCGAGTAGGGCGGTTACATCCCTAATCCCTATGGTAGGGATTTAGGGCTTGGGTATAGGGTAAGGACCCCCTCTTCGCAAGAGGGGGACAGGGGAGTCGAAACAAAACTTACGTTATGAACATAGAAGAAAAAAAAGCAGATTTTATGCGTCGCTTCAAGGCTTCTAGGGAGCGAAAGGCAGAATACATAGCACAAATGGAAAAGCGAATGCGTGATGACTATCGCCGCAGAACCGGTAAGGAAACAGAATCATTTTGTGTGTTGTAAGAATGAAAAAATTAGATTTAGTCAAGATTAATAGTTGTGCACCATATTCAGTGAAAGAAGATACGCAAGAAGGTGCATATACTTTTATCGCAGATTCAGGAGCTGAGTTTTCAATCGGCTTTATGCCTGATGATTTGATTCGATCCGATGAGTCCTACGAATGTATCATAGGTAATCTCAACGGTGTGAAATCACCTCGTGATAAAAATGTCAAAGCTACAGTCATAGCAATTGTAGAGGAATTCTTCAATGCCAATAAGGCGACGATGTTGTTTTTATGCTCTACAAGTGACGGCAAGCAATTGATGAGAGGAAGGTTGTTCAAGAATTGGTTCGATACATATAAGTATCGTAATCGTTTTACAATGGTGACATCTACTTTGTTAGATGAGTATGGAATAGACAATAGTACTATTGCATGTGATGCTCTCAATGCGCTATAATACGAATAAATAACATTCTTTATTTAAGTTTTTTATAGAAAAAATAAATAGACGTGGTAGAATATAAAACATCAAAAGGAAAGTTTGTATGTTTGGAAGGTTTGCATAGACCTTTCAATATACCATTATGCCAACTAGTATGGGTATGTAAGTTTATTGTTTCTTTATGGAAGGATGAACAGCTAACGTGTATGCCTTCTGAAATCAATTATCGATTTTTTAAATCTCATTTAAAAGATTTGCATCATAAAATGAAATCTGAGAAGAAAATAGAAGGGGTTATTCAAAAAGATAATGCAGATTTGATATATGAAAGAATCAAAAAACTCAAAATTAAAGAGTTAAAAGAACTTATCTCTAAGGTACTTTTATCTCGTAAAGAGAAAGTTGACAGAAAAATCTATAGTGCATATAAAAATACGTCGTATTACATAACATTGGCTAAAAAGTTGGATTTGATAAATGAAAGATATTATCCTTCCGAACGGGCAAAATCATTAGCACGCCATAAGACTACGTTTTTTTATTTAGATTCTTTTCAAAAAGATTTGATTTTTCGGATTTTGGTAGAGAAAGATAAAGATATGCTCATTCCTTTAATTATATCTCTTCCATTTGAGCAAAATGAAAAAGCGCCAAGAATCTATTTAAAGTATATTGAGAAATGTTGTGATGTAACGTTCTTTAAGTATATCACCAAAAGTCAGACTTCTAATTATGATAAAGTTAGACTTAGTTGGATAAAGCAATTAGGTGCTGTATCAAAGCGGGGCTATCTTTTAAAGAAATATGAATGGCTTAAAAATGAAGAAGCTTTCGCTGAACACAATGAAAACGAAAGGAAATTTTTAAAGCAAATTGTACGTAATGAAGAGAAAATGAACAAAGCTTTTAAGCAATTTGAACGCTCGTATCATACTTTGGTTTCGGAGGGGAAGCATGATGCTCTTTTCGTTAATTTGTATGATATTATGTCATTGATGCATTGCTCATATAATACATTGAATAATATAATAGCTCAGTATTATGAGCATAAAAAAGAAGAAAAAATAGTACTATTTACAAATTTAGTACAGTCAATTGATAAAAGACGAAGATTTTTTGTCAAAAAGCAAGTGCCTGTATTGAAAATTAAAATTATGTAATATGATTGATAGTTCGAAATTATGGACAAAACTCCCTCCTAAAGCAGATAATATTGAGGGAATAAGACAAGATCTTAAAGCAGGTCTTGTTCCAAATTTGCCTTATTTTATTATAGACAATAAGGAAGCAAAAGAGAAGATTTCTAAAGATATTTTAAATATAGATACTCAGTTTTCTTTGGCTTATATTATTGCAAATTATGGTAATGGTAAGACAAATCTACTTCGCTATTTAGAGTATTTCTTTAATGCAGTGAATAGCGATAGAAATATAATTGTTGCTTACTGGCGTGCAGATGTCGATAAGTATGATTTGATCTTGTTCTTACTATATATTATTCAGATTAGATTTAAAAAACAACTCATTTCTGCAATACAGGATCTCTCTATAGACGACCTTGATGATGCCGCTATAAAATATGAAGATGCTTTTGGTGCTATAGAAGAATATGTTAGTTGTATAAAAAGCAATAAAGGAGATGCTGATAAATTAGCAGATTTGGTTGATTTAGGTACAGGAAGAAAATATACAAAAGGGGCTTTTGGTAAGTATCATTTACCCCAATTAACAGATTATAATAGACGTGAAGTATTAGTTTTCTTCTTGAATATTATTGCCAAAAGTGGTAAATATATCATCTTTGCAATAGATGAATTGGAAAAAATTCATGAAAAATCTAAGGCAAGATTTAATTCTTTTCTGACTTCTTATCGAGAACTGATTGATTTGAAAAGCTATATCAATGGTCATTGTCTTATCACAGCTGCTACAGATGCGAGTGATGAAAATGCTCTTGCAAGTTTGAACCCTGCATTTCTGCGTAGAATTAAAACTTTTGTTTCGCGGTTAACTGCAATAGAGGGAAAAGAGGGCATAAGTGAGTTGGTTCATTATTTAAATGATTTGCTAAAAACTGGTAAATCCGCCGAAGAAGTGGACAAAATTATAAATATACTTGCAAAAAGTACTTCTTCAAATAACAATTTAATTGTAAAAAATGCATGTGAGAACCTGATGGACTCTCAAGTGAAAACTTGGGAAGAACTGTTGGATGAATATAGCTTAAGAGATATCTATAAAGAAGAATATGAAAAGCTTAAATTGAATGGTGCTTTTGAGGGGATATATACAAAGTTCTTTGATTCTCTAAGCAGATATGTTAAGGTTACGTCTGATTTGGAATTAGAAGAGGTAAAAGCATCCGAACGTGTTTTGGTGAGGAATGAACAACAAGAGGTCTTGGTCTTTTTGTTCTCTGATGATTTTGAAAGTAATAAAAATAGACTTGATAACATTTCTTCAACTTATCCTGCTTGTTCAATAAGGATATTCCGTCCTCTTTCGGCAGATGCCTCATTTGATATAGAACCTGAAAAAAAAGTAAAAGAAATTGTTACATACAACCCAGAAGAGTTGATGACTCTGTTTGATATGTTCTATGATAACTATACTGAGTATGGTGAGAAAGTTCAAAATGTGATCCATACTTATTCAAACAACGTATTTTAGGTTATGTTTAAAAGAATTCGAAAGAATAAATTTACTAACTTTAGTATTCTAATAGAAGATTTGTTGAGTCCTTTTTGGGATTTAGGAAAAGTCTTATTAGGTGAATCAAAAATATTGGAAATTTTTGCGCCTGAAATACTAAAGGATTCTAAAGAGGTATTCGATAATCAAGAACAGCGAGAAGAGACAGATGAGATAAAAGATAAGAAAGATGCAATTATTTCACAGGGCTTTAATGATTATGTGGTAGAAATAACAAATAGTATAATAGATAAAAAATCTTTGGATCATCGAGGTTTAGATTTCCCTATATTGTTGATTTTTAGAGATCCGATAAATGACTCGTTGTTCTACATTTCAGATAGTGAAAAAGATAAGCCAGAGGATGAGAAACAATTGGATTCATATGTAAAAAGTCGAAAGCTGATTTCTTCTTTTTTGCAAAAGACAGAAAACGAAGATTTAAAAAATATGAACAAGGTTGATACACCTCCTTTATACTCAAATGTTCTTGATTGTGGAAAATCTTCGATTATAGAGATGCCACTAATTTCTATGTCCTATTTAAATACTGAACTATTAGGTGGCTTTGAATCGGAATGTGTTGATTTATTGTGGATTAATCAAAAACGAATTCGTAAGTTTTATGAAGAAAATTTTCCATCATCCTTCCAAAATATTAGAGTCTTACATAATGAACAATATGTTAAAGGGGGATTAGTCGGTGATTATCTTTTTCCTGCTTTTCCTTTATTAAAGGACTCGCTTCTAAAGCACGATAAGGTATTTGATTATGTTTGGCTCTGCTTAAAACATAAAGTTGTTTGTGATATCTCTCATGAAGAGAAGAAAGGGTTTTATAATGGAAAGGAACTATTACAATCTTTCATGAAGTCATGTAAAAAAGATGATTTTACAAAGGAATTGTCTAATTTGCAAGATAATTTATTTATAGCTAAAGAGGACATGTCAGAAGAGGGACAGCAATATTTTGACAAAATGCTAAAGATTCAGGAACTTGATAAATTGGAAACTTATAAGTTTTATATAGATGAGCCCCAAACTGAAAACAAAAATGTGTTTGGAATTTATCAAAATGTCAAGTTAGATGAGGATTATCATTTGAAATTCCTTTTCGAAAATACGGGTGATAAATTAGCAGATAAAAAAATAAAATCATTTAAAAAAGATGCTGTTTGGGTTTTTAAGCCAAAAATAGCTCAGTTCTTCATAAGTGATTTCTATGAACAATTACTTTATTCTTCTTTGGAAGAATTGAAGAAATCTCAAGCAATAGAAGATTATTTGAAAAATTACTTTGCAGAATATTCTGCTGGTGGTAAATGTGAAATCGATGCAATTGTTAAAACAAAAGATAAAATATTCTTTGTGGAAGCAAAAACAACTCTTACATTAAATCTCATAAATAAGTATATATCAAAGTGCCAAAAAATCATTAGGGACTTTGATGAAATAAAAGATCATATTGGTTTTCTTATAGTTGGGTATTTTAGTCATTCTGAACTTAATGTTTTGAAAAAAACTGTCCATCATGATGAAATTCCAGAAGGCTATAATGAAGAGCGTGATGGATTGTCCAATACACCTTATTATTTTGAAGTTCCAATTGGTGAGAACCTTGATCATAAGTTGACATGCTTTACGGAGTTATCCTATAGTAAGTTAGAGTCAACTCTCAAAAGTGTTTTTAAGTAATGAAACTACCAGTAACAAGATATTATGGCTCCAAAAGGCGAGTAGTAGAGGCAATTTGGAATGCTCTTAATGAATCTGCAGAATTGAAGTTTGATTCTTTCTTAGATTTATTTGGAGGTACAGGAATAGTATCATATTATATGTTGTCGAAAGGTAAGCATGTATGTTACAATGATCTCTTTTCCTTTAATTGCGAAAATGCAAAAGCATTGTTGGCAACACCTAAAAATACATTCAGCATAGAAGATGCTTTGTCTTTATTGAATCGTTATGACTCTGTTCAATATGCTGATGTCATAGAGCGAAATTATCATGATATATATTATTTGGATGAAGAAAATCGAATAATAGATACGGTTGTTCAAAATATACAATATTTACCTTATGAAAAAAGAGCATGTGCATATTACATTCTAAATCAAACCTGTTTGATTAAAAGACCGTTTAATATATTTCATAGGCGAAATTTGAATCTTCGACTAAATCACCAACATTCTTCTTTTGGAAATTATGTGACTTGGGAGAAGGGTTTTGAACAATTGTTTACTCAGTTTACTGAGGAACTAAATACTTTCCAATTTGAAAATCCTCATGATATTTCGATAAGTAATTCAGATGCGTTAGCATGTGATTTAAACTATGATTTAGTTTACATAGACCCACCTTATTTTAATGATGGTACTCCGATTAGCTATCATTCACGCTATCACTTTTTGGAGGGATTAATTCATTATGAAGATATAGAAAACCATATCAATCGAAGAAAAGCAAATTTAGAGATAGATATAAATGGTTCAAGTGACTTTGAGAATAAGGTAACTTTTATTCAAAATTTACGTAAGCTGTTTGCTCGATATAAAAAGTCAATATTGGCATTATCTTATACAACTAATGGATATCCTTCTATTGAAGAATTGGCTGAGACGATGAGCGAATATAAAAGAGAAGTTCAAGTAATTTCATTAGGAAAAAAGCCTTTTGCTTTAAATCGGAAAAATGAAGGGCGTGAGGAAATGTTGATAATTGGAAAATAATGTTTATGAGATACAATCCGCAAATGTAATCTTATAATAAAAACGTAATGGAAAATACTTCAATGTTATACATGGTATTCATAGCCCTGTTCTTATTTGGCTCAGTTATAGGCTGGTTGGTAGTCTATTTTGTGCGTAAGTACAAAGAGTACACTCCGAAGGTCTTGCGAGATACTGCATTGCTGTTCTTGGGAGGAGTCTGTTTAGAGTCTCTTTTGGGGTTGATGTATAAGAACTTATGCATAGTAGCACTGATCATATAGCCTATATGCTTGAATGCATCAGTAAAGGGTATGGACAGCTATGTCGTGGTCTAATTTCCGAAGAAGAGTTTGAAAACTTGATTAAAGGTACAGATTTGAGAAAAAAAATGTTTGAAGAGCTTACGGGCGGTTATTGGGGGGACATGTATCTGTCTCTAGACCTGACAGCCTATATTAAGGCAAAAGGTTTGTTTGGCATATAGATAGGCAAAAAGGGTGAATAGGGGCGAATGAAATATACTATCTAAATAAACTTTAAAATCTTACAATTATGGCAACAATTATGGAAATACGAAAGTTTTCATCAATCAAACTTGATGATGTCTTTTTTGATAGTTTGAAAAATGACTATCCAGGTTTTGAAGATTGGTTTAATCGTAAGGTGAAGGCAGGAAAGGTAGCCTTTGTGCAGTACGATGATGAAGGAATGTTGCAAGGATTTCTTTTCTTAAAAGATGAGACTGCAGAAGTTGATGAGCATATAACTCCATTGATGGAGCCAAAGAAACGCTTAAAAGTTGGCACTTTCAAAATAGAAGCCCATAACACTCGTTTGGGAGAAAAGTTTATCAAGAAAATTATGGATTGCGCTATCTATGGTGGCTTTGATGAAGCTTATGTTACTATATTTCCAAAACATGAGGGATTGATTAGACTTCTTGAGAAATATGGATTTGAGAACTTTGGCAAGAAAGGTGACGAAATCGTTTTGGTTAAAGACTTTACTGTTTTCAAAGATGATATTTATTTGGATTATCCTATGATAAAAACTAAGGATAGTAGAAAATATTTACTATCAATTAGACCAAAATATCATACACCTTTATTCTCCGATTCTATTCTGAAGACAGAAGAACGTGACAGCGCAGAATTGATAAAGGATGTTTCTTATTCCAATAGCATACATAAAATTTATGTTTGTACCATGCCAGATACTTCAGAATTGCATTCTGGTGATTTGGTTGCTATTTATAGGACATCTGATATTCCAGGTCGAGCAAGGTTTAGAAGTGTAGTGACTTCCATTTGTGTTGTGGAAGAAGTAAAATACAAGTCTGATTTCACAAATATTAATGATTTCTTGGAATATGTAAAATCTTATTGTATACTTTCCACGGAAGAACTTGTTAAATTGTTTCAGAATGAATGTCTTGTTGTGATAAAGATGACATATAATGTCGCATTAAGCAAGAGAGTAACAAGAGGAATGTTATTGGATAATGCAAATATGTCTTCAAATACATATTGGGGATTTATGCAATTGACAGATGCCCAGTTTGATTATATCTTAAAAAAGGGAAAGGTAAATGAAAATTTTATTGTCGATTAAGCCACGCTTTGTCGAGAAAATTATCTCAGGAGAAAAGTTATACGAATATCGTAAAGTGGTTTTTAAAAGAACTGATTTAGATACGATAGTTGTCTATTCTTCTGGTCATGTTAAGAAAATAGTTGGCGAAATTAAGTTTAAGAGAATAATATGTGATACTCCTCAGAATATTTGGGCAAGCACGGGAGCAGATTCTGGTTTGACCGAGGAGGAATTTAGAGACTACTTTAAAAATAAGCGTGTTGCTTATGCTATAAAGATAGATTCTTTTATTCCATTTAAGAGTTCAAAAACTATACAAGAAAAATATCCAGGTGTAAAGGCTCCACAATCTTTTGTATATTTAAAATAGACAAGGAAACCTTGTACACTTAAAAAAATATAGATAGTCATGATTTACAAAAGAGATAAATATGATGAATTACCAGATGCTTTTCAAGTACGGTCTTTGCTGAAGAAAATTCAAGATATAACGCCAGTGAAGCATCTGATGCCTACGGAACGTGTTGTAGATGGTGAGGATAAATATTTGCTTACCCATTTAGCTAATGGAAGATTTGTCATTAAACCTAACATTACTAAGCAAGGTGTTTTGTATTATGGAAATTATAATGGCGATAAATTTAAAGAAAAATTTATTTCCAAATATTATACAACACAAACAGAATTTAAAGAAATTCATGATGAATTAATGTATAATAATGTCAGATTAGAACAATTTAAATTGTTGGTCGAGACATTTCCTTTATTCGATTTGCTAAACAAAGGTATAGAAATTCCTGAATTGAAGTTTAAGTTTAGTTTAGGTAATCCTTATGGCTTGGCTTCCATTTATGGCTTGCCTTCCCCCTTTGTTGATTTAACTTCTTCAATGGATGTAGCTTTGTTTTATGCAACAAATAAATATGATGAAAGTACCAATCGATTTGAGCCGATAAAAGAGGAAGATGCCAAGGAAGGTATCGTCTATATTTATAGAATACAACAACCCTTGGGGCAAACTCCTTCCTTATCAACTCTAGGTGTGGAAGTGTTCCCTCGGACATTTAATTCGCATACATTTTTGTCGCATCTTCCTCCTGCACAAGACTTCAATGAAGCAGAAAATGTCTTCGGACTGACTTTTCAGCATAGAAAAGTGGTTTCTGAATATTTTTCAGATTTGTTTAAGAAAGGTGAACTTTTGCAACCGCAAAATGATGTGTTGTATACTAAATGGAAAAATATACAAAGTCAAATTTATGAAGAAGCTGTAGATATAAATATAGCGAAGAACCCAGAGGATAATAAGGGTGACAATATAACATACTTGGAGAAAAAAATCGATCAACCTATAACCCCTGGTAGACCAACTTTTACAAAAGCCGATTTGCTTCGTGTTGATTTACTTGGATTATGGAAGGAGTTTGTTGATAGAATAATTCCTCAGAATGAAGAAGATTCTAAAATATTAGAAACATTGAGACTTCTTCCAAGCTCAGAAAAATATAGTAAATATTTTGATATAAATAACTATTATGAAAAGAGATAGAAATTCAATCATCTATTTGGCTATAATTGTATTTGTTATAATCTTTGTTTGTTATTACGTCTATCTTGCAGAGATAAATCGAATTATCGAATATTCGGTAGGACTGGGACAGACAAAACTTGCCACCGCTGGTACCTTGGGAGATACTGCGGGACTGATAAATGCTTTATTTTCTGGTCTGGCGTTCGGTGGAGTGATTTTAACGATTATCTGGCAGATTCAGAATGATAAGAGAGGTCGCCAGAGTGGACTGAAAGTGCAGTTTGAAAACACGTTCTTTAATATGACTCAAACATTTGAGAAGATAATAGAAGGATTGAGTATAGAGAACAAAAGTAACAAGCATGAAATTGATAGCCATGACTTTCTTTCAAATATATATGAAGATAAGCATAATACAAAATCAACATCTGTAAGCTTACAAGAACCGACCAGTATTAAGGGTAGAGCACTATTTAAGTATTTGTATGAAGAGCGTAAAGTTGACGGAAAACAGCTTGTAGAAAGTATTCGTGAATCGGGTATTACAGCTTTTGAGAATGTGATGGATGGTATTCTTGATCATTATTTCCGCTATTTTTATAGAATATTGAAATTTATAGATGATACAGAATTGATAGACAGTCAGCAAAAGTATTACTATGCTTCTATATTCCGCGCTCAATTATCAAGATATGAGTTGTTAATGATTTATTACAATGGCCTGTCTAAGTTTGGTCGGGAAAAATTAAAACCATTATTGGAGAAGTATTGTGTGTTTAAGAATCTTGCAGAGATTCCAGAACTCATGATTAATCTTGATGATAAGGAAGGGAAGTCTCTAATCCAAGGGTATGATGATTCTGCAATGAATCATAGATTGATTTATGATGGAAATTCAATATCGATAGTGATTAATTCTGTTGGATATTCAATAGTTTTAATAATGCTGCTCGCTTTGTCTGCCTCATGCTTAGATAATTTTATATTCAAAGATATTTTTGCATTGCCTGTGCTTAGGGATAGTTCTGGAAAAATAATATGTTTGATGTTCGCGCTTATGATATTATATGCAATGCAAGCATTCTTCATTTTTAAGGGTATTGATGTGAAAAATGTAGCATATACAAGCAAATGGGACAAATTTAGGTATATATTGAGCAATTATTACAATGCTAATAATCTCCAATTAGTGATACCGATTGTTGTTGCGTTAAGCTATCTATGTGGAATGCATGCTTGGTATGGTTATGGTTTTATATTATATGTAAATCTAATAATGGTTTGGCTATTCATAAAACCAGTAATTGCTGTAGGTTTTACTGCTTATAAGATTTATCAATTTAAGTAAGATTCAGAATCATGAAGAATATCATAGTAATCATATGGGATTTTGACAAGACGCTTGTCAATGGGTATATGCAGGATCCAATCTTTCAAGATTATGAGATTGATGCCCATGAGTTTTGGACGGAAGTAAATGCTTTGCCAAAGGTAAAGCACCGTTAGCCCGTATGGCGGTACCTATTATAATATATTACCTTTACATCCGTAATCAAAACAGTGTGATAATGGAAACAATGGAATATTTCGGAAAAGTGATGCAGGATTACAACCATAATCGTAAAAGTCGTTGCTTGCGCAAGTATTGTAAAGATGAGGCAGTTGATTATGACTGGATCATTGAGTAAGATAAAACAATTATGAGCGAGGAACAATACAATGAATTGCTGAAAGCCTATACCAAGGAAGCTTTGGCAAGCATGATAAAGGCTGATATACGCAATAGGTTTCCCGAACCTTACGCCAGTATGTATTTGCCAGCAATTTGATAATTTCAAGAATGTTGCAGACTTCTTTGAATTTGCAGCAAAGTTAATGAGAAGATAATGACATGTTTAACTTGTCTTTGCTTTCCTCTGATTCATATAAAATATGTCTTAAGATTAGGCATAAAAAGCATCGTATCAAGGCGGTCCCATCCCGCATAACATGGCGAAGACCTTTGATGGTCCGCCAACCTTATAGCGAAGCGGTTCCGAGCACCGAGTAGGGCGGTTTCCTTCTTCTCGCCTGAGGAGAGAAGACCGAGATGAGAGGTGGAGCCTTCCTTAACGGTAAGGAAGGACGGGTAGGTTTTCGAAAAATTCCTTCTTTAATGGGAAAAAGCGATGCCAGTGAGCGCAATGAAAGCTGTCTTTCAAATTGCCGAGTGCAGCTTATCTTCTGCAAAACGATACAAATATAACATTTTTCAAAAAAACTGATAGGTGTAACTACTTATAATATAGTGGGGACGCTGTATTGGTGATATACCTTATTCGTGCAATTCGTGTTCAGTAAAATCAATGCGTAATTCGCGTGCAGAGAAATATCTATTGCTGCGAAGCTTAGTGAGAACCGTTGCTGCAACGAGAGTATCTGTGCAAATCCGTGAATTGAAAATCGGCGGCCGAAGGGAGATTTGTCCACCGGACCCACTGACCAGTGGGAAGTAAAGCCAAATCTGTGGGAGATTAGAGCAAGAATCAAAAACTCCTCCAAAAATTTGGTAGTTTCACAGAAAACCCTTATCTTTGCTGCGAATTAAATATAGAAGTTATGGCACAGTTAACATTACAGATAGATAGTCCATCTTTGTTGGAGCAATTAAAGAATGTCCTCTCTCTTATGAGAGGCGTTAAAATAGTTTCAGACTCCCCAGTTTCAAGGAGTGCTGCTTTGGAAGATGTTCCAAACGCAGAAACTTTGGCAGCAATGAAAGAGGCTGAGAGTGGTCATGATGCGGGAGTAGTTCGAGTAGATAGCTTAGAAAGTTTCATGGCATCAATGGAGGAATAGGGTTTATGAAAGAAATTCGAAAGACCTCGCAGTTCAAGAAAGATTATAAGCGTTTTAAGAATGATAAAGAATTTGTAGAAACGCTTATGGGGATAGTTAAGCTTTTGGCAGAAGGCAATCAGATACCGGAAGAATATAATCCTCATTCTTTGAAAGGCAACTGGAAGAACTATATGGAATGCCATATAGAAAATGATACACTTTTGATTTGGTTTGATAAGAACAATAATGCAATAGAATTAGTTCGTTTAGGTTCGCATTCTGAATTATTTGGTAAAGGACGTAAGCGCTGATCTCCATAACAGTCAGGCGGTCCCATCCCGCACAACATGGCGAAGACCGCTTTGGTCCGCCAACCTTATAGCGTAGCGGTTCCGAGCACCGAGTAGGGCGGTTACTGGCAAACGACAATAATATACAGCCTATGGCTGATGATTCACAGATAGTTCTTTATCAACCAGATGAAAGTATTTCCCTCCATGTAAGAATAGATGAAGCTTTCAATACGGTATGGCTTTCTTTAGACCAAATGGCAGAACTATTTGGTCGTGATAGGAGTGTTATAGGCAAGCATGTGCGAACTATATTTAACGAAGGAGAATTGCAGAAAGAATCAGTTTGGGCAAAATTTGCCTACACTGCCTCAGACGGCAAAACATATCAAGTTGATTATTATAATTTAGATGTTATAATATCTGTAGGTTATAGGGTAAAGTCCGTACAAGGTACAAAATTCCGTATTTGGGCTACATCTGTTTTACGCCAATATCTTCTCCAAGGTTATTCCGTGAATCGTCACTTGATAGCCTTACAGGAGAATATGGACAAGCGTATGACCCATATTGAGGATACCCAGGCTAAGCAGCAACAGCAGCTTGATTTCTTTATTCGGACTTCGACCCCTCCTGCAGAGATGGTCTTCTTCGAAGGTGATTTCTATACAGCAAGAGTTGCTTTAGAGAACCTGGTTCGTTCTGCCAATAATCGAGTAATCATCATAGATGGCTATGTTTCATCGCTAACCCTGAGTGTGTTAGATGTTCGTAAACCGGAAGTTTCAGCGACAGTTTATACTGTAGGTGTAGGTCAAGGAATGCAACGTCTCATGGATGAGCATGACCGTCTCTTCCCCGATAATCATATAGATATTAGAAAATGGCGAAACGAGTCCCATGACCGCTGGCTTATCATAGATGACAGCCTCTATCATTGTGGTCATTCATTAAATGCCAATGGCGGTCATAAGATTTCCGCCATAACCCTGATGGGAACCTCCCCAGAAGTAATCCTCTCAAAAGTAGAATAAAACAATATTCCTCATTCGAGTGGCGACAAGTGCAGAGCGATACTGCAATGAGGAACAAAAATGGTGGTCTCAACCAGCAAGCCGCCCCCCATGCCCCCCCCAATCAGCAAGCTATAGCAAATTATAGCAAGTTATACCCAGGCGGTCCCATCCCGCACAACCATGGCGTAGACCTTTGATGGTCCGCCAACCTTATAGCGTAGCGGTTCCGAGCACCGGAGGGCGGTTACATCCTTCCTTTCTGAGAAGGGAAGGCTTGGTTAGGATGTATCAGGTGTATCTGTCATCATCACAAAGGTTGCAACCCAACGAAAGATGGAGAAACCACCACGCAAATCTATCTCAATTCTATCAAAAGCTCAGAAGTAGATGATGCCAACGCCAAAATACTGGCAGCCCTATAAGCCACAAAAAAGAATAAAAAGAGGGATTTTGTAAAATGAACCAAAATGAACCATTTTTCCTGAATCTTTACATGAGAGATACAGAAAAACCGAAAACTTTCGTTCAATCAACGACTTAGGAAATTATGTACGAAAAGAATAGTAAAATAATGTTGATTTTCGTAGAATGATATTAATTTTTTAACACGCATAATTTGCTAGTTTCCAACAATTTTCGTATTTTTGCAAGGAGATTCTGTGTCTCTTATATCGAGATTCAGATGAACGTCATCAAAAAACGAACTTGATTCGCATGATGAAAGAGACAAATATACACTCACAGGTTACGTCCACTATTGCAGGGGACGACGGCGAAGCCATGGCAAAAAGTGAAGGATATGTAGCTGAAAATGGTTTTGTAGCAACAGATCCGACGCACTTTGGAAAGCCGTATCATGATAAACAGTCGAGGTAAACGTGTTGTCCGTGAGGCTGTTTTCTTACCACCTTTGTCTTTGTGAGAGTTGAGGACAAAAATCTTAATGAAATCCGAAACATCTGCGGTGCTACCAAAGAGATTAAAATGGTGAAACTGGAGTTCTTTAAAAAATAGATGCTATTGGTGTGGCTTTACATTCCTCATTTGTATTAAAACTTCAATATATAGATTAATTTGATAAATATAGAATGCTTTATGGAAAAGAAAATGAAACTATACGCCTATAAAATAGAGAATGATAAAATTTCAACATCACATTCTGATTTTTATGACAAGATAGTCTTAAAGTTGAGTCAAACATCTGCAATAAAGCTGCGTTGTATGACTTTGAATGAGAGTTCTAATGAAGTAGACTTGTTGGCTTCCTATCATATGGACAATAGTAAAAAGGTCCTTTTTGCAAATATAATGAGAATAGCCCCCACAAGGGAAATGCCGAGTCTTCCACCAGACTTTTTAAATCGCGAGGAAATTTCTTATTCTGATTTAGAGGGGTTGAACGAAGATGAGCAAAAAATGACATGTAAAAGCTCTTATTACATTGTTGTTAACCAAAATCATTTGGTAACAAATCTTCCTAAAACAAGTATATCTCGGTTTAAAACATATCCTAAAATCCGCAAGCAATCTCAATGGCAATCTCAATGGCAGTAAAGAGCTTGA
>ERZ772835.1121-NODE-1121-length-15132-cov-2.46952_pt1 | contig 15132 bp, 13 predicted proteins | sample MGYA00511901_ERZ772835 | MGnify/ENA primary metagenome ERZ772835 (study PRJEB29015, sample SAMEA2737729) | human gut metagenome | biome: human gut; feature: human-associated habitat; material: faeces | place: China | collected 2012 ...
CGGCGTCAAGAAGCTCGCAGTATTCTTTCAGCGTAATCGGCTCGTCGCCTAACAGTTCCGAAAACTTGTCAAACAACTCCATGACGATCCGGTAGATCTGCTCATATTCTTTTGCAAGTGTAAGTTCTCCCTGTTCTGCGAAAAATTTCTGCTGTTGTTCCAATTTCTCCTGAAGATGCTCTCCTGCGATAAATTCATATACCGCAAGCGTAATGTCAAGCACCGTCTTTTTTTTCTGTCTTGAAACGAACATAAGCGGATCGATCTTTTCGACAAATTTCACGCGCAGATGATTTAACTTTTCCACTTCTTCCTCATCCGCCTCTTTCGTTTTCCTCGCCCATGCCTGCTGCCATTTTTTATATCCCTTTATCCCCAGCGCAAGACAGTAGTTTTCCAATCGGTCGATCTCATCTTCCGTAAATTCACAATATCCGGATCTTAAATAACGAAATACGCTTTCATAAGTAAAATTTTCCTGTATCATCCCCAGAAGGCTGCGGACATACTCTACAAAAGAATTCAGAAGAATACTTTTCTTATGATCCATAAACACAGGTATGTCAAAAGAAGCACATGCTTTTTCCAACACATCCGCATACACATTCATATCTGACGCGATCACGGCAATGTCTCTGTATCGGTATCCTTTTGTCCTCACTAACCGCCTGATACTTTCTGCTACATACTTTGCCTCTTTTCCCGGAGAGCGCACTTCATGCAGCGATACAGACTCACAGCTTCCGTTATATTTTGCGCCTGAATACCGGAATAGTTCCGTTTCCAAAAACGCCATTTCCGAACAATCCCGAAAACGATACACCGGCCTTTCAAACAAACATATCGGTTCTTCAATCTCTGTTTTTTTCTCACCCGCAATCTTCATAAGAGATGTAACCATCTGTTTGCCGAGCGCAAAAATCTGATACGGATGTTCATATACATACGGATTTTCTCTTCCGTCCATCGTCACTGTGATCATCACTTTTTCGCACACTGAAAAAAGCTCACCGATCAAACGGTTTTGTACAGGCGTAAAACCTGTAAACCCGTCCATCGCCACCACGCTTCCTTTTAAAATATCGGAATACGGAACAGCGTCGCTGAGCACATCGAGCATTTCTTCTTTTGTAATGTATTTTTCACTTAAATACTCTTCAAATTTTTCATATATAGTTCGGATATCATCCAGTTTATAATGCAGATAACTTTCAGGCGGCACTTCTTTCATAAAATCATCCAAACGTTCAAAGTCTACGCCATACTGCGCAAATTCCGAAAGAACAGACTTCACTTCGCTTATATAACCTTGTTTTTTCAGGTTTCCCTTAAAGACCTTCAGATCTTTTTCACACTCGCCCGCAATTTTGCGCAAAACAAGATTTTTTCCTTCATCATCAAGCACAACACGGGCATCCTGACCCACCTCTTCAAAAACGCGGTACGCCAGACGCCCGAAACTTAACACATCAATATTCATGATCCCGCCTTTTGGATGCGCAAGACAGAGATCTTTTTGTGTCTGCATCGTAAACTGCTCGGGAACGATGACAAGATAATTCTTGTCAGGATTTTCAATCGCTTCCCGAACAACCGTATCATATAAACAGTAAGATTTTCCGCTTCCGGAATTTCCCATAATAAATTGTAATGACATAAACCGCCTCCTGCCACAGGTCTTCCAACATATTTTTCTTGATTATACTACCCGTGCACATTCCTGACAAGAAGCCGGTTTATCTGTCCTTTACTATGTTTTGTTATTTTACCAGATCTGCAAGCGCTCCCTTCGGAACAGCGCCGACCTGTTTTCCTGTCATCTCTCCGTTTTTAAACGCGATAAATGTCGGGATGCTCATAACACCGTAGCGCTGCGCTACTTCCATCTCTTCGTCAATATTGATCTTACATACTTTTACATCGTCCAATTCTCCGGAAATCTCTTCTACTACCGGTCCCATCATCTTACACGGTCCGCACCAGTCAGCGTAGAAATCTACCAATACCGGGCGATCTGCCTGAAGAACTTCCTGATCAAAATTTGCCGTTGTTAATTTTACTACTGCCATTTTTCTTTCTCCTTTTCCCGACCTTATTCGGTCTGTTTTTATTGATTCGATTTTTGTTTTCTTTCATTGAGTATGGCTTTATATTATACCGGATGAATTTTCTTTTCAGTGACAAAATCACAATTAACATCTATGTGCCGTTTTGCCGTTTCAAGATTAGATTTTTCTCAGTCCTGCCTCGTTAAGTATTTCCACTTTCCCGCGGGTCAGTTTCACAAGTCCGTCAGCCTGAAACTGCTTCAGTATCCTTGTCACTACTTCCCTCGCTGTCCCCGCATCCCGCGCCAATGCCTCGTGCGTAATCGCCAGACTGTCTGAGCGCTCCATCACTTTATGGTCGAGCAGAGCCGATGCGATACGAGATGCTACATTTGAAAAAACGAACTGATTAAACAGCCACATGATGTCAGAAAACTTTTCCGATATCATCTCCATCGTATAGTCTTTCACAATTCCGCTCTCATCATACAGTTTGCGATACACACACTTTGGAATCGTATAAAGTTCACAGTCTGTTTCCATCTCCATATCAAGCTCCACATCCATACCGTTAAGCATACACGCCGCGCTCAGAATACTGACATCTCCTTCCAGCAAACGGAATAATGTAATATCTCCGCCGCCCGGTGATGTAATAAATACCCGCACTCTTCCTTTTCCGATGATCTGGACTCCGGCGCATTCTCCGCCGCCGAAATGGAGCTGCGTTTTCTTTTGGCATTCTGTTTTTACCATATTGTTCCTGATTTCTTCTTTCTGTTTATCTGTCAGACTTTCCCAAAAAGGAAGCGCCTGTTCTAAAATTTCATTCATTTCCACTTTTCACCTTCCGTCTTGCTGCCTCTTATTATAAAAGAATCTTCCTGAAATATAAAGTGTAAAATCTCTCCGCCCGCTCCGCCTGAATTTCTTCTTCGCCGTTTTCCCCTGCAATTTTATCCAAAACGCAGAATATGTCAAAAAAAACCGTCATAATATTAATAAATATTAATATTACTGTAGAAATATTGACGAATATTGCATAAATACAAATTTTTCTTCTTCCTTTTATCACGCCAAAGTGGTATAATGTTATAGACTTTACTACAAAGTCTTTAATTTTACAGAAAGGAAAAGGAATGAACATCATGGAAAAGAAAAATGAGTTCAAACCGTATATTCCGGCAGATAAAATCGTTCCGGAGTTTACGGTAACTTCAATCGTGATTGGTATTATCCTTGCAGTCGTTTTCGGAGCCGCAAACGCATACCTCGGACTGATCGTCGGTATGACAGTATCAGCTTCCATTCCGGCAGCAGTTATCTCTATGGGTATCATCCGTGTGATTCTTCGTAAGGATTCCATTCTCGAAAACAATCTTGTGCAGACAATCGGTTCCGCCGGAGAGTCTGTAGCGGCAGGTGCTATCTTCACTCTGCCTGCATTATTTATCTGGGCTGAGGAGGGAAAAATCGCTTTCCCAAGTATGATGACGATCTTTCTCGTTGCACTTTTCGGAGGTGTCCTCGGAATTTGCTTCATGGTGCCGCTTCGTCAGGCATTGATCGTTGAAGAACACGGCACACTTCCGTTCCCGGAAGGAACAGCCTGCGCAGAAGTTCTTCTTGCAGGAGAAGAGGGAGGCGCAAAAGCAGGTACTGTATTCGCAGGACTCGGTATCGCAGCAGCTTACAAATTCATCGCAGACGGATTCAAATTATTCCCAAGCGAAATCGGTTATGCTTTCAAAAGCTATGCAGGATCTCAGATCGGTATTCAGGTTCTTCCTGCTCTTGCAGGTGTCGGCTTCATCTGTGGACCGAAGATTTCAAGCTACATGCTTGCAGGAGGTACTCTGAGCTGGTTCGTACTTATGCCGGCAATCGCTTTGTTCGGCGCTGACGCTACGATCTTCCCAGGCACAGCTCCGATCTCTGAATTGCTTGCAGCCAACGGACCGTCTGCTCTTTGGAGCAACTACATCAAATACATCGGAGCCGGAGCTGTTGCTACCGGCGGTATGATCAGCCTGATCAAGAGCTTCCCGCTGATCGTCCGTACATTTAAACAGGCTATGTCCAGTATGTCCAAAAAACGTTCCAACACAACGCTCGTTCGTACACAGCAGGATCTTCCTATGCCGATCCTTCTTGTAGTTCTTCTTGTGATCGTTGTTGCAATCTGGCTCATCCCGGCATTCCCTGTAAGTCCGCTCGGATCACTTATCATCGTAATCTTCGGTTTCTTCTTTGCAACCGTTTCTTCTCGTATGGTAGGTCTGATCGGTTCTTCTAACAACCCTGTTTCCGGTATGGCGATCGCAACATTGATCATCGCTACACTGGCTTTAAAAGCAACAGGTACAACAGGTACAAAAGGTATGGTCGGAGCAATCGCTATCGGCGGTATCATCTGTGTAATCGCAGCAATCGCCGGAGATACGTCTCAGGACCTTAAAACCGGATTTATCGTAGGAGCTACACCGAAGAAACAGCAGATCGGTGAATTGATCGGTGTCATTGTTTCAGCGGCAGCTATCGGCGGAGTTCTCTACCTTCTGAACGAAGCTTGGTCTTACGGTTCAAAAGAACTTCCGGCAGCTCAGGCTACAATGATGAAAATGCTCGTTGAAGGTATCATGAACGCAGAACTTCCGTGGGGACTCATCCTTATCGGTGTGTTTATCGCAATCGTAGTCGAGATCATAAAAGTTCCGGTAATGCCGTTCGCAGTCGGTATGTATCTCCCGTTCAGCTTAAGCGCAGGTATCATGGCCGGTGGAGCTGTTCGTTTCCTTGTTGAAAAGATCAAAGGTACGGACGAAGAAAAGAAAGCCCGCACAGACAAAGGCGTGCTCTTCACATCAGGACTTATCGCAGGAGAAGGTATCACCGGTATCCTGCTTGCAGGATTTGCAGTTGCGAAACTTGACGTAGCTTTAAAATTCTCACTTCCGCAAGTTGGAAGTCTGATTATCTTCATCGCTCTTCTCGGCGGATTGTTCGCACTCTGCATGAAAGCGAAACCTGCTAAAAAATAAAACCGTACATTCAGTTCAACGTATAAACAAAGTACATACATGATCTGATTGTTCACCGGAGGCAGTCTGCTGCTTGCAGGCTGCCTCTTTTTATGATATTATTCTGTAATGATATTGTAGAGAGGATCTTCATTAAGATGAGTAAAAAAAGTAAAAAAAACGAAAAAAACTATCTTGATTTTATTCCTGTAAAAAATCCGGATATAGAATATGAAACAGATGAAAACGGAATCGTCACCGTCTTTATCGAATGGAAAGGCTTCTATCACAAAATTGCCCAGAAAATATTCCGCCGCCCGAGAGTCAGCGATATTAAAATGGATAAGTACGGAAGTTTCGTATGGCATGCGATAGACGATGAAAAAGACGTACATCAGCTTTCCAAAGAAATGGAATCTGAATTTCCGAAAATGGAAAAATCATTATCCCGTTTAATTAAATTTCTTGAGATCATGAAAGACAACAACCTGATCTACTGGAAAGGAGAGGAGAAAAAATAATGTTAAAATACATTCCCTACGTCCTTATGTTTGCCGTTGCCACAATGATCATTTACGGATGGGGTCTTTGGCGCACAATGCACCAGAAACAGGATCTCTCCAACATGCTCTGTTCAAAAGGAATCTCCAAAGTCAAAAAAGCGCTCAAAAAAAATAAGTCGCTGACAAAAAAAGAACTGGAACCCTTTGTAAAAGATCTGACCGCAAAACAGCCGTTCAACAGCGAGCGAATCGGAGTGACCGATCCAAATGCTTTCCTTGATTCGATTCTCCCGTATATGCTGAAACAAAAAATGATAAAAGAAATAAGAGAAGACAAAAAAGTTGTCTATCAGTTAAACAAATAACTGATAGACAACTTTTTCTTATCGCATGCTCCACACAGCGATCATTTTCCATTCATCGGATCAAGAATGATAATACAGTTCGATCGGATCGATCGGATCAAACGGATGCTCTTCTTCCATTTTTTTATTTCTGCCATGTCTTTTCACTAATTCTCCGCTCTTATTATAAACCCAGAAGGAATATACCAAAAGCTTGTTGATCTTTCCGATCTTTTCCTTCGTAGTCTTATTATAAAGCACTCCTCCCGCTTTAAACGGAGTTTTCTTATGGATCAGCGAAATCAGTTCCGTCTCACATGTAACAGGTTCCGGAAGGATCGTATATCCCCGTCCGACACAGTCCGGCTTATGTGAATCACTTCCGCCAGTCATAACTTTTCCATATTTTTTCGCCAGTTTTTCCGCACCTGAATTCGACGAAACGGGCTCACAGCTATTAAATGCCTCTACAAAATCAAAACGCTTTACAATCTCCGGAGATAAGTAATACCGCCGCGCATTCGTAAAACTCATATACTTCTCACCGCATGGATGAGCAGGACCTAGGACTCCGCCGTTTCGATGCACAAGGTCGATTAAAAGCGCCAGCGGCATCCCCCGCATCTCAAGCAGACGCATCTTCACCCCTTCCGGCATAATAACAAGGATATGCCCGGCATCCCTTGTGTCATACTCAATCCCTTTCAATACAACAAAATCCGTATGCTTCTTTCCTTTTATATTTTCTTTCCAATATCGGTATCCGTTGTATGTGTCATGATCGGTAATGACCATCCCTTAAAATCGTAATATACTCTTCCACTCCAACCTTGCTGTCGATCGAGCCTTCTTTCACGTGGCAATGCATATCTATTTTCATACACAAGCCCCCTTTTCCGGTGTAATCACCTGATATTTTTTATCCCTATCATTCATGAAATTATTATACATCATCCGAACAGTTGATTACAACTGTTATACACCGACATTTCACATTTCAGAAGACAACGGTAGTTGATAAAATCCAAAACACCCGGTCACTCACTCCTGTATCGCTGCAACCCCTCCGAAAAGACATGCCGTACATACAGACATATAAACGACTGCCGGAATCTCTGTTCTCCCAAATGCAAACAACACCGCCAGAAATATTGTCAAAAATAAACAGATCACTATAAAAATTTCTCTTGCTGTCTTTCTTTTTCTCTTCATAATAAAAACACACCTTTCCAAAATATCATCTTTTCCAAAAAGTTTTCCAAAAAGTTTTCTAAAAAAATCTTATCAGAAAAGGTGTGCCATAAACCCGACTCATTACGCAATATACAGCAATACATAGCAATATACATACCTCTGCCAAGTTTTATGCTTTCGCTATTTTACCGAATATATTTCCGCACAACTGAAAGTGGATGCCAATCAACTCATCTTGATCAACATCCACTTTCAATGTGATATTACTATCATTCTTTTTTTACCTCTCTTTTCTATCTTCTTTTTGATAGATCAACTTACGTTCCCGGTGGTCCGTACCTCCTATTCTTAGATTTCCATCGAACTTCAGTTTCCGATGGATTTTTCAAATACAGATTTTACTTCTCTCATAACTTTCTCGTCATTATGATCTTTCTCTGTATCTTTCCATCCGATCCCTGATCACGATATCCGATGGATGAATAAAACATTTACTAAAATTCTTTCAAAACAAAATATTTTTTATTTAGTTTTGATTGATTATTTAGTTTGTTTTATTTGTTGATTTAATAATATCACTCTATTATGTGTTTGTCAATATTATTTCTAATATTTTTTCATTTTATTTTAAATTATCTGTTATTTTATATCCTCATTGTGAATAATCTGAAATACAGACAGCAAACGAGCAGCAAAAAGAAAAGCTCAATGAATTTTCTCCATGAAAAAATCTGTCAGTAACATAATCAAAAAAGTCACAGTTGACTTCTCCCCTTCTCCCCATTAAAATAAAACATAAATGTCAATACATCAAAAGAGGAGTGGTTATATATGGAACATTTAAAAATACCGGAGGGATATTCTTCTCCGCTTACAATCCGTGAAACAGAAGTCGCTATCAAAGAAGTTAAGGATCATTTCGAGCGCGCGCTTGCAAAATCTCTTCATTTGACGCGTGTATCTGCCCCGTTGTTTGTTCTTCCGCAGTCCGGTATGAACGACAATCTAAACGGAATTGAACGTCCGGTATCATTCGGAATCAAAGAGCAGGACGATGCCTGCGCGGAAATCGTTCATTCCCTCGCAAAATGGAAGCGATATGCCTTAAAAAAATACGGTTTTCATTCCGGCGAAGGTCTTTACACTGACATGACTGCAATCCGTCGTGACGAAGATACCGATAACATCCACTCCCTTTATGTCGATCAGTGGGATTGGGAAAAGATTATTTCCAAAGAAGAACGGAATATGGAAACACTGGAATACACAGTCAGAAAGGTATACAGTGCATTAAAAGATACCGAGGACTACATATCAAGAAGGTACAACTATATCGAACCTCTTCTTCCTGATGATATTTTCTTCATCACTTCACAGGAACTGGAAGACATGTTCCCTGACTGCACTCCAAAAGAACGAGAACTGCGTATTGCAAAAGCAAAAGGCGCCGTATTCATCTCACAGATCGGAAAAGTGCTCGCTTCAGGCGAAAAGCACGACGGACGTGCGCCGGACTATGACGACTGGGAGTTAAACGGCGATATCATCGTTTATTATCCGGTTCTTGACATCGCTCTCGAGCTTTCTTCTATGGGCATCCGTGTCGATGAAGAATCATTAAAATCTCAATTAAAAACCGCAGGATGCGAAGACCGCGCTAAACTGCCTTTCCAGAAATCTCTTCTTGACGGAGAACTCCCTTATACTGTAGGCGGCGGGATCGGCCAGTCACGTATCTGTATGTATTATTTAAGAAAAGCTCACATCGGAGAAGTCCATTCTTCTATGTGGCCGGAATCAATCGTCGAAACCGCTTCCGAAAACGGAATCCATTTATTATAAAATGCACAAAACTGCCGCACTGAACTTAACTAAAAATCAGTTCAATGCGGCAGTTCTCTTTTATTCAGACATCATGGTTTCTTCATAGAAGAAATCCGTTTTCTTCTAAAGTCCATGTGTCGTCTTTACTTTCACGTGTAAACATCCAACTATAACCTTCATATGAAGTTCCCGGAGTGAACACGCCCGGTTCGGCATCCTCCTCAACATAAAAATCCATATCTATGATCAGTGTCTCTAATCCCTTGTCTTCATATTTTTGAAGGAGCGGAGCATATCCCGCATCATTTTCATGAAGAGAAGTTACATGGCAGTCCGGCATTTCCTTTATGAGGTTTTCTTCGATTATTTTAACTGCGCGGTCGATAGCCGGATCATTTTCAGGCAGATCTATAACAGCATCCGCCAATATTTTTTCCGAAGCCTTTTCTTCTTTTATAAAAGAAAAATAAGCCGATAAAACTAAATACGAGCAATATAGAAATCAAAGGAATCAATCGTTTTTTATTCATATCTCAAAACCTCCTTAGACAAAATCTTTTCAGACTCTTTTATCTGTTGCCGTCACCATATTCCCAAACCATACCGAGCTCATCCATATACCGGTTACTGAATGACCGTTTTTCTTACTACGCCGACTGCCTGCATGTGCTGTGCTTTATGGCGATCTTCCACAACTGTTTTCGGATATCGGATGCAGCCGTTATTTTCATATGGATCATTAAAATAATAACTATCTTCGTCATAACCGACAAGCAACATACAATGTTCGTTGGAGATCCACGTAAACGTCTCTCCTGTATCTAAGAGTTTCCACTGCGGACCTACGATCGGATCACGCATATTGATACACGCCCAATAAATAACCGGCATCCCCTGATCGATATATTTTTCAACCAGTTCATCAGTTGTCATCCCGGTCTCGTCCGTCACGGTATATTCAGCGCCTATTATTTTCTCAAGGGCTTCCCGGATCACCGGAGCATAGCATCCAAACGACTCGTCATCGTACGGACTTCCACAAAAATACCGATGCGGATCAGGACCGTAAACCTGCCCGTCTCTTTCTTCAAAAGACTTCTTTTCCAAATATTTTTCTATGAATTCGTCAACCGTTATATCAATGCCCAGAAACCGAAGAAGCATTACCGTCGATACACTTTCGCATCCCGTCGGGTACAGCTTGCTCTGATCGATATACGGAACATCAATACATACTTTTTTCTGCTCACCCGGCATGTTTCTTTACCTGCTTTCTCTCCAAGAACATCCGCATTCCCATAAGAACACCGATCAGAAGGATCAGACTGATTCCAAGTACGATCCACCACACCCGTATGATTCCCGCAAGAATATAGCCGACAAAACTTACCGTGGCGACAACTGCCGCATACTGCATCTGAGTAGACACATGGTTGATATGATTGCTCTGCGCTCCGGCAGACGACATAACAGTTGTGTCGGAAATCGGCGAAATGTGATCTCCGCAAACCGCTCCTGCAAGAACAGCCGATACAGAAATCGTCAGGTTATCCGCTCCTGCAAAAAGAGCTGTCGCTATCGGAACGAGAATTGCAAATGTTCCCCACGACGTTCCTGTAGAAAATGACAGAAAGATCGCTACTACAAACAAAATCGCCGGAATGAAGATACTTGCCGAAGCGTTATCTCCTACAATTCCCCCGACAAATTCAGCCAGTCCGAGAGCATCTCCCATCCCTTTCAAAGACCATGCAAAAATAAGGATCGTAACAGCCGGAACCATTAATTTAAAGCCTTCTGCGAGACTGTCCATAAATCCTTTAAACGTTACGACTTTTCTCGGAAGATACAAAATCAACATAAAAAATACTGTAACGAGTGTCGCAAAGATCAAGCTTGTCTCTGCATCGCATCCCGAAAAAGCTGTAATAAGATTTGTCGCTCCGCCCTGGAATCCTGTATAGATCATTGCTCCAACCGCAGATACGATCAAAACCGCTACCGGAAGTACAAGGTCGATCACCTTACCGTTCGGATTGATCTCATCTTCCGCAACCTGATCGAATTCTTCTCCTCCTGTCGTAAACAGATCTCCTTTCGCCGCGTTTCTCTCATGCTTTTTCATCAGTCCGAAGTCAAACGCCGTCACCGTAATGAAAATAACCATCGTCAGTGTTAAAAGCGCATACAAGTTATACGGGATCGTATTCATAAAAAGCTGAAATCCGCTGATCCCCGCATCTTCCGGCACGTAAGAATTTACCGCAGCCGCCCAACTGGAGATCGGCGCGATAATACAGACAGGAGCCGCTGTCGAATCGATGATATACGCAAGTTTCGCTCTTGACACTTTATACCTGTCTGTTACCGGTCTCATTACCGATCCGACAGTCAGACAGTTAAAATAATCGTCTACAAAAATAAGCATACCAAGACCTGTCGTCGCCAAAAGGGCGCTCTTTTTCGACTTGATCTTCGTTCCCGCCCATCTTCCATAGGCTGCGGAACCTCCTGACTTTGCCATAAGAACAATGATCATTCCAAGCAAAACGTCAAAAATCAAAATATTCAGATTCATACTGTTTTTCATAATGTCAAAAAAATTGACAAATGACTCCCACGGATTAAATCCGCTGTAAAGCATTGCACCTACCGCCACGCCGATAAAAAGAGAACTGTACACCTCTTTTGTTATAAATGCGAGCACGATTGCAAGCAGCGGCGGGACAAGCGCCCACCATGTTCCGATAAACATTGATCCGTCCATACTTCACTCTCCATCTCTCTTAATCCTTTTTCTTTTCGTATCCCCGTCCTTTTCATGACGGTTTCTCTACGATTATACCATACTTTCTTTTATATCAAAAGCATTTATCGAAGAGAATAATGCTGATATAATAGCTAATAACATCACCATTATCAAAACTCGTCTCACATATACAAAAACTTCTATCAAAATGTGATGACAAAGGAGGTACTATCATGTCAAAATATATCATGGCTATGGATGCCGGAACGACAAGCAACCGATGCATCCTTTTCAATAAAAAGGGGCAAGTGTGCAGCGTCGCCCAAAGAGAATTCACCCAATATTTTCCTCATCCCGGATGGGTAGAGCACGATGCCGACGAAATATGGGCCTGTCAGCTCGGAGTTGCCGTAGAAGCAATGAACAAGATCGGTGCATCGGCAGAAGATATCGCGGCGATCGGTATTACAAACCAAAGAGAAACCGCTATCGTATGGGACCGAAAAACAGGAGAACCGGTCTATAACGCCATCGTCTGGCAATGCCGCCGCACTTCCGAATACTGCGATTCTTTGAAAGAAAAAGGTCTTACGGAAAAATTTCGTCAAAAAACGGGTCTTGTAATCGACGCTTATTTTTCCGCCACAAAGATCAAATGGATACTGGACAATGTCCCCGGAGCCAGAGAACGTGCAGAACGTCAGGAACTTCTTTTCGGCACAGTGGAGACATGGCTCATCTGGAAAATGACAAAAGGACGGGCACATGTAACGGATTACTCCAATGCTTCCCGTACGATGCTGTTTAACATCAACACCCTTTCCTGGGACGACGAGATCCTGTCCGAACTTGACATTCCGAAAAGTATGCTTCCTCAGCCAAAACCGTCAAGCTGTATCTACGGAAAGACCGATCCCGCATTTTTCGGCGGAGAGATTCCTATCGCGGGAGCTGCCGGCGATCAGCAGGCCGCCCTTTTCGGTCAGACTTGTTTTCAGGCCGGAGAAGCCAAAAACACTTACGGAACGGGCTGCTTTTTATTAATGAATACAGGCGAAAAACCTGTATTTTCCGAAAACGGACTTGTGACAACGATTGCCTGGGGATTGGACGGAAAGGTGACTTATGCGCTTGAAGGCTCTATTTTCGTAGCAGGAGCCGCCATACAATGGCTCAGAGATGAAATGCGCCTTATAGATTCAGCCGAAGATTCGGAATATATGGCGTCAAAAGTAGAAGATACGAACGGATGTTACGTCGTTCCTGCTTTCACAGGTCTTGGCGCTCCTCACTGGGATCAGTATGCACGGGGAACGATCGTAGGTATCACCCGCGGAGTAAACAAATATCACATCATCCGCGCCACTCTTGAATCGATCGCTTATCAGGTAAACGACGTGCTGGAGGCGATGAAAGCCGATTCCGGCATTGCGCTTTCTTCACTCAATGTAGACGGAGGTGCAAGCGCGAATAATTTTCTCATGCAGGTACAGGCAGATATTATAAACGCCCCTGTCAATCGTCCTTCTTTTGTAGAGACGACCGCCATGGGCGCTGCTTATCTTGCCGGACTTGCTTCCGGTTATTGGAAAAGCAAAGAAGAAATCGCAAATAACCGCTCAACCGATAAAATCTTCCTTCCTTCTGTCTGTGAAGAACTTCGGCTTAGCCGCATCAAAGGATGGAATAAAGCTGTAAAATATTCCTACGGATGGGCGAAAAACAACGATTCCGAAAAATCATTTTAAAAAACCGATGCCGAAAATCAATTCAGGAAATTTTCAATGATGACAGCTTCCGCTTCTTCCTCGCTCATACCGAACGTGCGAAGCTTCACAAGCTGTTCATCATTGATTCTGCCGATTGCCGCTTCATGAACGATCTGCGCATCTACATGTTTTGCATTGATCTCCGGAATAGAGCTTATCTCTGCCTGATCCATAATAATCGAATCACACTGCACATGTGCATGACACCGGTTATTGCCGATCGCTCTCGGATGAAAGACTTGTTTTGAATTTCCTTTCCCGACCGATCTGGAAACAATTCTTGCCGAGCTGTTTGTTCCGTTTAACTCAATGTCCATATTGGAAACTGCCGACTGTTCTTCATCTGTCATCAGCTTTTCTGTCACAAACAGTTTCGCGTTGTCCGCCAGCTCAATATAATTTTCTCTCTCCGTACAGTCTACGCCGCTGATCTGCGTTGTCTCAAGCGTAAATACTGAATTCTCTCCGACATAGATCTTTGTCACCGGATTGAGCGTTTTCTTACCCGAGCCGTTTCCCTGAGCATAATGATTTTCTATATATTTCACATTCGCATTTTTACCTACATGAAATGCATGGATTCCGTCATGACGGGTTTCCGAACACCCTTCCCCGTGGATTCCGCATCCTGCGATAATCGTTACATCTGCTCCGTCTTCTATATAGAAATCATTGTATACAATATCCACACCTTCTTCAGTCATTACTACAGGAATGTGAACCTGCTCTTCTTTTGCTTCACCGCTTATATAAATATCGATTCCCTGTCTGTCCTCTTTCGGAACAATCTTAATATGACGGCTGTCCCCATGACAAACCGCCAAACCGTTCAGTCTGAGGTTATATGCCCCTTCCTTTTTAAATCCATAAGAATCGATCACATCAAGCACTTGCTGTGTCACAACAGCGTCTTTGTCATTTCCTTCAAAATCAGCGCTCATAAAGTTCGCCTCCTTTTTGTATTCTGCATCCGCATGATTCCGGTTTCTTCCCGAACAAGATCGGAACGATCTCATCCGCCGTGCCGACCGCTTCTACTTTTCCGTCTCCGATAACCATGATCCTGTCCGCCATGCGTATAATACGCTCTTGATGTGAGATCAAGATCAGACTCTGCTTCTTTTCTTTGTGAATCTGTTCAAACCGCTTGATCAACATCGAAAAACTCCACAGGTCAATCCCTGCTTCCGGTTCATCAAATACACATATCTTATGATCTTTTGCCAGAACTGTCGCAATTTCAATCCTCTTCATCTCTCCGCCCGAAAGCGTCGCGTCAGCTTCTCTGTTAATATATTCTTTCGCGCAAAGACCGACACTGCTTAACAACTCACAGCATGTCGTATCATCTAATTCTCTGCCTGCCGCAAGAGAAAGCAGCCTTTTTACTGTCATCCCCTTAAAGCGCGGCGGCTGCTGAAATGCAAACCCCATTCCTGCCTGCGCTCTCTTATCGATCGTATACGATGTAATATCCTGCCCGTCCAGTATGATCTTACCGCCTGTCGCCTCATTGATCCCCATAAGAAGTTTCGCAAGCGTCGATTTACCTCCCCCGTTAGGACCTGTAATGACAAGCATCTCCCCGTCTTCCACCGTAAAACTTACATCTGTTAATATCTCTGATTGTCTTCCTTCTTCTGTTATATTGTACGATAAATGTTCTGCCTGTAACATTCCG
>ERZ772835.1133-NODE-1133-length-14982-cov-11.1254_pt1 | contig 14982 bp, 9 predicted proteins | sample MGYA00511901_ERZ772835 | MGnify/ENA primary metagenome ERZ772835 (study PRJEB29015, sample SAMEA2737729) | human gut metagenome | biome: human gut; feature: human-associated habitat; material: faeces | place: China | collected 2012 ...
AAACCTCCGCCATTAGTTTCTACACGGGCAAAACAGCCCATTTCAATAATGGCAGGAGCTACCTTCACGAGTTGGTCTACACGAGGTACATATTTTCCAGCCGACTGCCACATATCTCGGAATACCAAACTAAACTTTACTTCTCTTTTCATGTCTTTCAATGATAATGATATACTTGATTAATTATAACTTTTCTACTTTGGTGACCTTTCCCTTACCTTGTGTCACAACATTCACGGCCGCAGTAATGGCAGCCAGGATATTCCCCGGAATAGGCGCAGGACCTCTCGGCGTTTCCTGTTTGGCAGGAGCCACTTCTTCGGGAGCATACTTGTTGACTAAAGTAATCAGCAATTTACCTAAATAAATCACAATCAGCAGAATAACAAATACGGTAGCCATTCCGACCACCATCAGCAGAATCGCTGTTTCGATATTTTCCATATAATAAACTATTAGTAATTTAAGCCGTTTGTCTAAAAAGCGTCCGAAAATACCATTTTTTTATTATAAAATTAATTAAGAAAGGGATAATAAAGTATAAAACCGCAAGTTTGGGATAGGATTGACAACAAAATGTCCTCGGCATATAAAAGCAAATGGTATGAGAGAAACTCCCTCCTGCTTCTCTCACACCTTGGATAAAACAATTATTAAATAAATGCACTGACTGATAACAACCCGGTTTAGCCCTACTTCTGGTTTCATACCTTCTTAACCTATCAAACTACCAGAAGAAAACCGGTCACAACATAAATACAACATTCTGGCCTCATCGGCTTTCTAAAAAAATTAGTGTCAGACTGGGTTGTAAACCTTCTAAAATTCAACCCAGCCTTTTTAGTCGGAAAACTAAGCTAATTCAACAACTATAACTTCCGGCGAGGGAACCATTTCCGACTCACTATTTTTGGTAGTTACTCATTCTGCTACCAAAATCTATTGTTTGTTTTGACTTTTTTCATGTTAGTCTCACAGCAACTCAAATTCTTTTCTAATCTTAATCTTACTATTCATAGAGTACTTATATTAGGAAGAGAAGCCTTTACTCCATTTTTACCAAGAAAAAACGAAAAAAAATCGATTTAGAATAAAAAAGAGGCTGAATTCAGCCTCTTTTTTATTCTAAAATAATTTCTTTCTCTCGAAGTTGATAACCGATTCCGGAAGAACCGAAGACATTTTCCAACGTCGCATTCAAGTCTCTAGTGAGAACCGTTCCACTATAAGTCAGCCCTTCACATTTCTCATGCCCGATAACTGTCAATTTGAATATTTGTTCGATATCCGCCACTACATTAATCAGCGGGTCGTCTTCATAGGCCAGAACTTCCGGGTATTCGGCTTCCGGTGTTGGTACCTTTCTTTCCACAGGTACTATCTTAGTTTCGTCACACCGAACACTCTGTCCTGCAGTCAATGTCCGTTGTCCCACCGGCGTCGCAACTTTCACGCTGCCCTCTTCACAGTTTACAAGCATTTTCTTTCCTTGTTGTACCACCAGGAATTTGGTTCCGAGCACTGAAACGTCTCCGGCTTCGGTCTGAACCGTAAAAGTCTTTCCGGGAGTCACTTTAAACAAAGCTTTTCCCAATAGTTGAAGTTTACGTTCCCAAAACCATGTGACGCGATTATAAGACAGAGAAGAGTTTCCCATCAGCTTTACTTTACTGCCATCCGGCAGTTCATAATCCATTGCCGTAGTTTCCGTTACTAGTTTTTCCTCTGAGAAATAGTAACCACCTATTCCCAAAAGAACAATAAACATAGCCGCTATTCCCCAATACAGGGCTGCCGACCTTTCACCTCCCCGTTTCCGTTGGCGGCTTACAGTAATCCGACGACTTTCTTCACGATGCAACCTCAACTTCTCAGCAATCTTCGCCTTACGGGAAAACAACTCGCCTTTCAGAGGAAGCTTACCTTCTTCGATATATTTTTCTAAAAGTTCCGTATTATCCTCCATGCCTCACATCAATTAAAAATCCATAAATTAGCTCCCACCGCAAGCAGGAAAGTTTTACTCAACTGCTCTCTTAACCTGGATATTGCCGTGTGAGTCGTGTTATATACGGTACGGGAAGTCAATCCCATTACCTGCGCAATCTCATCTGAACTCATCTTCTTATAATACTTCAGATATAACACTTCCCGCTGTTGCTTCGTCAGGTTATTAATTTCTCTCTGCAAGACTTTTAATTGTTCTCTTTCTAATTCAGAGCGGATAATCGCCGTTTCAATGTCGATTTCGAGATCAAACTTATATTCATTCGTATCTACATCGTCCAACGATCTGAATATACCACCATTCTCTTTCTTCAATTCATTGACTATGATATGTCTCAACGACACACACAGATAGGCAGATATAGATTGAGGCACAGCACAGGTTTCTCTTTTTTCAAAGATATATACGAACAACGTCTGTATCGCATCTGTGACCAAATCATCATCACCGGCTATCTTCATGCCATATCCATACAGTAAATCTGCATATTGCTCATAAAGCTGCCGGAATGCCTCTTCATCCCCTTGCTGAATTTTATCCCAGGATAGTGTCTTCATTTCTATTCACTCATTTATATGAGATATGTTTTTCCTTTTTTTACCTGATTTTTTAGTTAAAATCAACGGAATATGTTTTAAAACTCACTTGTAAAGTGGAATTTGATGTGTTTAAAGTCCATCTGCGCCATCTGAAGTACATAACCGGAGTCTGCCAGGAACACATCGCGCCCTTCTCTATCCTTTGCCATATACTGGTATTTACGTTTCTTGAAGGCTTCCAGTTCTGCGGGATCATCGCTTTCTACCCAACAGGCTTTATAAAGACTTACCGGTTCCCAGCGACAGGACGCATTGTATTCATTCAACAAACGGTACTGAATGACCTCAAACTGCAACTGTCCCACCGTACCGATAATCTTACGGCCATTGAACTGATTGACAAACAACTGTGCCACACCTTCATCCATCAACTGGTCAATGCCTTTTGCCAACTGTTTCTGTTTCATCGGGTCGGCATTCTCAATATACTTGAACATCTCCGGTGAGAAACTCGGCAATCCACGGAAATGGAGCATTTCACCTTCTGTCAGCGTATCGCCAATCTTAAAAGTACCATTATCCGGTAAACCAATAATATCTCCTGCATAAGCTTCATCAATCGTTGTTTTACGCTGTGCCATAAACTGGGTAGGCGACGAAAAACGCATGGTCTTTCCATGACGGACGTGTGTATATGGAGCATTGCGAACAAACTTACCGGAACAAATCTTACAGAATGCCACACAAGAACGATGGTTGGGATCAATGTTGGCGGTTATCTTAAAGATGAATCCGGTAAATTTCGGTTCGTCAGGTTTCACTTCACGCTCTTCTGCCTGTACAGGACGAGGGCTGGGAGCTATCTCTACGAAACAGTTCAGCAACTCTTGCACACCGAAGTTGTTCAGCGCTGATCCAAAGAATACAGGCGCACAGTCTCCTGCCAAATAGGATTCAGAATCAAATTCCGGATAAACACCCTCAATCAGTTCCAAATCGCCACGCAGTTTGTCTGCCAACGACTTGCCAATCTGCTGATCCAGTTCTTCCGAATGAATATCGACTGCCACTTTCTCTGTTACCATCTGTTTGGATGGCTGATACAAGTCCAGTTTCTGTTCATAGATATTGTATACCCCTTTAAAACGTGCTCCCTGCTCTATCGGCCAGGACAAGGGACGAACCTGAATCATCAGTTCTTCTTCAAGTTCATCAAGCAAATCGAACGGATCTTTTCCTTCACGGTCCATTTTGTTGACGAAGATTATTACCGGAGTCTTTCTCATACGGCACACCTCCATCAGTTTACGTGTCTGCGTTTCCACACCTTTCGCACCGTCTACAACGATGATAACACTGTCTACAGCTGTCAGTGTGCGATATGTATCTTCGGCAAAGTCCTGGTGACCGGGAGTATCGAGAATGTTAATCTTATAGTCCCGATAGTCGAATTCCATCACGGAAGTCGTTACCGAAATACCACGTTGTTTCTCGATTTCCATCCAGTCGGACGTAGCCGTCTTTTTAATCTTATTACTCTTTACAGCACCTGCTACCTGTATCTGACCACCGAAAAGCAATAGCTTTTCCGTCAATGATGTCTTACCGGCATCCGGATGCGCAATAATGGCGAACGTTCGCCGTCTCAAAATTTCTGTATTATCTGCCATATATTAATATGAATGAAGAATGAAGAATGATGAATGATGAATGATGAATGATGAAAGAAGAATTGTTACGCTATCTATAAAGCCGCATCGAAATTCTTCATTCTTCATTTTTCATTCCTAATTTTATCAAGCATTGTTTGAGGCTCTCCTCCCAATGAGGAATCTCTATATCGAACGTTGTTTTTATTTTTGTTTTATCAAGCACGGAATATGCCGGGCGGTTTGCTTTCGCGGGATATTCGGCTGTATGCAAAGGTTTCACTTTGCAGGTGGTTATTCCTGCCAGACGATGAATAGCTACCGTGAAATCATACCAGGAACAAACTCCCTCATTGCTGAAATGGTAGATACCGCGAACAATACCTTTATTAATAATAGCATAGATGGCCCGTGCCAGGTCATTGGCATACGTCGGAGTCCCGATCTGGTCGAAAACAACTCCCAGGCTGTCACGCTCTTTTCCAAGACGAAGCATCGTCTTTACGAAATTATTGCCAAAAATAGAATAGAGCCATGCGGTACGGATAACGACTGCTTGCTCGCAGTGATTCATTACCTCCTTTTCTCCTTCCAGTTTAGTGGTGCCGTATACAGAATCCGGGCAAGGATTGCAGTCTTCCGTGTATGGAGTATGCGCAGTACCGTCAAATACATAATCAGTAGATACTTGTATCATGGCAGCACCATTGGCTTGGGCCGCACTTGCCAGTTGTTTCGGTGCTTCACAATTCAATTTGTATGCTAATTCTTGATTATCTTCAGCTTTATCTACAGCTGTATAAGCAGCACAATTAACAACAAGCTCAATCTGCTTCTCTGCCATATAAGTCCACACAGCTTGCTTGTCGCAGATGTCGAGTTCCTGCACATCTGTGAAATAATACGTATGTTGCGGGTTCTCTTTCGCAAGCACCTGCATCTCATTGCCAAGCTGACCGTTGGCACCCGTTACTAAAATTCTCATTTATTCATCCAGTTTTAATTCACCTTTACGGTCTTTATCATAATAATTTGCCAACATAGAAAGGAAACTAGTGATAGCTTCCACTGCCTTGGCAGTTCCTTCGCTGATAGGCTTCTTTTGAAGACGAAGCAGGAGTACTCCATACAACGCTTCAAAACAGGTTTCCAGTTCGGGTTCATCTTTCTTGCCGTTTTTATTCCGTAATTCTACGATAAACGGTAATGCCTTGAAATAAGCAGCACTGTAAAAAGGAAATTTAGGAGAAGAGGACAATGCGTTGTGCAACTCTGTCAGATTGATAATTACATTTTTATTAATCTGCAGATGACCCTTTTCCCGTACTCCTTCCTCGCCCATCATCGTAATCAGGTTGGTATACCATTCTCGCATGGCAGGCCGCTGTTCTTCCGGATAGCGGGCAATTACATTTGCCTCCATCTCTTCCGGTTCACAATGATTGGCACGGATCAAGTCTTCCTCTTGCCACATATATATAAGGTATTCGGCAATATTCTTCTCTTTCAGTTGTTGTGCTATCTGATTCATTATGTTATCTCTTAATAAAGTGACTCTCCCAACAAAGTATAAATCAATCCGGCAACAGATACCAGCATTACGATACTTCCTACAACACGATTCAGTATCCAGATACCACGTAAATTGAATTTAGTGCGCACCTTATTCACAAAATAAGTGATACCCAACCACCAGGTCAATGCTCCTATAGCAATTGCAAGATATCCCGTGATCTCTTCAAAGACCAGCACCCCCGGCTGCACAAAGGCAAAACGGGCGAAAAGTCCGATAAACAGAAAGATTATCAAGGGATTGGAGAGAGTGACGAAAAATGCGGTAATAAAGTTATGGAAATAAGAACCTTTGCTGGAGGAAGCCGGACGAATGGACTGCACCGGGTTGCTACGAAAGGTATATATACCAAAAAGGAGTAGCATGATGCTCCCCAATAATTGCAGATAGAAAATATTCTTATTAATATAATCGAACACAAAGCTCATCCCGTAGCCGGTGAGCAAAGCGTATGCTATATCGCTCAAAGAGGCTCCCAGACCTGTTACAAATCCATACCAACGCCCCTTATTCAAAGTCCTCTGGATGCATAATACGCCCACCGGACCGAGGGGTGCGGACACAACAACGCCAATAATAAAGCCTTTCACTAATATATCGAATATTGTCTCTATCTGAATCATGTCGCAAATATCGCACTTTTTTGTGATATGGGGATAGTATATTAACGTTTTTTCCACACAAGAATCACTATATATAGCGATAATAAGTAAAACGTACATCGAAAATAAACATATTAAATAAGGTATAGGAATTTATTCTCTATTTTTTTCCTACCACCAACGAAATTGATTATCTTTGCGCCACAGAAAAAGAGAAGAGTTTCTCCTGCAGGAACTTCAATCGTAAAATCGTAAATCGTAAAATCGTAAATATACAACATGATTCTTTTTTTCAGAACCCCTTCCAAGAGCGTGATTGCCGTAGAGAGCAACCATCAGCTCACCCCTGACGAAAGTAATAAACTCTGCTGGCTTTTTGGCGAAGCCGTGATGGAAAGTGAAGAAAACCTGAAAGGCTGTTTCGTTGGCCCACGCCGCGAAATGATCACTCCCTGGAGTACAAACGCAGTAGAAATCACCCAAAACATGGGGCTCGAAGGCATAAGCCGCATCGAGGAGTACTTCCCTGTTAAGGACGAAAATGCCGATTACGACCCGATGCTCCAACGCATGTACAAAGGACTCGACCAAAACGTATTCACGACAAACCGTCAGCCGGAACCAATCATCTACATTGAAGATCTCGAAGTGTACAACGAAAAAGAAGGTTTGGCTCTTTCCAAAGAAGAAATGGACTACCTGAAGAAAGTAGAAAAGGACCTCGGACGGAAGCTGACCGACTCTGAAGTATTCGGTTTCGCACAAATCAACTCCGAACACTGCCGCCACAAAATTTTCGGCGGAACGTTTATCATCGACGGCGTAGAGCAGGAATCTTCCCTGTTCCAGATGATTAAAAAGACTACACAGGAAAATCCGAATAAAATAATCTCTGCTTATAAAGATAACGTAGCCTTCGCTGAAGGTCCGGTTGTGGAACAATTTGCTCCGGCAGATCATTCAAAACCTGATTTCTTCCAAGTAAAGGACATCAAGAGTGTTATCTCACTGAAAGCGGAAACTCATAACTTCCCTACTACTGTTGAGCCATTCAATGGTGCTTCTACCGGTACCGGCGGTGAAATCCGCGACCGTATGGGTGGTGGTAAAGGTTCATGGCCGATTGCAGGTACTGCAGTCTACATGACTTCTTATCCACGCACAGAAGAAGGACGCGAATGGGAAGAGATTCTTCCGGTACGCAAATGGCTATACCAGACTCCGGAACAGATTCTAATCAAAGCATCCAATGGTGCTTCCGACTTCGGTAACAAGTTCGGCCAACCGCTGATCTGCGGTTCGGTACTGACTTTCGAACATACAGAAAACAAAGAAGTTTATGGTTACGACAAAGTAATCATGCTTGCCGGTGGTGTTGGTTACGGTACACAACGCGACTGCCTGAAAGGCACACCGGAAGCTGGAAACAAAGTAGTGGTTATCGGTGGTGACAACTACCGTATCGGACTGGGTGGCGGTTCCGTATCTTCTGTTGATACCGGTCGTTACAGCAGTGGCATCGAGTTGAATGCCGTGCAACGTGCCAACGCAGAAATGCAAAAACGTGCCAATAACGTAGTACGCGCTCTTTGTGAAGAAGAGGTGAATCCGGTGGTTTCTATCCATGACCACGGATCTGCCGGACACGTAAACTGTCTGTCCGAACTCGTGGAAGAATGTGGTGGTTTGATCGATATGAGCAAGTTGCCTATCGGTGACAAGACTTTGTCTGCCAAAGAAATCATCGCTAACGAAAGTCAGGAACGTATGGGTCTGCTGATTAAAGAAGAGGCTATTGAACATGTACGTAAGATTGCCGAACGCGAACGCGCTCCAATGTACGTAGTCGGTGAAACAACCGGTGATCATCGTTTCGCTTTCCAACAGGCTGACGGTGTACGTCCGTTCGACCTTGCCGTAGAACAGATGTTCGGTTCTTCTCCCAAAACCTATATGGTAGACAAGACCGTAGAACGTCATTATGAAATGCCGAAATACGAATTGTCTAAACTACATGAATATCTGACGAATGTATTGCAGCTTGAAGCTGTAGCCTGCAAAGACTGGTTGACAAACAAGGTAGACCGTTCGGTAACAGGCAAAGTGGCTCGTCAGCAATGTCAGGGTGAACTTCAGTTGCCGTTGAGCGACTGCGGTGTCGTAGCACTCGACTACCGTGGCGAGAAAGGTATCGCTACCTCTATCGGACACGCTCCGCAAGCAGCATTGGCCGATCCGGCTGCCGGTTCTATACTTTCTGTATCCGAAGCACTGACTAACCTTGTCTGGGCTCCTATGGCAGAGGGCATGGACAGCATCTCCCTGTCTGCCAACTGGATGTGGCCTTGCCGTTCACAGGAAGGTGAAGACGCTCGTCTCTACACTGCCGTGAAAGCATTGAGCGACTTCTGCTGCGCCCTGCAAATCAACGTTCCTACCGGAAAAGATTCTCTGTCTATGACGCAGAAGTATCCGAACGGCGAAAAAGTAATTTCTCCGGGAACAGTAATTGTATCGGCAGGCGGCGAAGTTTCCGACGTGAAGAAGGTTGTATCTCCGGTATTGGTAAACAACGAAAAAACAACTCTTTATCATATTGACTTCAGCTTCGACGAACTGAAGCTCGGCGGTTCCGCCTTTGCACAGTCATTGGGCAAAGTGGGTGACGATGTGCCTTGCGTACAAGACGCAGAGTATTTCCGCGATGCTTTCCTTGCCGTACAGGAACTGGTAAACAAAGGATTGATTCTTGCCGGACATGATATTTCTGCCGGTGGTCTGATCACTACATTGCTCGAAATGTGCTTCGCCAATGTGGAAGGCGGTATGGAAATCAGCCTCGACAAGATGAAGGAACAGGATATTGTCAAGATTCTGTTTGCAGAAAATCCGGGTATTGTTATCCAGGTCAGCGACAAGCACAAAGAAGAGGTGAAGAAGATTCTGGAAGACGCAGGCGTAGGCTACCTGAAGTTGGGTAAACCTACCGACGAACGCCACATCCTCGTATCCAAAGGAGACGCTACCTACCAATTCGGTATCGACTATATGCGTGATGTATGGTATTCTTCTTCTTACCTGCTCGACCGCAAACAGTCCATGAACGGTTGCGCCAAAAAACGTTTTGAAAACTACAAGATGCAGCCGGTTGAATTTGCTTTCATGCCAGAATTCAAAGGCAAACTTTCTCAATACGGTATTACTCCGGACCGTCGTACTCCGAGCGGTGTCCGCGCAGCTATCATCCGCGAAAAAGGAACGAACGGCGAACGCGAAATGGCTTATTCACTCTATTTGGCAGGTTTTGACGTGAAAGATGTGACAATGACCGACCTTATCAGCGGACGTGAAACACTGGAAGACGTAAACATGATCGTTTATTGCGGCGGTTTCTCCAACTCCGATGTACTTGGTTCAGCCAAAGGCTGGGCAGGCGGTTTCTTGTTCAACGAAAAGGCAAAAGAAGCACTCGATAAATTCTATGCTCGTGAAGATACATTGTCACTGGGTATCTGTAACGGTTGCCAGTTGATGATGGAGCTTGGACTTATCAATCCTGAACACAAAAAGAAAGGTAAGATGCTTCACAATGATTCCCATAAATTCGAGTCTACCTTTGTCGGCCTGACTATCCCTACCAACCGCAGCGTTATGTTCGGTTCATTGAGCGGTAGCAAACTAGGTATCTGGGTAGCTCACGGAGAAGGAAAATTCTCTCTGCCTTACGATGAAGACAAATATAATGTAGTGGCAAAATACAGCTATGACGAATATCCCGGAAACCCGAACGGTTCCGACTATTCTATCGCCGGACTTGCCAGCGCCGACGGTCGTCATCTGGCTATGATGCCTCACTTGGAACGCGCTATCTTCCCATGGCAGAACGGTTGTTATCCGGCAGACCGCAAAAACAGCGATCAGGTAACTCCGTGGATTGAAGCATTTGTCAATGCCCGCAAGTGGATTGAAGAAAAGGTGAGATAAATAATTGCTTTATATTTTTTAAGGCTGGTACTTCCCAAAAAGTACCAGCCTTTTAGTTTATCCCAATATTCCTACTACCTAAATTCGTTTATATACAACTAAAGTTCCACAAATAAGCACTAAATACAAATAGCTGAAAAAGCTCCTCATCCGCTTCAATTCAAGTACGACGTAATCCTTACTCCAAAATTTTGTAGTGTCGAAAAATCTTCTTAATTTTGTCAAACTTTCCCCCTCAGAACAAGATTCAATAACCCTTAAAAGTCCTATTTATATGAAAAAATGGATTTTTCTAATCTTATTGTTTCCTCTAACCTGTATCGCTCAGACGTACCAATATATTGGAGTGGAAGATGGGCTAAGCAACCGGCGAGTTTACTATATCCAGAAAGACAGAACCGGATATATGTGGTTCCTCACCCATGAAGGTATTGACAGATACAATGGAAAAGATTTCAAACGATACAAACTAATGGACGGTGACGTAGAGGTTAATTCGCTACTGAACCTCAATTGGCTATATATTGATAAGGAAGACGTATTATGGGAAATCGGGAAAAAAGGAAAGATATTCCGGTATGACCAGATCCACGACTGCTTCACACTCGTATATAAACTGCCCATAGAGAACTTCCGTGATTTGCCGGCTCCGGTAAGTTTCGCATGGCTCGATCAGAGCAAGCATATCTGGTTGTGTAATGAGGAAACTATCTTTATTTATAACACGGATACAGGAGAAGTCACTCACATAAAGAATGACATCAGTGAAGAAATCAATGACATCGAACAGATTGACGACACACATTACTTCATTGGCACGGAAATGGGAATCCACTATGCCAAGTTGGAAAACAACACACTGGAACTTATTCACTGCGACAAGCTGGAGAATGTGAAAGCACAAATACTCGATCTACATTTCGACACAAAGATTCGTAAATTGTTTATCGGAACTTTCCAACGGGGAGTGCTCATCTATGATATGTCGACCAAGTCCGTCACACAACCTCCACATAGTCTGAAAGATATCAGCATTACACGAATCAAGCCCTTAAACGCCAAAGAATTGTTGATAGCGTCAGATGGCGGCGGTGTGCATAAAATGAATGTTGAAACCTATCAGATGGAGCCTTACATTATTGCTGATTACAACAGTAATAACGGCATGAACGGCAACAGTATCAATGATCTTTATATAGATGAAGAAGAACGGATATGGTTGGCGAACTACCCTATCGGAATCACCGTACAGAATAATCGCTATTCCAGCTATAAATGGATCAAGCATTCTATCGGCAACAGACAGTCTTTGATAAACGACCAGGTTAATTCGATTATCGAAGACAGTGACGGTGACTTATGGTTCGGAACCAATAATGGAATCAGTCTCTTAAATTCCAAGACCGGACAATGGCGTTCCTTCCTCAGTTCTTTTGAGAAGAACCAGGATAGCAGAAGTCATATTTTCACTACCCTGTGCGAAGTGCTTCCCGGAGTTGTCTGGGCCGGCGGATACTTCTCCGGCATTTATCAGATAGACAAGAGATCTTCCAATGTCAGCTATTTTACTCCGGCTTCGTATGCATATGAGAACATACGCCCGGATAAGTATATACGTGATATCCGTAAAGACTCACAAGGAAATATCTGGAGCGGAGGATTTTATAATCTGAAACGTATCAATGTACACACTAAAAATATACAACTGTACCACGGACTGAACTCCATTACTGCAATTCTCGAACGCGATGCCAAAAGTATGTGGATAGGCAGTGCGACCGGATTGTTTTTATTGGATAAAGAATCGGGTAAATATGAACGTATCAAACTTCCCGTAGAATCAAACTATATATATTCTTTATACCAGACCAAGAAAGGATCGCTATATATAGGAACCAGTGGCTCCGGATTATTAATTTACGATCCTCACACCAAACTGTTCACTCATTATCATACGGGAAATTGCGCATTGATTTCCAACAATATCTATACCTTGCTTTCAGACGCTGACGAAGATATTTTGCTTAGCACGGAAAACGGTCTGACCAGCTTTTATCCTAACCAAAAAACATTTCACAACTGGACAAAAGAAATGGGACTTATGACCACACATTTCAATGCATTGTCCGGTACCCTGCGAAAGAACAATAACTTTATTTTCGGAAGTTCGAACGGGGCAGTAGAGTTCAATAAAGACATGAAACTGCCCAGAACCTATTCTTCCAAAATGATATTCAGCGATTTCAAACTGTTTTATCAAACGATCTACCCGGGAGACAAAAATTCCCCGCTAAAGGCAAGTATCAACAATACGAAAGAGCTGAAATTAAAATATAACCAGAATATTTTCTCGTTACAGGTTTCTTCTATCAACTATGACTATCCTTCTAATGTCCTTTATTCCTGGAAACTGGAAGGCTTTTACGAAGAATGGAGCAAACCGGGGACAGAAAACACAATCCGTTATACTAACCTCGCACCGGGAAAATATACGTTAAGGGTACGCGCTATCTCCAATGAGGACCAGCGTATTATGCTCGAAGAAAGGAGTATAGATATTATCATCGCCCAGCCTTTTTGGCTGACCGTTTGGGCAATGTTGCTCTATATCGTTATCCTTGTCTTTATCGCTGCTGTCTCATTACGTATTCTGATCCTAAGGAAACAACGTAAAGTGTCCGACGAAAAGATTCATTTCTTTATCAACACTGCACACGACATCCGTACTCCGTTGACGCTTATCAAAGCGCCACTGGAAGATCTTCGTGAAAAAGAAGAACTAAGCAAGGAAGGAATATCCAATATGAATACTGCATTACGGAATGTAAATGCCCTGCTACGTCTCACCACCAATCTAATAAACTTCGAGAGGGCGGACGTATATTCCTCCGAACTATATATTTCGGAACATGAACTGAACACATTTACAACCGAAATATATAATGCTTTCCAGCAGTACGCCAATATCAAACATATCAACTTCACCCACGAAAGTAATTTCAGGTATATGAATGTATGGTTTGATAAGGAAAAAATGGAATCAATCCTGAAAAACATAATCTCGAACGCCTTGAAGTACACTCCGGAAAACGGTAATGTACAGATTTTCGTGTCCGACAATACAGACTCGTGGAGCGTCGAAGTCAGGGATACAGGAATCGGAATTCCGGCCAGCGAACAGAAAAAACTGTTCAAGCTGCATTTCCGTGGCAGCAATGCAATCAACTCCAAAGTGACGGGTAGCGGGATCGGACTGATGCTTGTCTGGAAATTAGTGCGGCTGCATAAAGGTAAGATTAATTTGTCGAGTGTGGAAAATCAAGGTTCGGTTATCAAGGTATCTTTCCCGAAAGACAGCAAGCGTTTCCGTAAGGCACATCTGGCAACACTGAGCAAACAACGTCAGGAAAACAGAACCCTAAGCAATGTACCTGCTCCCTCACCCGAAATATACGAAAACGCACATAAGAAGTTGAACGGTGAACACCGGCGGATTCTGATTGTGGAGGATAACGATGAATTACGCAACTATCTGTTGCAGACATTATCAGAAGAATATACTGTACAAACGTGTTCCAACGGAAAAGAAGCGTTGACGATCATCCCCGAATACAAACCGGAGTTGGTTATCTCTGATATTATGATGCCGGAAATGCGGGGAGACGAATTATGCAAGGAACTCAAAAACAACATAGAGACATCGCACATTCCGGTTATCCTGCTGACAGCTCTGAATAATGAGAAAGATATCTTGTCCGGACTTAAAATCGGTGCCGACGAATACATCTTGAAACCGTTTAATATAGGTATATTAAAAGCGACTGTCGACAATCTGCTGACTAACCGTGCTCTTTTGCGCAGTAAGTATGCCAATCTGGAGCTGGATGATGAGGAAGAAGATGACGAATGCATCAACTGCTCACAGGACATTGACTGGAAGTTTATTGCCAACGTCAAAAAGCATATAAAAGACAATATAGATAACCCGGCCCTTACCGTAGATGTACTTTGCAACCTGGTAGGCATGAGCCGTACAAGTTTCTACAACAAACTCAGGGCATTGACCGACCAGGCTCCGGGAGATTATATCCGTCTGATCCGGTTGAAGTATGCCGTGCAATTATTGAAAGAGAACACACATAGCATAACAGAAATAGCAGAAATGACAGGATTCAGTGATGCGAAATACTTCCGTGAAGTATTCAAGAAGCATTTTAACGTAAGTCCCAGCCAATACGGCAAAGAAAAGAGAACAAACAAGAAAGGAGGAGAAAAGAAAGAATGAACATCTATCTCGAATCATTTGGAATTTTTTTTAAAATAGGCGCCTTTACTATCGGAGGAGGGTACGCAATGGTGCCGCTTATTGAGAATGAAATTGTTACGAAGCGGAAATGGATTGCGCAGGAAGATTTTATCGATCTGCTGGCTATCTCCCAATCTGCTCCGGGCATTTTGGCAGTCAATATTTCTATCTTTATAGGATACAAGTTGCGTGGTATCCGAGGAAGTATTATCACAGCATTAGGAACAATTTTGCCTTCCTTCATCATTATATTGGCGATTGCTCTATTTTTCCATAGTTTTAAAGACAACCCGATTGTGGCACGCATCTTAAAAGGAATCC
>ERZ772835.1134-NODE-1134-length-14965-cov-4.74943_pt1 | contig 14965 bp, 17 predicted proteins | sample MGYA00511901_ERZ772835 | MGnify/ENA primary metagenome ERZ772835 (study PRJEB29015, sample SAMEA2737729) | human gut metagenome | biome: human gut; feature: human-associated habitat; material: faeces | place: China | collected 2012 ...
CCGCCCGCCATCGAGCAGAGTTTTACACCTAATTGGGGATAAAACAGCTCATGGCGGGCGGCGGCATCATCGTGCTGGGTACGACCCTGATCCCTCTGCTGTCCACCCTGTTTTAAGGGCATAAAGCATGGGATTTCTCACCGACTGGCCGACAGACTGGCTAAAAGAGCTGCTGATCGAGGGCATCATGGGCAACCTCACAGGGCTTTTTGATACGGTCAATTCCCGTGTCGGAGAGATTGCGGTGCAAGTGGGAACCACCCCGGCGGCATGGAACGCCGGGGTGTTCTCCCTGATCCGGCAGCTTTCTGAAACGGTGATACTGCCGATTGCCGGTCTGATCCTCACCTTTGTTGCCACCTATGAGCTGATCCAGCTCATTATCGAGAAGAACAACCTGCATGATCTGGACTACTGGATCTTCTTCAAGTGGATATTCAAAACGGCCTGCGCCATTTTGATTTTGTCCAACACCTTCAATATTGTCATGGCCGTGTTCGATGTGTCCCAAAGCGTCATCGCCCGGGCAGCCGGGATCGTGCAAGGCTCAACGGACATTTCAGAGGCCATGCTTGCCGACTTGGAGGCCACGCTGGAAACGCTGGGGCTTGGCTCTCTGCTGGGGCTGTGGCTGCAATCCCTGCTTATTCATGTGACCATGTGGGCAATCAATATTGTTATCTTCGTTATCGTCTATGGCCGCATGATCGAAATATACCTGCTGACCAGCTTAGCCCCCATCCCCGTTGCCACGCTCTCTAACCGGGAGCTGGGCAATACCGGGCAGAACTATTTGAAGTCCCTGTTTGCCGTGGGCTTTCAAGGGCTATTGATCCTCGTTTGTGTTGCCATCTATGCGGTGCTGATACAGGGCATCGCCACAAGCGGCGACCCCATCGGCGCGATATGGGGCTGCATGGGCTATTCCGTGCTGCTCTGCTTCTGCCTGTTCAAGACTGGCTCCATCGCCCGCAGCGTGTTCAGCGCACATTAAGGAGGGATGAATATGACCTTGGGACAAAATGTCCCAAAGCTGGATGCGCTGCACCTCATGGATGGGATCGAGGGCTTGCGCTCTCTGCCAAAGCATAGCGTGGATATGCTCTTGACCGATCCGCCCTACGGCATGACCCGGAACTTTTGGGATGTGCCGCTGCCGCTCCCGGAGCTGTGGGAGGCTGTGCGCTGGGCGGTGAAGCCAAACGGAGCCATCCTGTTTTTCGCTCAATGCCCCTTTGATAAGGTGCTGGGCGCATCCAACCTCGCCATGCTCCGCTATGAGTGGGTATGGTACAAATCCCGGGCAACAGGCTTTCTCAACGCCAACCGTGCGCCGCTGAAAAAGTCCGAGAACATTTTGGTGTTCTATCAAAAGTCCCCGGTGTACCATCCGCAATTCACCTATGTGGAGCCGTACCGCAAGACCAATCCCCGCAGCGGGTGCAGTACAAACTACGGCAAGTTTGAACGGACAGGCTCAGAGTCCAGCGATGGGCGGCGTTATCCGGGAAATGTGCTGTTCGTGCCGACGGTGATGGGCGGCATCCATCCCACGCAAAAGCCCGTGGAGCTGTGCGAGTATTTCATCAAGACCTACACCAACGAAGGAACGGTGGTGGCAGACATCTGCGCGGGCAGCGGCACGACTGCCGTTGCCGCTATGAACACAGGCCGCCGCTTCATCTGCTTTGAAAATGCCCCCTCCATCTACACAATCGCCGCCCAGCGCATCGAGCAGGCGCGGCTGGTCGTGGCCGAGGGCGGGAAAGGAGAATAGCTATCGAAAAATACCCCATCATTTACGCTGACCCGCCGTGGCGCTACTCTGCAAAGAAAGTGCAGGGCGCGGCGGAAAATCATTATCCCACCATGAGCATTGATAAATTGTGTGCGCTGCCTGTGGCCGAGCTTGCGGCCAAGGACAGCGCCCTTTTTATGTGGGCGACCTTTCCCCAGCTCCCGGAGGCTTTGCGGCTCATCCGTGCGTGGGGCTTTACCTATAAATCCGTGGCGTTTGTCTGGCTGAAGAAAAACCGCAAGGCGGACAGTTGGTTTTATGGGCTGGGCTTCTGGACGCGGGCGAACGCCGAAATCTGCCTGCTGGCGACCAAGGGACACCCCAAGCGGCAGGCCGCCGACATTCACCAGTTTATCATTTCGCCCATCGAAGCCCATAGCAAAAAGCCGGACGAAACCCGTGATAAGATCGTTGCCCTCATGGGTGACCTGCCCCGTGTGGAGCTGTTCGCACGGCAGACTGCTCCCGGCTGGGATGTGTGGGGTAACGAGGTAAAGCCGACGATCCCGGACTTTGGGACAAATTGTCCCAAACTGGAGGTGACAGACTGATGCCCTATGTGAATGTCCCGAACGACCTTTCCAAGATCAAGACAAAGATCGCGTTCAACCTAACCAAGCGCCAGCTTATCTGCTTTGGCCTTGGAGCTGCTATCGGCGTTCCTACCTACCTTTTGACCCGGCAGGCCATCGGCAACACCGGGGCGCTGTTCGCTATGCTGGCGATCATGCTCCCGGCGTTACTGCTGGCGATGTACGAAAAGGACGGTTTGCCCTTTGAAAAGGTGATCCGCAACATCGTCCGGGTCAAGTTTACCCGCCCGTACCGAACGGAAAATATCTATGCCCCATTTGCGCGAAAGGAGGAGCCTATTGAGCAAAGCAAAAAAGCAGAAAAACGGAAATAAGCACCGGGCGCTGTCCGCCCAGCAGACCATTCCCTATATCGCCATGCACCCGGACGGGATCTGTCAAATCCCCGGCGGGCTTTACACAAAGACGCTGGAATATGAGGACATCAATTATGCCGTGGCGTCCACGGAGGATCAGACTGCCATTATCAGCGGGTGGAGCGCGTGCCTGAATTATTTTGACAGCTCTCTGCCGTTCCAGCTTTCCTTTGTCAACCGCCGCAGCCGCAATGCCAACCGCTACAAGGTGAATATCCCGGCGCAGGAGGATGACTTCAACAGCATCCGGGGCGAGTATGTGGAAATGCTCAAAGGCCAGATTGCCAAGAGCAACAACGGCATTGAGCGGTATAAGTACATCACCTTTGGCCTGCCTGCCGAGGGTGCGACGGAGGCGCGTCCCCGGTTGGGGCGCGTGGAGGCGGATGTCATGGGCAACCTAAAGCGGCTGGGCGTCCAGTCCCGCCCGCTGGATGGCCGGGATCGGCTGGCGGTGCTGCATGGGCAGATGCACCCCGGCGAGCGTGAGCCGTTCCGCTTTGCGTGGCAAGATATTCCCAAGACGGGCATGGGGACAAAGGACTATATCGCCCCGGACAGCTTCGATTTCCGGCAGAGCCGGACTTTCCGTGTCGGCCAGATGTGGGGCGCGGCGTCCTATTTGCAGATCATGGCATCAGAGCTTTCGGATAAGCTGCTGGCGGAAATTCTGGAGCTGGATGCCGAGCTGACCGTCACCATGCACATTCAGACGGTAGACCAGCTCAAGGCCATTAAGACGATCAAGGGAAAGATCTCCGACATAGGCCGCATGAAGGCGGAGGAGCAGAAAAAGGCTGTCCGTGCCGGGTATGATATGGAGATTTTGCCGCCTGACCTCATTACCTTTTCCAAGGACGCCGCCGAGCTGCTCTCCGACCTGCAAAGCCGCAACGAGCGAATGTTCCTGCTGACCTTTACGGTGGTAAACCTCGCTCCCACCCGGCAGCGGCTTGAAAACGATGTGTTCACGGTGAGCGGCATCGCCCAGAAATACAACTGCGCCCTGCGCCGTCTGGACTGGCAGCAGGAGCAGGGCTTTGTGTCCTCGCTGGCGCTGGGCTATAACGGCATTGAAATTCAGCGGGGCATGACTACCAGCTCCACGGCTATCTTCATTCCCTTTATGACCCGTGAGCTTCGCATGGACGGGCAGGCGCTTTACTACGGCATGAACGCTCTTTCCAATAATGTCATCATGGCTGACCGCAAAAAGCTGAAGTCCGCAAACGGAATGTACCTCGGCTCTACGGGAAGCGGCAAGAGCTTTGCCGCCAAGCGGGAGCTGATCAATGTGTTCCTCGCTACCAAAGACCGCATCATCGTCGTTGACCCGATGGGCGAATATGCCCCGCTGGTACGGCGTTTGGGCGGACAGGTCATTGAGATCGCCCCGGACAGCCCACACCACATTTCGCCTATGGACTTGCAAATGAATATCAACGATGAGGACAGTCCGCTTTCCATGAAAGCGGATTTTTTGCTGTCCCTGTGTGAGCTGATCGTAGGTGGGAAGGAGGGCTTGCAGCCCATCGAGAAAACCGTCATTGACCGCTGTGTGCGGTTGGTCTACCGGGAGATGGCGCTGGGGCTGGAAACGGCCAAAACGCCGCTGCTGCAAGATCTGTATGAGGAGCTGCTGCGCCAGCCCGAGCCGGAGGCGCGGCGGGTGGCGACGGCGCTGGAGCTTTACTGCACAGGCTCTCTCAACCTTTTCAACCATCCCACGAATGTTGACCTCAATTCCCGTGTGGTCTGCATTGTCCTAAAGGGCTTGGGTGAAAACCTCCGCAAAATCGCCATGCACACCACCAATGAATTTGTCACGGCGGCGGTGAACGCCAACCATGCCGAGGGCGTGGCGACTTGGTGCTACTTTGACGAGTTCCATATCCTGCTCCGTGATCCGTTGACGGCCAGCTACTTTGTGGCGGTATGGAAAATGCTCCGCAAAAAGGGCTGTGTCCCCTCGGCGCTGACGCAGAATGTGAAAGACCTGCTGGCCAGCCGTGAGATTGAGAACATTCTGGACAACACGGATTTCATGGTGCTGCTGTCGCAGGCGCAGAGCGACCGTGCGATTTTGGCAAAGCAGCTTGGCATTTCCGAGCATCAGCTCTCCTACATCACGCACTCCAATTCCGGCGAGGGCTTGCTGTTCTATGGAAATGTCACCATCCCGTTTGTAGACCGTTTCCCCCGTGGAGAGATTTATGACCTGCTGACGACCCGCCCGGAGGATCTTGCCCATGAACGAACAGACGAGTAACCCCACTTCGGGACAAAATGTCCCAAAGTCCAAATTCCGCAGAAAAAGCCGGCAGGAGCAAACGGCGGCGTCCAAGCTGCGGATGGAGCGCCGGGGTGAGAAGCTGGACGCCGCCCGGGAGAAGCTGGCAAAGCAGAAGCCGCCGAAAAAGCCCGGTGCGGTCAAGCGCCTTGCCCATACCGCCGGACACGGCGTCCACGGCTTTGTGCATGGCAAGCTCTATAAGGTCGAGCATGAAAATGTCGGCACGGAGGGCGCACACCGTTCCGAACTGGCGGCGGAGTCCGTGTACCGCTTCGGCAGGCGCAAGCTCCGCAAGGCCATCCGGGAACACCCGGCAAAGGCCGTGGAGCGTGCCGAGAGCAAGCATATCAAGGCTACGGCGGATTATTACTACCGCAAGACCGTGGAGGAACACCCGGAAATGCAGGAGGGCGGCGCGGTGTCCCGGTATCTGCAAAAGCAGAAGATCAAGCGCCAGTACGCAAAACAGGCGCGGGAGGCGGCCAGGCAGACCGCCAAGGCCGCCGAGGGTACGGCGTCCGTCACGGGCAAGCTGGCGGAAAAGGTGTCCGCCTACATCAAGGAACACCCCGGCGGGTTGCTCCTGCTGCTGGCGGCGTTTCTTCTGCTGGTGGTGCTGCAATCGTGTATGTCCTCGCTGGTGACGGTGGGGAATGGCGTGGCCGGAGCCATCGGCGCGTCCACCTATGCCGCCGAGGACGCTGACCTGCTGGGAGCGGAGGCCGCCTATTGCGCTCTGGAGAGCAGGTTGCAACGCTACCTCGATACCTACACCCGTACCCACGATTATGACGAGTACCATTTTGACCTTGATACCATTGAACACGATCCCTATGTACTGCTGTCCATCGTCTGTGCGCTCCATGAGGGCGAGTGGACGCTGGACGAGGTACAGGGTACGCTCCAAACGCTCTTTGACCGCCAGTACATTTTGACCGAGGATGTGGTGGTGGAACAGCGGTATTACTTGGAAACGGACACTTGGACAGACGAGGACGGCAACACCCACAGCGACACCTACCGGGTGTATTACGATTATTACATCTGCACCGTGACGCTGGAAAACTTCAATCTCTCCCATCTGCCCGTTTACCTCATGGGCGAGGAAACCCTGTCCCGGTATGCCCTCTACATGGCGACGCTGGGCAACCGTCCTGACCTGTTCCCGTCCTCGCCCTATGTGGGCAAGTACACCAACAAGCCCCCGTTGCATGAGATCCCCGAGGACTATCTTGCCGATGAAGCCTTTGCCGCCATTCTGAAAGAGGCGGAAAAGTATGTGGGATACCCCTATGTTTGGGGCGGCAGCAGCCCGTCCACATCCTTTGACTGCTCCGGCTTCGTCAGCTATGTCTACAATCAATGCGGCTGGAGCTTCGGACGGCTGGGGGCACAGGGACTATACAACATCTCCACACGGACAAGCACCCCCAAACCCGGCGACTTGGTATTTTTCACGGGGACTTACGATACCCCGGGGATCTCCCATGTGGGCATCGTGCGTCCAGTAAGGACGATAGTAGAAGTAGAGAAAGGAGGCTGTGGCTAAGGTACTACCCCGCAAAGCAACGCGGGAATCCACCTGCTTTACCGAAAGTCGAAAGATGTACGGGAAAAGAGCACGGCAGGAAAGCGGCAAGTTGCCAAAAGACAATCAGGCACGACTGAACCGCAAGGATAAGTGAATACAAGGATAAAACTGAATTGTTTAAGGTGAGTTCCAAGCCCTTGTTACGTGTGGGCAAAGGAAAATTGTCTGAAACCTTTGGTACAGGGACCATAGGAAATAAATTCCTTCCTATGGGTTGCTAATCCCCTGTACGGCACGTCGGAGAACCGATAGTAACGGAACAAAAGCATATCCGATAATTCACATTGACCTACTACTATCGTCAACTGGAGATTGTCTAAACCGGAGCGCTTGAAAAAGCTATGTGTAATGCAGCAATGTGATAAATTTCAAAGCTATGCTAGAAAGATGACACTGAAAATCCGGCATGACAACGGAGCTTCTGTAGTAGTCCGAGAATCCTGAATTGACAGGAAAAGCCGTAAAATCGGATACGGGAAAGCCGCTCACATGGCGAAGAGAAGCAGTTTTATTGCGCATTAAAATCAGAAATTGATTAGAGAGGAAAGCCTCAATGAAGCCAACAATGGAGATTTTAACCAAATTACAAGAGAATTCCCAAAAGAACCAAGATGAAGTGTTCACACGACTGTACCGCTATCTTTTGAGGCCGGATATTTACTTCATCGCCTACCAGCATCTTTACTCCAATAAGGGTGCAGGAACGAAGGGCGTGAATGATGATACGGCTGATGGATTTAGCGAGCAGTATGTGACAGCCATCATTGAAGCATTGAGAACAGGGTCATATGAACCCAAGCCGGTACGCAGAACCTATATTCAAAAGAAGAACGGCAAGCTGCGCCCGCTGGGACTTCCTGTATTCGCTGACAAGCTGGTGCAAGAAGCTATCCGTATGATTCTGGAAGCCATTTACGAGCCAATTTTCTCTATCTATTCCCACGGCTTTCGACCGGGCAGAAGCTGCCACACGGCACTTGCCATGATCAAGCATGAGTTTACCGGAGCAAAGTGGTCCATTGAGGGCGACATCAAGGGATGTTTTGATAACATCGACCATTCCACGCTGATTGGTGTACTGAACCGAAAAATCAAGGATGCTCGTTTTCTGAACCTGATTCGTATGTTTCTGAAAGCCGGCTATATGGAAGACTGGAATTTCCATGAAACCTATAGCGGATGCCCGCAGGGTGGAATCATTTCCCCGATTCTTGCGAATGTCTACCTGAACGAACTGGACAGGTATATCACGCAGCTGAAGAAGGAATTTGACCACGGATACAATCCGAGAAACTTTACGGAAGAATACAACGCGATAAGACACAAACGAGATGCACTGCATGAGAAAATCAAGAAAGCTGAAGGAACAATGCGGGAGCAGCTGATTGCTCAGCACAAGCAACTGACAAAGCAGTTATTTCGGACACCTGCAAAAGCGTGTACCGATAAGCGATTGAAATATGTTCGCTATGCAGATGACTTTCTGATTGCAGTCAATGGGACAAGAGAGGAATGCGAAGCGATTAAGGCAAAACTCACGGATTTTGTCCGGGACACTCTGAAAATGGAGTTGAGTCAAGAAAAGACCCTCATTACGCACAGCAATACTCCTGCCCGATTCCTTGGTTTTGATGTTCGGGTGCGCAGGGATGCCAGTGTCAAACGCTCTGGAAAACGAAAAATGCGCACTATGAACAACAAAGTGGAACTCAATATTCCACTGAAAGATAAGGTGGAGACCTATTTACTGTCCCATAGCATCGCTAAAAGGGATGGAAAGAGGTTGATTCCTATTCATCGCCCCATTCTGCTGAACCGCACGGATTTGGAAATCGTAATGATTTATAATGCGGAACTCCGAGGGCTCTGTAACTATTATGCCATTGCAAGCAACTTCAACAAGCTCGTTTACTTTGGCTATCTGATGGAATACAGCTGTCTGAAAACACTCGCAAACAAGCATCGCTCCCGAATTTCTAAGGTTCGTTATGAATACAGAGATGGGACTGGCGCATGGGGTGTTCCGTATGAAACCAAAAAGGGAAAACGCCGTATGATGTTCGCTAAGTACAGCGATTGCAAAGGCAAAGATTTGACGGAAAAAGTGCCCGATTTGGCGTATCGCTATTCGCACAACACAACCTCCTTCGAGGAACGTCTGAAGGCCAAAGTCTGTGAAGTCTGCGGCTGTACAGACAGCGATAGCTATGAAATCCACCATGTAAACAAGGTCAAAAACCTGAAAGGTAAAGCTGATTGGGAGAAAGTCATGCTGGCAAAGAGGCGCAAGACAATCGTTGTGTGCCACAAATGCCACATGAGAATTCATCATGGAACTAAAACGGAATGACTTTTGAAATGGAGCAAAAAATGGGGAGCCGTGTGCGTTGAGAGGCGCAAGCACGGTTCTGGGAGAGGTCTGTGCAAACCTGTCGTAGAAATACGATAAGGCGGCACTTTCCTACTCTACTATGTGGGCGACGGCTGGATGCTCCATTGTGGCGACCCCATCAGCTACGCCAACCTCAACACGAGTTACTGGCAGTCCCATTTCTACGCCTACGGAAAATTGTTTTGACAGGAGGTTTTTATGGCTATCTCCAAAAGCGCGAAAATTCAGACCGAGATCGAAAAGGTCACGGCCAAGATCAACGAGCAGCAGGCACGGCTCAAGGAGCTGGAACAGAAAAAGCTGGAGGCCGAGAACAGCGAGATCGTGGAGATCGTGCGCGGCATGAGCGTTTCTCTCACCGACCTGCCCGTGCTGCTTCAGACCATCAGGAACGGCGGCGCTTTGGGACATTCTGTCCCAAAGTCTGCGGATAAGGAGGACAGCGAATGAACAAGTGGATGAAGAAGCTGACGGCGTTGCTCTGCATCGCTGTTTTGATGTGCGGCATGGCAGTCACGGCCTACGCTGGGGGCGGTGAGGAATGGGACGGCCTTGCCCCGGTGGAGGCGCTGCCCGCCGAAACCGTTGACCCCGGCGAGGGCTTCACCGAGGACGGCAACCTTGTGACCCGTGACCTGCTCTACGACAAGGTCACCAATAAGCAGTTCATCACGGTGCAGACCAGCGGCGGCAACACCTTTTACATCGTCATTGACTACGATAAGCCCACCGACGAGGACGGCGAACAGTATCAGACCTACTTTCTGAACATGGTGGACGAGGCCGACCTGCTGGCGGCGATGCAGGCGGCGGGCGGTGAGCTGCCGGAGTGTTCCTGCGCGGATAAATGCGCCGTGGGTGCCATCAACACGGATTGTACCGTCTGCGCCGTGAACATGGGCGAGTGCCAGGGCAAGGCTCCCGAGCCTGCGCCCGTGGTGGAGCCGGAGCCTGAACCCGAGCCGGAGCAGCCTAAGAGCAGCGGCGGGACGCTCCTGCTGGTGCTGGCCGTGGCGGTCATCGGCGGCGTGGCTGGCTGGTATTTCAAGATCTATCGTCCCAAAAAGCTGCAGGCCGCCGACGCTGCGGAGGACTACGGAGACGATTACAACGATACCCCGCCTTGGGAGGACGAGGACGAAACGGAAAGTGAGGATGAAGCATGAGATTTACCAACAGCCCCTATGAGGACTTTATGAAAGAAAAGAGCTACTTTAAGGGTGTTCCGCCCAGCCTGCCGCCCAAAGGCTCCCGCTGCGACGGCTGCCCCTACTGGCGCGGGATCGGTTGCGTGTTCTGCTACCGGGAACAGCTCAAGCCCAAGACAGGGGGCAAACATGAGCCGTGAACTGACCCGGCAGGAAAAAACGGCGATCCGTAAGCTGGTGACAAAATGGTGCGCCAACTACGATAAAGACTATGGCTGCCTGCCGCTGGACTGTTCCTGCTATATGCTGGGCAAGTGCTGGACGGGGGCATATTGCCGCTATTTCCGTTCTGCGGTGCTGCCCCTTGATCCCGTACTGGAAAGGTCGCTGACCGTGGAGCGTATCACAGAAACCCGGCCTTGCCCGGTATGCGGCAGGGCTTTCCTCCCGGATGGGCGGCAGCGGTACTGCTCCCCGGTCTGCGCCGGGGCTGCCCTGCGGGAGCAGAAGCGGGCGTATATGCGCCGCAAACGGAGGTAGCGCGTGGAAAAATAGCCCCGGAAAACGCCTGCATTTACAAGGCTTTTCCGGGGCGCTTTTGGGGTGGGCGGTATGTTTTCCCGCCCGCCCCTGTTTTCGCAGAAATGCTTTCCACATCCAAGCGCCGGGGCTTTGGGACATTTTGTCCCGAAGTCCCGGCTGAAAGGAGGACTTATGCCTAAATATTATGAGATCAGCGAGTCGGCGGCAAAGCGGGCAAAGGATATGAACAGCTATTCCGACTATGCCCCCGGCTCGGCCACGGCGGGCTACCGGGCGATGGTGGATGAAGCCTATGTGCTGGCAGAGAAACAAAAGGCGCAGGTCGATCCCATGTACCATGATAAGATCGATGCCCTTGTTGACTGCTACGCCCGCAGGCTGGCGGAAAACCTCAATGAGCGCAACGCCATTGACGCCCGTGTTCCGTCCATTCTGATCACCGGGGGCGGCAATTTCCCCGTGGCGAAAAAGGCCAAGCAGAACACCGCCAGGGATCGCAACTACGGCGAGTACGCCGAAATTGAAAAGCTGCTGGACAAGGTCCGCTCCACAGGCCGAGGCGGTATCAGCGCCGACGATGACCTTGCCGTGGAAAAGCTCACAAAAAAGCTGGAGGAAATGGAGTCTCAGCAGACTATGATGAAGGCGGTCAATGCCTACTACCGCAAGCACAAGACGTTGGAGGGCTGTCCCGAGCTGACGGCGGAGCAGGTAGAAAAGGTCAAGGCGTCCATGTCCCAAGACTGGCGCAAAGACCCCGTTCCGTTTCCGGCCTATCTGCTCACCAACAATAACGCCAACATCCGCCGTGTACGCCAGCGCATTGAGGAATTGAGCCATAAGGCGGAGTTTGTGGGATGGACATTCCCCGGCGGTGAGGCCAAGGTCAATGAGGCGGAGAACCGCTTGCAGCTCATTTTTGAGGATAAGCCGGATGCCGACACCCGGCAGGCGCTTAAAAGTGAGGGCTTTAAGTGGGCGCCCAGCCAAGGGGCATGGCAGCGGCAGCTCAACCAGAACGCCATCCGTGCCGCCGCAAGGCTGGACTTCCTGCGCCCGGAGGACGGCAAAAGCCCCTATCAACTCCAACCCTTTGCGAAACGGGCGGACAAGGATGTATCACGGTGAGGAGGTTGTATGGACAAAAACCAAGGCTATGAGATCATTCAGGCCGTCATGCTGGAAAATGGCAGGGGCTTTGCGCTGGGGCATCATCCTACCGCTCCCTCGCCCTATGTCACATGGGCTTGCTATGATGACAAGGACGGCCAGCGGCAGTATGAGTGGGGGCATTACGGCAGCGACCGTACCGCTCTGGAACAGGACTTTGCGGCGCGGGTGCAGGAATACCAGCGTCTTTACAATGTCGGTATCAAGCAGACCGAAGCTCCCGGCCTTTACAAGTATTACTCTACCCAGCGCCCCGTGGACATCGGGACATTCCCCAAGCCGCCCCGCAACGCCCCGGATGAGATCGTCAACTACGATCAGCGTGTCCCGGTTGAAAATGGGTCTTTTCTGGCGTGGGGGCATTTGACCTACACACGGCCATTGACGGCAAAACAGGCAGATGACTATGAGCTGCGGCCTGCACCTGACAATCCTGACAGACCTCGCCCGATCCGAGAGCAGATGAAAACTGCCGCAAAACTGGCCAAAGCTGACCGGGGGCAAGCTGCCCCAAAGAAAAGCGCCCCTGACCGGGGCGACAGATAGGAGGATATTTATGGAACAGGAACGCAATCCCAACAAGAACGCCGAGCTTTCTATGGAGCAGAACGGGAACATGATCGACGGCATCATCAATAACCTGCCTGTGCCGCCCCGGTCGGAAAAGCCGCTGGATAAGGTGCGGGAGCATCCGCCCAAGCGCCGCAGCCGGGAGCGTGAGGAGCGTTGACAAAAAAGCGGCGGCGCTCTGTTCATCTTCATGTGATGGTGACGCCGGAGGAGCAGGCGTTGATCGCTGACCGCATGGCCGAGGCGGGGATCTCCAACATGGGAGCCTATATGCGGAAAATGGCGCTCAACGGCTATGTTCTCCATGTTGACCTCTCGGACATCCGGGAGTTGGTGGCCTTGCAGCGGCGGTGCGCCAACAACCTCAACCAAGTGGCGAGCCATGCCAACACCTATGGTATCTATCCCTCGGAGATTGCGTCGCTCCAAAAGGACTATGCCGACCTTTGGGAGCCGTTGTCCGAGCTGCTGAAAAAGCTGTCGGCTGTGGTGAGCCTATGATTTGTCGGGGAGCGGCCTTGTGCCGTTCCCCGGCTTTCACGACCTCGGGACATTTTGTCCCGAGGTATAAGAATTAGGACAATGATTGATTGCTGCTGATATATGTTTTCTTCCCATACATTAGCTGATAATATTTTTCGTTTAGTTCTTCTTGGATAGTATGGACAATTTTGTTCTTAGTGGAGGTCATGGTAACGGGGTCGCCTTTTTCGTTGGTATCTATTTCGGAAATAGTGGTTTCAATAAATAATGCTTCAATTTCCTCGATAAATTTCCCGAGGACTTTATCATTTTTTCCGGAGCCATCCTTATAATAGCGAAAATGCCATACATGATTGTTGATTGCTTGGTTTACTCGAAGTATTGGCGTATAAATCTGTTCATATATATAACGCCTGTTTTTCCCTCGAAAGTCAGCAATAAAACTGAAGTCTCCATAGTAGCGATCCCACTCTATCTTACTGATGTCGTGATAATTCAAAAAGAAGTCAATTTTTTCTTCTAAACTCCAAGATACTTGATACTTATTAAGAGCGTGTAGTATCTCCTTTGTTGCATAGGAAAAGCCCTCAAACGTCTTGCACCTTTCAACCCTATATCCGATGGTAGATGTCAGCAATGTCAACAAACTGCTACCAAATATGCCCAGCAAGGCATTACACCAGAATGAATTAACTTGAGTGTAAAAATTAAATATGAACGAGGCAAGGAAAGAAATCAATGTTATTATACCCGTTGCGATAATGGCATTTTTATACACTTTCATATATTTTCCTCCTATATCTCTCTTTTCTTAGTTTACATCCAAAATGATTCGCTGTCTACAATTAAACTTCGGGACATCTTGTCCCAAAGTGGTGAAAGCTCGACATCCTTGTGTGCCTATTTCCCCAGCGGTATAATATGGGTAGAAGGACAAACCAACCCGATTTTTTAATGGAGGTAGCTGCTATGATCGTTCTCAAAATCCTTGCCGCCCCCGTGATGGTGGCGCTGTCCCTGCTGGCCGCTATGGTCACATTTCTGTTCTGCGTGGCGGCCGCCGTGTGCGAGCTGGGCTGCATTGTGCTGACGTTGCTCTCCCTGATTCTGTTCATCGGCGGGCAAACGGTGGGCGGAATCGTGTTCCTCGTCCTTGCGTTCCTCGTTTCTCCCTTTGGCGTTCCTGCCATCGCTGAGTGGCTGGTGGACAAGCTGCACACGGCCAATTTTGCCCTGCGGGATTTCATCACCGGCTGATACTTTGGGACAAAATAGCCTAAAGGCGTAAAAATCGAGATATGTTGGAGGTTATTCTGGGTGCTTATGATTGTAATACTCCATGATGAGTCTTTGCAATTCCATTAAAATAAGGCCAACTTTATAGCATTCCATTTTTATGAAGCAAGCCTTGGATTCTGTTGGGTTACTGTCACTAAAAACGACAAAGTTCTTGCCACCTTTACTAAGATAACTACATTTGGAATGTGCAATAGCATTCCTTATATGGCGAAAATAATCTATATTCGCACGAGTTTCTTCGCCATCATAGCTTGAAGAAGTATCTTCCTCAACTAAATGGCAAACAAGGGGATTTATTCTCTCGATATAGGTCTCTAACACGCTATACGCTGTTCTTGATAAGATTTCTCTTGGAATGGTCAGCAATGCATACAACATCATTTGCATTGTTGCCGGATTCCCAAGCCCGGATATTGTAAGAACCTTTTTTATTTCTCCGTTGCCAAACGCTAACCTTTTATAATAATCGCTTTCAAGAAATTTAGCATTACTCAGTTCACCTAAAAGAGAAGTTGTAGCCAAACATTGTAACAATAACGATTCTTCCGCACGTATATTAGGCATTATTCATCCCTCCATAGATTGACTTTTAACAAAAGCATACCACAATTAATCAATACTTTCAACAAATAGTATTTGTTCTCATCGTGTTATAACTTCGGGACAAAATGTCCAAAAGCTGAAACGACGGCGGCTGACCACAGCCGCCGTTTGTCATATCGAAAGGAG
>ERZ772835.1145-NODE-1145-length-14763-cov-3.79215_pt1 | contig 14763 bp, 9 predicted proteins | sample MGYA00511901_ERZ772835 | MGnify/ENA primary metagenome ERZ772835 (study PRJEB29015, sample SAMEA2737729) | human gut metagenome | biome: human gut; feature: human-associated habitat; material: faeces | place: China | collected 2012 ...
AAGAAGAGGAAGAAGAATACTAAGAGATAGAACAGAGGGAGCCAGATGGAAAAAAAGAAAGTAGTTGTCGGAATGTCGGGCGGTGTAGACTCATCAGTTGCGGCGTATCTTTTAAAAGAACAAGGATATGATGTGATCGGCGTGACGATGCAGATTTGGCAGGATGAAGACAGAGTCATACAGGAAGAAAATGGAGGATGCTGCGGTTTGACAGCGGTAGATGATGCCAGAAGAGTTGCGAGTGATCTGGGGATTCCTTATTATGTTATGAATTTTAAGAAGGAGTTCAAAGAAAATGTAATTGACTATTTTGTTGATGAATATTTGAATGGAAGGACACCAAATCCATGTATTGCATGTAACCGCTATGTGAAGTGGGAGTCGCTCCTGAAAAGAAGTATGGATATCGGAGCAGATTATATTGCAACAGGTCATTACGCCAGAATTGAAAAACTTCCCAATGGAAGATATAGCCTGAGACGTTCAGCCACACTCGCAAAAGATCAGACATATGCACTTTATAATCTGACACAGGAGCAGTTGAAGAGAACGCTGATGCCGGTCGGTGCTTATGCGAAAGAGGAAGTGCGGGAAATTGCAGAAAAAATTGGGCTTCGAGTGGCGAACAAACCAGACAGTCAGGATATTTGTTTTGTGCCCGACGGAAATTATGCGGAATTTATCGAGGAGACAATTGAGAAAAAGATTCCGGAAGGAAATTTTGTGTTGTCGGATGGAACTGTTGTCGGAAGACATAAAGGAATTACCCATTACACAGTTGGACAGAGGAAGGGACTTGGTCTGTCGCTTGGACATCCTGTTTTTGTCTTGGAGATCCGCCCGGAGACGAATGAAGTTGTGATTGGCAGCAATGAGGAATCATTTACGTATACATTGCGGGCAAATCAATTGAATTTTATGTCCATTGAAGATCTGAAAGAGGGAGAGAAAATCCGTGTATTTGCCAAAATACGCTATAATCACAAAGGTGCTTGGTGCGAAGTGGAACGTATTGGAGAGGATGAGGTACGTTGTACATTTGAAGAACAGCAAAGGGCTGTGACACCGGGGCAGGCTGTTGTTTTTTACGATGGAGATTATGTTCTTGGCGGGGGTACGATTATAGGAGAATAGAATATGATAAAAGCAGATTTTCATATGCACACATCGTTTTCGTCTGATTCGGAGACGATGCCGGAAAAAATGGTTGAAGAGGCAATAAGAATGGGACTTAAGACAATCTGTTTTACGGATCATCAGGATTTTGACTTTCCGGGAGAAGAAACTCTCTTCTTATTTGATACTGATACCTATTTTCGGAAAATGAAAAAACTACGGGAAATGTATCAGGACAAGATTGATATTCGAATTGGTGTGGAGATTGGACTTCAACCGCATTTGGGGAATGCATATAAAGAGTATGTTTCGTCGTATCCGTTTGACTTTGTGATTGGATCTGTACACGTTGTGAATCGGATGGATCCGTATTACGGAGAGTTTTTTGAAGATAAGACAGATGCAGAAGCTTACCGTCAGGCATTTTTGGAGACACTGACGGACATTCGGGCAATTAAAGATTTTGATGTACTGGGACACATTGACTATATTGTCCGATACGGAAAAGAAAAAGAAAAATATTATTCTTATACAAAATTTTCGGATGAAATTGACGAAATTTTAAAATATTTGATCGCACATGGAAAAGGGATTGAACTCAATACAGCAGGGTTTAAATATGGATTGGGCTTTTGTCATCCGCATCCTGACATTTTAAAAAGATACTGCGAGCTTGGAGGAGAAATCATCACAATCGGGGCAGATGGACATAAGCCTGAACATATTGCATATGATTTTGAAAAGGTGGCTCCGATCCTGAGAGAATGTGGCTTCAAATATTATACAGAATTTAAAGAAAGAAAGCCAGTTTTTAAGCAACTTCCATAAAATTCAAAAATAGACTTGAATTTTTGTACTATCTTTAGTACAATCTTAAATAGGTTGATGATTCTTTAACATAGTAAAGAATATCACTATAGACGCTGTGAAACAGTAATTAATAATTAATTAAACTTTAGGAGGAATTAATCATGGCAGTAAAAGTAGCGATTAATGGATTTGGACGTATTGGACGTCTTGCATTCAGACAAATGTTCGGAGCAGAAGGATATGAAGTAGTTGCAATCAACGACTTAACATCTCCAAAAATGTTAGCTCACTTATTAAAATACGATTCATCTCAGGGAAAATACGCTTTAGCTGATAAAGTAACAGCAGGTGAAGATTCTATCACAGTAGATGGAAAAGAAATCAAAATTTATGCAAAAGCAAACGCTGAAGAACTTCCATGGGGAGAAATCGGTGTTGACGTTGTATTAGAATGTACAGGATTCTATACATCAAAAGCAAAAGCAGAAGCTCATATCAAAGCAGGTGCAAGAAAAGTTGTTATCTCAGCTCCAGCAGGAAATGACCTTCCAACAATCGTTTACAATGTAAACCATGACACATTAAAACCAGAAGATACAGTAATTTCAGCAGCTTCTTGTACAACAAACTGCTTAGCACCAATGGCTGATGCATTGAACAAATTAGCTACAATCAAATCTGGTATCATGTGCACAATTCATGCTTACACAGGTGATCAGATGACACTTGATGGACCACAGAGAAAAGGTGATTTAAGAAGATCTCGTGCAGCAGCTGTTAATATCGTACCTAACAGCACAGGTGCAGCAAAAGCAATCGGTTTAGTTATTCCAGAATTAAACGGAAAATTAATCGGATCTGCTCAGCGTGTTCCAACACCAACAGGATCTACAACAATCTTAACAGCAGTTGTTGAAGGAAACGTAACAGTTGATGAAATCAATGCAGCTATGAAAGCAGCAGCTAACGAATCTTACGGATACAACGAAGATGAAATCGTTTCAAGCGATATCGTTGGTATGAGATATGGTTCTTTATTCGATGCTACACAGACAATGGCTCTTCCATTAGACAATGGTACAACAGAAGTACAGGTTGTTTCTTGGTATGACAATGAAAATTCTTACACAAGCCAGATGGTAAGAACAATCAAATACTTCTCTGAATTAGCATAATGTTACATTGCATTTGATTCAGAATTATTTAAGATCCAAAAAGGGGTCCGGTCTTATTGGGGACCGGGCTCTTTTTTTAGAAATAATGGTACATATATGTATAGTTATTTCAATGATAAAATCATATTTTTAAGGAGGCAATACTATGCTTAACAAAAAATCAGTAGATGATATCAATGTAAAAGGGAAAAGAGTTCTTGTAAGATGTGACTTTAATGTGCCATTGATTGATGGAAAAATCACAGATGAGAACCGTCTTGTAGCTGCTCTTCCTACAATTAAAAAATTAATTGCAGACGGTGGAAAGGTTATTCTTTGTTCACATCTTGGAAAACCAAAGGGAGAGCCAAAACCAGAATTATCATTGGCGCCAGTTGCAGTGAGATTATCTGAGTTATTGGGACAAGAAGTAAAATTTGCAGCAGATGCAACTGTTGTTGGTGAGAATTCGAAGGCTGCAGTAGCAGCAATGAATGACGGAGATGTTATCCTTCTTGAAAATACTCGTTACAGAGCAGAAGAAACAAAAAATGGAGAAGAATTCAGCAAAGAGTTAGCTTCTTTATGTGATGTATTTGTAAATGATGCATTTGGTACAGCTCACAGAGCACACTGCTCAAATGTAGGTGTTACGAAATATGTAGATACAGCGGTTGTTGGTTACCTGATGCAAAAAGAAATTGATTTCTTAGGAAATGCAGTAAATAATCCGGAAAGACCATTCGTTGCAATTTTGGGTGGAGCGAAAGTATCAAGCAAGATTTCTGTAATCGAAAACTTACTTGACAAAGTAGACACATTAATCATCGGCGGTGGAATGTCTTACACATTCAGCAAAGCTATGGGCGGAAAAGTAGGTATCTCTTTATTAGAAGAAGATTACTGTGATTTTGCTTTAAACATGTTGAAAAAAGCAGAAGAAAAAGGTGTAAAATTATTACTTCCAGTAGACCATGTTATTGCAGATGATTTCTCTAATGATGCAAATATTCAGGTTGTGAGCAGAGGAGAAATCCCGGATGGATGGGAAGGTCTTGATATCGGACCAGAGACAGCAAAATTGTATGCTGAAACTGTAAAAACAGCAAAAACAGTTGTATGGAATGGACCAATGGGATGCTTCGAGATGCCAAACTTTGCAAAAGGTACAGAGGCAGTAGCAAAAGCATTAGCAGAGACAGATGCAGTGACAATCATCGGTGGTGGAGATTCTGCAGCGGCAGTTAACCAATTAGGATACGGTGATAAGATGACACACATCTCTACAGGTGGCGGAGCTTCTCTTGAATTCTTAGAAGGTAAGGAGTTACCTGGGGTAGCAGCTGCTAACGATAAGTAATAGCATGCATATATGACAAAATGACTGCGTTAGATGCGGCTTGACGTACTTTTTTGTACGACGGCGCCACATTGAACAGTTACAAATAATAAATGAAATAGTAATTGGGAGACGATAAAAATGGCAAGAAGAAAAATTATTGCAGGAAACTGGAAAATGAACAAAACTCCAAGTGAGGCAGTTGCGTTGATCAACGAATTAAAACCTTTAGTAGCTACAGAAGATGCGGACGTAGTATTTTGTGTACCGGCAATCAGCATTATTCCAGCAATCGAGGCGGCAAAAGGAAGCAACATCGAAATCGGTGCTGAAAATATGTACTTCGAAGAAAGTGGAGCATATACAGGAGAGATCGCACCAAATATGCTTACAGATGTTGGGGTAAAATATGTTATCATTGGACACTCTGAGAGACGTGAATATTTTGCAGAGACAGATGAGACTGTCAATAAAAAAGTAAAAAAAGCTTTTGAACACGGAATTACACCAATTGTTTGCTGTGGAGAGACATTAACACAGAGAGAACAGGGTGTTACGATTGATTTCATTCGTCAGCAGATTAAAATTGCTTTCTTAGATGTGACAGCAGATCAGGCTAAGACTGCGGTAATCGCTTACGAACCAATTTGGGCTATTGGAACAGGAAAAGTAGCTACAACAGAACAGGCACAGGAAATTTGTGCAGCAATCCGTAAATGTATCGGAGAAATCTATGATGAAGCTACAGCAGAAGCTATCCGTATTCAGTACGGTGGTTCTGTTTCAGCCGCAAGCGCTCCAGAGTTATTTGCCCAGGCAGATATCGACGGTGGACTTGTTGGTGGAGCATCATTAAAACCAGATTTTGGAAAAATTGTAAATTACAAATAGTATTTGAAATTTAGTAACTAACAGGGGGTCATTGGCTAGAACAGTCAGTGACTCTTTGCTGTTTTCTGAAAAACAGTGTGATACAAATTTTTAGGGGAGAGTGTGTTTAGCATGCGAAGAGTAGAAAGTATTAAGCAGACAACACAAAACAAGTTTTTGAACATGTACGAGCTAGATATGGAAAGTGATACAGGGAAGCACAGTACCTATTTTGTGGCATCCAGAGCAAAGACGATAGAAGAGTTGAAGATTAAGACAAGAGAAAACAAGGCAGATGGAGTGATTATATATAGTGTCTATCGAGATGAAAAAGAGAAAAAAGAAAAACTGGTCTTAATTCGTCAGTATAGATGTCCTTTGGATGATTATATCTATGAGTTTCCAGCGGGACTTGTGGATGAAGGGGAAGACTTTAAGATGGCTGGCATGAGGGAACTAAAAGAGGAGACCGGACTTGATTTTCAACCGATTGATGCGGCGGATATGTATACAAAGCCGTATTTTACGACGATCGGCATGACAGATGAATCTTGTGGGACTGTGTATGGATATGCGAGCGGAGTTCCTTCCAAAGAAGGGCAGGAGGAGAATGAGGTGATTGAGATTGTACTTGCAGATAAAGCGGAGGTGCGAAGAATCTTAAAGGAAGAGAATGTGGCAATTATGTGTGCATATATGCTCATGCATTTTTTAAATACACCAGAAGGACATGTATTTGATTTTTTACAGGAACGCATCTGAGCTGAGAAATTCATGGGTAAAAACTTGCAACGACAAGGAAAATCATGTAAAATAATTCAGGTAGGATAAAAGATAAAAGTTTAACATAAAGGAGAATGAAAAGATGAGTAAGAAACCAACAGTTTTAATGATTCTTGATGGATATGGTCTGAATGATAAGCATGAGGCAAATGCGGTATTTGAAGGTAAGACACCTGTAATGGATAAATTGATGGCAGAGTATCCGTTTGTAAAAGGAAATGCCAGCGGTATGGCAGTGGGACTTCCGGAAGGTCAGATGGGAAACTCAGAAGTTGGCCATTTGAATATGGGAGCAGGTCGCATCGTATATCAGGATTTGACAAAAATTACAAAGGCAATTCAGGATGGAGATTTCTTTGAAAACGAGGCATTGTTAGAAGCATGTAAAAACGCAAAAGAGCACGATTCAGCGCTCCATATGTTCGGACTGGTTTCAGACGGTGGAGTACACAGCCACAACTCTCACATCTATGGATTGTTAGAACTTGCAAAAAAACAAGGGCTTTCAAAAGTTTATGTACACTGTTTCCTAGATGGACGTGATACACCGCCGGCATCTGGAAAAGACTATGTACAGGAATTAGCGGATAAGATGAAAGAAATCGGAGTAGGTGAGATTGCATCTGTAATGGGACGTTACTATGCGATGGACAGAGATAACAGATGGGATCGTGTAGAATTGGCATACAATGCAATGGTAAAAGGTGAAGGTGAGACTGCAGAGTGTGGACCATGCGCAGTTCAGGCGTCTTATGATGCAGAAAAAACAGATGAATTTGTGTTACCGACAGTGATTGTAAAAGATGGAGCGCCTGTTGCGACAATTAAAGATAACGATTCTATCATCTTCTTCAACTTCAGACCGGACAGAGCAAGAGAAATCACAAGAACATTCTGTGATGACAACTTTGAAGGATTTGACAGAGGAGAAAGAGTTAAGACAACATTTATATGCTTTACAGAGTACGATGTGACAATTGAAAATAAATTAGTTGCTTTCCATAAGACAGAGATTACAAATACATTTGGTGAGTTCCTTGCAGCAAACAATATGACACAGGCAAGAATCGCTGAGACAGAAAAATATGCGCATGTTACATTCTTCTTCAACGGCGGTGTCGAGGAGCCAAATAAGGGAGAAGACCGTATTTTGGTGAAATCTCCAAAGGTTGCTACATATGACTTACAGCCTGAGATGAGCGCATTTGAAGTGTGCGACAAGTTAGTAGATGCAATCAAATCTGAGAAGTATGATGTGATCATTATCAACTTTGCAAATCCGGATATGGTAGGACACACTGGTGTAGAAAATGCAGCAATTAAGGCAATTGAAGCAGTGGATACATGTGTGGGAAGAGCTGTTGAAGCAATCAAAGAAGTAGACGGACAGATGTTTATCTGTGCAGACCACGGAAATGCAGAGCAATTGGTGGACTATGAGACAGGAGAGCCATTTACAGCTCATACAACAAATCCGGTTCCGTTTATCTTAGTAAATGCAGATCCTGCATACAAATTAAGAGAAGGCGGATGTCTGGCAGATATTGCTCCGACATTGATTGAATTAATGGGAATGGAACAACCAAAAGAAATGACAGGAACATCACTTCTTGTGAAATAATTATAGAGAACATAAAAGACCTTGCATGGAGCATGAAGCTTTGGCAAGGTCTTTTTTTGAAAAACGATTTAATTGTTTTTGCTTAAGTTTTTATTTGCAGTTGACAGCATCAATTTGATACGATTCAACTGGTTTACTTCGCTGGCACCCGGATCATAGTCGATGGCAACGACGTTTGCGAGCGGATAGCGTCGTCTCAGTTCTTTAATCACACCTTTTCCGACAACGTGGTTTGGAAGGCAGGCAAAGGGCTGCGTGCAGACAATGTTTGTTGTGCCGCTATGAATGAGTTCTAACATCTCTCCGGTTAAGAACCAGCCTTCTCCGGTTTGATTTCCGAGAGAAACAATATCTTTTGCCATATCTGCAAGGTCTGTAATCTTCGCTGGCGGATCAAAGTGCTTACTTTTCGCAAATGCTTTTGTGGCAGGGGCACGGAACCATTCCAGTGCTTTGATTCCAAGATTTGCTTTGCGGGCAGTTGATTTTTTCATACCTAGTTTTTCTGCTTTAAAGTTACTGTTGTAGAAACAGTATAAGAAGAAATCCAGTAGATCAGGAACGACCGCTTCGGCACCTTCTTGTTCCAGCAGTTCTACAAGATAATTATTTGCCGCAGGAAGGAATTTTACAAGAATCTCACCAACGATTCCAACACGCGGCTTTTGGATATCCAACATCGGGAGATTGTCAAAGTCCTCAATGATCTCCTTGCACATTTTGTTGAATTCACGTCTGCCAGGATGCTTTTTCTGTACGAATGCAATACATTTTTTCTTCCATTTTTCATGGAGAGCATTTGCAGAGCCAGGAACCGCCTCGTATGGGCGGACACGATAGAGCGCTCTCATGAAAATATCTCCAAATACAACCGCATACATCCCTTTTAAAACGAGTGGAAGCGTAATCTTAAAGCCGGGGTTTTCTTCCAGTCCGCTTAAATTGATGGAGATAACCGGAATATGTGCATAACCAGCCTTTTCCAATGCACGTCGTATAAATCCGATGTAGTTGGAAGCACGACATCCTCCGCCTGTCTGGGAAATGATCACGGCAATCTTATCTGTGTCATACTTTCCGGAAAGAATGGCCTCCATAATCTGACCAACTACCATCAAGGAAGGGTAGCAGGCATCGTTGTTTACATATTTTAATCCCACATTTACCGCGGATTTATTATCATTTGCAAGCACTTCAATATTGTAGCCGCAAGAGCGGAATGCGGGTTCTACAAGCTCGAAGTGAATCGGAGACATCTGCGGGCAAAGTATTGTGTAGTTTTTTCGCATCTCTTTCGTAAATGGAACCTTCACAATAGAGGATGGCTTGATCTCGCGTGAAGTATGTTTTTCTTCTCTGACGCGGATGGCAGAGAGAAGAGAACGAATACGGATTCGCGCGGCACCTAAGTTATTCACCTCGTCGATTTTCAGTGAAGTGTAGATTTTGCCGGACTTTGTCAAAATATCTGCTACTGCGTCGGTTGTTACTGCATCCAAACCACAACCAAAAGAATTTAATTGAATCAGATCTAAATTATCTTTTGTCTTTACATAGTTAGCGGCTGCGTACAATCGTGAGTGGTACATCCATTGATCCATTACGATAAGCGGGCGTTCTACTTTATGTAAATGAGAGACAGAGTCTTCTGTCAGTACGGCAATTCCATAAGAATTGATCAGTTCCGGAATTCCATGGTGTACTTCCGGATCGATGTGGTATGGGCGCCCTGCAAGGACGATACCACGTTGACCGGTCTTATCCAAATATGCAATGGTTTCTTCTCCTTTTTTGCGAATGTCTTCGCGGCATTTGGCGAGCTCTGTCCAAGCGAGGTGAACTGCCTGTCGGATCTCATCAGCCGGAATTGAAAATTCTTTGGAAAGCTCCTCAATCAGGCGGGTTGATAAGGTGTCTTCGCTTTTAAATGACATAAATGGATTCTTGAAATTAACCTTTCCGTTTGTGATCTCATCCATGTTGTTTTTTATGTTTTCGGCATAAGAAGTAACAATCGGACAGTTATAATGGTTGTTGGCATCTTCAAATTCCTGTCGTTCATAAGGAATACAAGGGTAGAAGATAAAAGGAATTCCCTGCTGAATGAGCCATTCTACATGTCCGTGAGCAAGTTTTGCCGGATAACACTCGGATTCACTTGGGATTGATTCAATGCCAAGTTCATAAATTTTTCGATTGGAAGCCGGAGAAAGTACTACGCGGAACTTCAAAGTATTGAAAAATGTAAACCAAAACGGATAGTTCTCATACATATTCAGCACACGTGGAATGCCAACAGTTCCCCGGACTGCTTCGGATTCCTCAAGCGGCTGATAACTGAAATAACGTTGCATTTTGTACGCAAACAGGTTCGGCATACCGTTGTCGGATTTTTCTTTTCCAAGACCACGTTCACAGCGGTTACCGGTAATGAATTTGCGTCCGCCGCTGAATTTATTGATCGTCAGACGACAGTTATTCGTACAGCCTTTACATTTTGCCATGCTGGTACTGTACTCTAAATGCTCAATCTCTTCAATGGAAAGCATTGTAGTTCCTTTGCATTCGCTGAAACGTTCGCGCGCAATGAGAGCTGCGCCAAATGCCCCCATGATTCCGGCAATATCCGGTCGCACCGCCTGGCAGTCGGCGATTGTCTCGAAACTTCGAAGAACAGCATCATTATAGAATGTACCGCCCTGCACGACGATCCGCTTCCCAAGTTCAGAAGCATCGGATACTTTGATAACTTTAAACAGTGCGTTTTTGATAACAGAGTAGGCAAGTCCGGCAGAAATATCAGCGACGGAAGCCCCTTCTTTTTGCGCCTGTTTTACTTTTGAGTTCATAAATACGGTACAGCGTGTGCCAAGGTCGATTGGATGGTTGGCGAACAATGCTTCATGAGCGAAGTCTTCCACGCTGTAATTCAATGATTTTGCAAATGTCTCAATGAAAGAACCGCAGCCGGAAGAGCAGGCTTCGTTTAGTTGAACGCTGTCGACGGTCTGATTCTTAATTTTGATGCATTTCATATCCTGACCGCCAATGTCGAGGATACAGTCTACATCCGGCTCAAAGAAAGAGGCGGCATAATAATGAGATACCGTTTCCACTTCGCCTTCATCAAGAAGCAAAGCGGACTTGATCAGTGCTTCGCCATATCCGGTAGAGCAGGAGTGCGCAATCGTGACTCCTTTTGGAAGCTGACGGTAAATATCTTTGATTGCTGTGATTGTCGTACCAAGAGGATCTCCATCATTGCTGTGATAGAAGGAGTAGAGTAAAGTTCCGTCTTCTCCGACTAAAGCAGCCTTGGTAGTAGTGGAACCGGCATCAATTCCAAGGAATGCTTTTCCTTTATAAGAGGAGAGATCAGCAACAGGTACTTGATGTTTTGTGTGTCTGCTTTGAAACTCATCATAGTCTGCTCTGCTCGAAAATAGTGGGGTGAGTCGTTCAACCTCAAAGTCCATGTGGATATGTCCGGCAAGGCGCTCCTGCAACTCCTGAAGAGAAACACTCAGATCTCGCTTGGAGTTCAGTGCAGAACCAATTGCAGCAAACAGATGAGAATGTGTCGGAGCAATAATATGCTCATCATCTAATTTCAATGTTCGGATAAACGCCTCCCGCAATTCAGAAAGGAAGTGAAGAGGTCCCCCTAAAAAAGCGACATGCCCGCGGATTGGCTTCCCGCAGGCGAGTCCACTGATCGTCTGATTCACAACAGCCTGAAAAATAGAGGCGGACAAATCTTCTTTCGTAGCCCCTTCGTTGATCAATGGCTGGATATCTGATTTGGCAAATACACCACAACGTGCAGCAATAGAGTAGAGAGCTTTGTAGTTCTTTGCATATTCATTCAGACCGGTTGCGTCTGTCTGTAACAGAGAAGCCATCTGGTCAATGAAAGAACCGGTTCCACCGGCACAGATCCCATTCATGCGCTGTTCCACATTACCTCCTTCGAAATAGATAATCTTTGCATCTTCTCCACCAAGTTCGATTGCGACGTCTGTCTGTGGAGCATAGTCTTGAAGTGCAGTAGATACTGCAATGACTTCCTGAACAAATGGTGTCTCTAAGTGTTTTGCAAGTGTCAGTCCACCGGAACCGGTAATGACCGGCGATACGTGGATGGCTCCCAGTTTGTAAATTGCACGTCCGAGCAAATCGGAAAGAGTCTCTTGAATATTTGCAAAATGACGCTCATAGTCAGAGAAGAGCACCTCGTTTTGCTCGTTCAAAATCGCAATTTTTACAGTAGTGGAACCGATATCAATTCCTAAAGTATATAAATTATTGTTACTCATATCTATCTCCTTTTTATGGATAAGAAACAGATAGTTTCTTAATTAAAATGGATTTCGTTTTTTTGACAACCTACATTATACGATAAGATGTCGAAAAACACAATTTGAAAATATGTGGAATATTTTAAGCTTTTAGGGTTGAGAAATTGTTAAAATTATGTAAATATAAATAGCCCGATTGACAAACTGAATTAGTGAGGATACAATTACTACTAGTTGTTGAGAAAGTAAAAAAAATAATAAAGGAGCTATATTTTTATGAATTGGATTAGCAAGTTAGAACGGAAGTTTGGACGATATGCAATTCAGAATCTGATGTTTTATGTGATTGCGTTGTATACCGTTGGCTTTGCACTGAGTTTGGTTGCTCCGGAATTCTATTATCAGTATTTGTCACTGAACATAGAAGCGGTGTTTCACGGGCAGATCTGGAGGTTAGTTACATTTTTGATGCAGCCGCCAAATTCGAGTGCGTTGTTTATGGTGTTTGCATTGTATTTATATTATATGATCGGACGTCAGCTTGAATACGCATGGGGAGCTTTTCGATTTAATCTGTATTTCTTTACGGGAGCACTGTTCCACATATTGGCAGCGATTCTCGTGTATGTGATAGCGGGAGTATCCTTCCCACTTGGGACGTTTTACTTGAATTTGTCACTGTTTTTTGCGTTTGCTGCGCTGTATCCGAACGAACAGTTCCTGTTGTTTATGGTGATTCCGATTAAGGTGAAATATCTGGCGTGGCTGGATGCGGCTTATTTTGGATATGCGATTCTGCAGGCATTTTTGCCGGCATATGGAGGAAGCGTATTTGGAATTGTCTATAAGGCAAATGCATTGGCTGCAGTGGTATCCATTTTGAATTTCCTGATTTTCTATGTTTCGACAAGAAATATGAAACGGTATTCGCCGAAGGAGGTTCGTAGGAAAAAGGCTTATAAAAAAGCAGTGCATGAAGCAAGAAGAGAGCAGCACTATGAAGGTGGTGCAAAACATAAATGTGCAGTCTGCGGACGCACGGAACTTGATGATGAAAATTTGGAATTTCGTTATTGTTCAAAATGCAATGGGAACTACGAATATTGTCAGGACCATTTGTTTACGCATGCACATGTGAAATAGAAATAAAAAAGGCAGGAGAGAACGAGATGAAGAAGACAAAAATTATTTGTACCATGGGACCAAACACAAACGACAGAGAATTAATGAAAAAATTAGTCGAAAATGGAATGGACATTGCCCGTTTCAATTTCTCACATGGAGATCATGAAGAACAGAAAAGCAGAATGGATATGCTCAAAGCAATTCGTGAAGAAGCTGGAAAACCAATTGCGATTCTTTTGGATACAAAAGGACCGGAGATTCGTACAGGTGTGATAAAAGATGATAAAAAAGCGACACTTGTAGAGGGACAAAAATTCACATTAACTACAAAAGACGTGGAAGGCGATGCAAATCGAGTTTCCATCACATATGAAGGTCTTGTAGAAGATGTTGAAATCGGAAAGAAAATTTTGATTGATGACGGCTTGATTGAGTTGGAAGTAAAGAATATTACAGATACAGATATTATTTGCCGTGTAATTAATGGTGGTGAACTGGGGCAGAAAAAAGGTGTGAATGTGCCGAATGTACCGGTGAGACTTCCTGCACTGACAGAAAAAGACCGTCAGGATATTATTTTTGGTGTGGAACAAGGGGTTGACTTTATTGCGGCATCATTTGTGCGTTCGGCAGAAGGAGTGCTTGAGATCAAAGCACTGTTAAAAGAGTGTGGAGCACCACATCTTCCGGTTATTGCCAAGATTGAGAATGCAGAAGGAATTAAAAATATTGATGAGATTATCCGCTGTGCAGACGGAATCATGGTTGCACGTGGAGACCTGGGAGTGGAGATTCCGGCGGAAGAAGTTCCATATCTTCAGAAGATGCTGATCCAAAAATGTAACAGTAACTATAAACCGGTTATTACAGCGACACAGATGTTGGATTCTATGATGAGAAATCCAAGACCGACAAGAGCTGAGGTGACAGATGTTGCCAATGCGGTATATGATGGAACAGATGCGGTGATGCTCTCAGGTGAAACTGCACAGGGAAAATATCCTTTAGAAGCACTTCAGATGATGGTTCACATTATCGAGAATACAGAAGAGCATTTGGATTATGAGACACTTCTTGGAAAAGCACAGGCACATCGCAAAAAAGGAATTTCCAGTGCAATTGGCTACTCATCTGTTGCAACAGCGGCAAGCCTGAATGCAAAATGTATCGTCACACCGACGGTATCCGGTGCAACAGCCAGAGTGGTATCAAAATTCAGACCGAAAGCACCTATTATCGGAGTGAGCCCAAGTGCGCTGACGCTTCGCAAAATGCAGCTTTACAGAGGCGTATATCCAATCAAATCAATTCAGTTGGAGACGACAGAAGATATTTGTGAAGAGGCTATTAATCTTGTAAGTGCAAAACAAATTGTGGAACCGGGAGACATCGTTGTATTGACAGCAGGAATTCCGGCAAGAAGCGAAGGAGTAGCAAAAGAAGGAATAAGCAACATGATGCGTATTGCAGTTGTAGAATAGGTACTCATATTACAGGGACAGGAGTTTTTAAGAACGCTTGTCCCTGATTGACATTTGCCCTGTCTATATGATATAATGTTACAGATTACGGACAGGGTAGAATAGCCGAGACCACTGAAAAGGATATTTGTTCAAACAAAAAAGTATATTTTTCAGTAGTTTCGGA
>ERZ772835.1153-NODE-1153-length-14613-cov-3.43529_pt1 | contig 14613 bp, 9 predicted proteins | sample MGYA00511901_ERZ772835 | MGnify/ENA primary metagenome ERZ772835 (study PRJEB29015, sample SAMEA2737729) | human gut metagenome | biome: human gut; feature: human-associated habitat; material: faeces | place: China | collected 2012 ...
GATTCATCATCGCGGCCGTCGTGACGGCCGTCCTCCTGCGCGGTTACGCCGTGCCGGCGATCATCGTGCTGTATATCCTCGTTTCGCTGGTGCGGGGGCTTGCCTGCCGGACAAAAGGCTGTGGGAAAGCCGAATAGTTGTATATTTAAAATTTTTTAATTACATTTGCCGCGGATTTCCGCTCTTTGGCTGACATGTCGAGATTTTCGAACCGCATATTGCTGACGCTCCTGCTCGGTCTGTTTTTTGCAGCGCCCGAGGCGGTGCGCTCCCAGGGCTTCGATGCGAAGACCTTGCAGCGCGCGCAGCGCAACGGCCAGACGGGTAACCTCTACGGCAGCAATCCCTACGAGCAGACCGAAGGCGAGGAGGGCGAGAACCAGCAGCCGCAGGACACCACCAAGAAGGAACGGAAAATCCGCAAGCCGCTCGAGTCCTATTTTTTCAATGACTCGATCCGCGCGCTGAACAACTTCAAATGGCACGTGAGCCGCGATTTCAACCGCGTCGAGATCGGGCCTTTGGACACCACGCTGACCGATTACCGGATCGACTATCCGTTCTACCGGGAGGACGTGGGCGACATCGCCCAGGGGGCTTTGGGCCAGACGTCGCTGCCGTTGAACTATTTCCGGCGTCCGCAGTTCTTTGACTTCAGTTTTGCGAGTCCCTACTACGCGTACACCTACAACATGGAGAACGTGCCCTTCTACAACACGAAGAAGCCGATGATCCGGATGAATTACGCGGAGTCGGGGCAGAAGCGTTTCCGTGAGGAGAATTTCGGCATCATGCATGCGCAGAACATCTCTCCGACGACGGGTTTCAACATCGACTACAAGGCGCGGGGCACGCGCGGCCAGTACGTCTGGTCGCGGACCAAGAACCACAACCTTGCGGTGGCCGTCAGCCACACGGGCAGGCGGTATTCGGTCCATGCGGGCTACTACAACAACCACATCGAGCAGCAGGAGAACGGCGGCGTGGTCGGCGAGTGGGCCATTGCGGACACGACGTTCGAGATGCCTTCGGGCGTGCCGATGCGGCTGGCCGACGCCGAGGCCAGGAACCTCTATCGCAACAACGCCTTCTTCGTCACGCAGTCCTACGGCATCCCGCTGCAACGGCTCACGGAGAGCGATTTCTCGATGGCGAACCTCTCGGCGGTGTATATCGGCCATTCGTTCGAGTACAGTTCGTGGAGCAAGGTCTACACCGACAGGAACGAGCCTTATACGAATGAACGGGACCACCGGGACGAGAACGGCGATTTCGTCTCCGCGAAGGGGCATTATTACGATAACTGGTTCATCAACCCTGCGGAGACGCGTGACTCGATCTACGAGCGGAACATTTCGAACCGTTTCTTCGTGCAGGCGCAGCCCTGGGACCGGAACGGAATCGTGGGGACGCTCGACGCCGGCATCGGCATCGACATGCACACCTACTCGCAATTCGAACTGAAAGATTACCTGACGGGGAAGTACACGAAGGTCAACAAGACGAGTTACTTCTTTTACGGCTCCGTCAGCGGAAAGATAAAGAAATATGTCGACTGGGACGGAAACCTCCGTTTCTACCCGTCGGGATACAGAGGCGGAGATCTCTCGATCGGCGCGCACCTCGCGCTGAAAGGCTATCTGCGCGGACACCCCCTGATTCTCGAAGGCCGGTTCTCGATGGACCGCCGCTCGCCGACCTACTGGCAGGAGAATCTGTTCTCTAACCATTATATATGGAACACTCCTTTAAGCAAGGAGAATGAAACTCGGTTTGAGGTCAAGTTTTCGGTTCCCGATTTCGCGTTCGAAGCGGGGGCATGGCAGGGAGTCGTCTCCGACAAGATTTACTATGCGTCGGACAGCAACGTCGCCCAGCACAGCGGCAACGTCAGCCTCACGAGTGTGTATGCTCGCAAAGATTTCCGCTTAGGCGGACTTCATTTGGACAACAGGGTATTGTTGCAGTGGAGCACGGATCAAGATGTTGTACCCGTTCCGCTTTTGAGCGCCTTCCTGTCGTATTACTACGAATTCTGGGTCGTGCGCGATGTGCTGCGCCTGCAGATCGGTCTGGACGGACGCTATAATACCAAGTATTATGCGCCCGGTTACAATCCGGCTCTGTCGGTGTATTACAACCAACGGGAGGTCGAGACGGGGAATTACCCCTATATGGACGCTTTCGTCATGGGAAAGTGGAAGAGAATGCGGATATTCCTGAAATATCAGCATGTGAACAAGGGACTGTTCGGTAACGGAGAATATTTCTCGGCGGCTCGCTATCCGCTCAATCCGGGCATGTTCAAAATCGGTATCTCATGGGGATTCTATGATTGACGTGCTGTTCTGCGCGGTGTAAGCTGCCCGCAAAACAACATTTTATGTTAAAAAAGACCGTATTAACGTTTGCGTTCTTAACCATTCTTACGACATTTTACGGCTTCAACGCCCAGTTCAGCGCACCCGCGACGGACGACGCACTGAACGCACTGGCCGAGATGCACCACTCGCTGCTCCCCGAGGGCAGTTACGTCATTTCGGCCTACGACAATCTGATTCGCAACATCAGCGAAGAGGAGGGCCACGACTGGCGCCTGATGAGCGCCATCGCCTACCACGAATCGCGCTTCACGCCCGACATCACCTCGCGCAGCGGGGCCCGCGGCTTGATGCAGATCATGCCTTCGGTGGCGCGTCAGTTCGACGTCCCCGCGGCCGAGATCACCGATCCGAGGACCAATATCTGGTTGGCCAACAAACTGATGTCGAAGATCATGTCGTCGCTCCGTTTTCCGGAAGGGACACCTGAAAAAGACCGCATGAGCATCATCCTGGCCTCGTATAACAGCGGTATCGGCCATGTGAACGACGCCCGCCGTCTGGCCCGCCTGAACGGAGAGAACCCCAACTCGTGGGAGGTCGTGGCCCGGTACCTTACACTGAAGGCCGAGCCGGAATTCTACGAGAACGAAGTGGTCAGATGCGGACGATTCACCGGCAGCCGGCAGACGCTGGCCTATGTGAACGACGTGATAGGACGCTACGACAGATACTGCCGCATCGCCGGAAGGTAACGGCGGCAGGATAAATTAAAGGCAGGACCCGCAAGAGCGGTCCTGCCTTTTTTGTGCCTGTGCCCCGCGCAGCGGGGACAGGATGCCCTGCGGTGTGGAATCTACTCGAAGACGGAGATAGTTGGCGGCAGTCCAAATTTTGCAATTTCCCGAATTATCGCTATATTTGAATGATTCGGAGTATTCCGACATATTTTGAGAAAACTGTGGAAAACCATTCGGCGTATTTTCAGCAACTATTCCGCGATCACTATGAACCCTTGTGTGCACGGGCTTTTCAGATGGTCCATGACCGCAAGGCGTCGGAAGACATCGTGCAGGATGTCTTTCTTGCCTTGTGGGAACGGCGGGAGGAGGTGGACTTCGACCGGCCGCTGCTGCCGTTGCTGTTTGTCGCCGTGAAGAACCGTGCCATAGATTTGCTGCGCTCCAAAAAATGGCGGGGGGGGGAATCCGGACTGGACGAGTTGGATGTCTGTATTCGTACGCTTGTCGCCGACCATATCGAAGAGGAGTTCCAGTTATCGCAGTTGAGCGAGGAGATCGACTGCTGCATTTCGGGACTTTCCGAGCAGTGCCGCCGGGTGTTCCTGTTGAGCCGCACGACAGGCCTGAAAAACCGGGAGATCGCCGAGCGGCTCAACATCAGCGTCAAGACCGTCGAAAAGCATATCGGGGCGGCGCTCTCCCAGCTTCGGCTCCGGCTCAGCCGCAGCGGATTTCTGCGGCTTTTCCTCTGAAAAACAGAAGATGCCCTGCACCGTTTCGGTGCAGGGCATTGCTTTTTCCGCCTCGTTAGCGGAGTGGGAATTCGTGTGTGTGTGCGACGCGTCCGCCGGGACCGACGATTCGGATTGCGATTCGGTCGCCCGTCATGTCGCACCGTATGTAGCTTTGATTGCCGTTGACCACGACCGGGAACCGAACTTCGTCGTTTGCCGGGTGGAAGCCGTAGCGGTGCGTGTGGCCGGAGAACATGATATTGATGCCGGCCTCGTTGAGGATCGGCAGGAACAGATTCCGGAGGTGGTTGCTGCCGTGCCACGTTCCGCCGTCGAGCGGAATATGGAGGAAGACGACGCGTGCCGAGGCGTTGCGGAAGGTTTCGGAGGCCACCGCCCTGCGGAGCCATTCGCACTCTTCGCGGCGATAGGCGTCGTAGTCGGCAAGCCCTCCGTATTCGATGTCCGTGTCAGGCTTGTCTTCGCCGCAGTCGAGCAGCAAGAAACAGACCGATCCGACTTTGCAGAGTTGGTAGTGACGGCCGCTGCGCGTAGGGAAATAGTCGTGCAGACGGTCGGCGAAGACGCCGCGCGTCTCATGGTTGCCGCGGTTGTAGAGTATCGGGGTCTCCGAGGCGTAAAGGTTTACCGAGGCGTCGATGAAATCCCGGAACAACTGCTCCTCATTTTCAATGCTGTTGGACATGTCGCCGTTGAGCATTACGAAGTCGTGTTTGCCGAAATTGATTTCCCGGCACAGTTCGGTCATGTCGTCGGCGCGTCCGTGGATGTCGTTCAGGATGACGAACGAACAGTCGGTTCCCGTTGCCGGGAATGTCCGGAACCGGAACGGCGCGCGTTTGTAGACATTGCTGGCAACGGTCCTGCCGTAGAGGACGTTGTCTCCGTGTTTCCATTCGAGTACCTCCTGCGAGAAGATGCGGTAGCAGTATTTCGTTCCGGGACGCAGGTTGTTCAGCCGCACGGCGTGCAGTGTCTTGTGCGCCTGTTTGCGGCCCGCGACGGTTTCGTAATGGCGGGTATGTTCGGCGGCGTAGAAACTGCGTCCGTCGTCCTCGGTTGCCTCGACCCACGACAAAGCGGGTTTGTTGGTAGTCCACAGGACGGTTACGCCGTCTTCGGTCATGTCGCACAGCCACGGGCCATGCGTGATCTTGAAATCCTGGGCCGGCAGCGTCAGTGCCGCTGCCAGCCCGAGGAGTGTGAATAGCAGTTTTTTCATCTTCCGAACGCTTTATTCCTGATTCTCCGGGAGGTCTTCCTCGGTCTGGAACCGGATGTCGGCCACGACGGGGCGGTGGTCCGAGGCGTCGACGCCGTCGACCTGCTGGTCGCTGCGCGAAACCACTGTGCAGTTCTGTACGCCGAAGTGTCCGATCGGGGCATACAGTATGTAGTCGATCTTGCGGGTGGGATTCTCCGACGGGAAAGTGTATTGGTCGATCGTTCCGACATTGGTCAGGAACGCGGTCATCGTGGCGATGACGTTCGAACTGGGAATGGCGTTGAGGTCGCCCGCAAGGATGAGGTCTCCGTCCAGTTCCGTGTCGCGGATACGGCGGATCTCATTGGCCTGCACCAGGCGGCTCGCATCGCCCGAAAGATGATCGAGGTGCGTCGAGGCGACATAGAGGTCTTTGCCGTCGATCTCGACGCGGATGACGCACAGCGAACGGTCCTCTCCCGGTTGCGAAGCGGCGCAGGGGAGCCGGTAACTGCGGGTCTCTATAATCGGGTGTTTCGACAGCACGGCGTCGCCGTATTCGCCTCCGTCGCGGTCGATGGCTTTCGAGAAGTGCCACTCCATACCGAGTTTGGCTGCCAGGTCGCGGGCCTGGTGTACGTCTTTTCCCGTGCGGTTGGTGAAGACATCCACCTCGTTGAGGGTTACGAAGTCGGGGTCCTGCCGGCGGATTACCTCGGCCAGCGCGTCCAGATCGGCTGCATTGGCGGGGCTTGTGGCGCGTGCGCCGTAAATGTTGTAGGTCATTATGCGGATGATCCTGCCTTTGGGTGGAATGACTGCCTTGTCTCCGTGCTCGTCGTTGTAATTGTCGTCGTTGGTGCATGAAACGACAATCAGGAGCAGCGCCCACAGACATATAGTCTTTTTCATAGTCTTTCGTTTGGTTTAAAAATTTGTTAGTCGGATCAGAATGCCCATACTTCGGCGATGCAGGTCTGGTAGAGGTCGGCCTGCGTGGCGGTGACGAAGATACGGAAATAGCGCCCCGTTGCCTTGTGGTCGAGGTATACCGTGTTCTCGATCCGGTTTTCGACGGTAAAGGTCCCTGCATGGGTCCAGTTTTGGTTGTCGTCGCTCACGTCGATGTTGAAGATACGCGGGTTGCCGCTGCTCTTGGGAACGTCGGAGCCTTCTTTGTCAGACCGTCCGCGGATCGTGAGTCCGTGCAGTTCCTTGGGTGCGCCCATGTCGACGGCGATCCAGTGCGGCGGGCCGGGTTTGGCGTTACGCCACTGCGTACCCCAATAGGTGTTGTTTTCGCCGTCGATGATCGAAACGGCCAATCCGCGGTTGGGGTAGGTCGATGTCGCTTCAGCCTCCTGCGTCGAGAACCCGGCGATCGACCAGCCGCTCCTGTCGTATCTCGGGAACGGATTTTCGGTGTAGTAGCCGTTGATGCGCAGGTAAGCCGTCTGCAACGATTCGTTGACGGCCAGGTCGGGTGTCACATTCTCGATCCGTACCGGCAGCAGGAAGACGCCCACGCCGTCGAACGCCTGGCTGTTGATGGCGATCCGGATGGGCGAGGAGATGTATTTCCCGTTAGGAATCACGGCTTCGAGGTTCTCGATCGTGTAGCTTTCATCAAGCATCATCGGGTAGTTGCTCTGGTGCTTCTGATTGTAGGTATCCACCAGTTCGGGGGCGACGCGAAATTTGACCGTCACATCGCATCCCGGGTTGCGGATTCCGCTCAAGTTGGCGTAGACCATGAGCGACGTGTCGCGTTCGAGCGGGAATGAGAGTGTGTTCTTGGAGGCGTCGTCGACGGCGTTGACCGTGTAAATACGCGTATAGTTCTCGGGGTTGTCCACGTTCAGGTCGTCCTGAATCGGGTTTTCGCAGGCTGCGAAGAGCGTTCCGCAGCAGAGGACAGCCAGGTATTTCGTAAGTTTCATAGTCGTTATTCGTTTTTACGGTTACCATCCGGGATTCTGGACGATCTGCGGATCGCGGTTGATTTCGGACTGGGGAATGGGGAAAAGGTAGAACTCGGGCCGGAACACGCGGGTTTCGAATACGGTTTTCTCGTAGAACGCCTCGTCGGTGAAGCTGTTGCCTGCGTCGACGTTCATGCCGTAGAAGGGTCCTCCGTCGGTCTGGTCGGCGATCAGCCAGCGGCGGGTGTCGAAATAGCGCAGTTGCTCGAAGCAGAGTTCGATGCGGCGTTCCAGGCGGATCTGCTCGCGCATTTGACTCTGGTTGAGATCGCTTTGGACCGGTCCCAGGCCGCCGCGCTCGCGGATTTTGTTCAGGTAGGTTTCGATGTCCGCATTCCCGGGATCGTATTCGTTGAGCGCCTCGACGTAGTTGAGCAGTATCTCGGCGTAACGCATGATGACGAAGGGACGCTTGATGTAGTTGCCGTTCTTGGGATTGGACGAGGGCGAAACGTTTTTGATGGCGATGTATCCCGAACGTGGGAAGTCCCACGTGCCTTTCTTTCCCGATCCTCCGGTGTAGTAGAGCTGGATGCGGGTTTTCTGATCGCCGATCCAGTAGGCGCCGTTGAAGCAGATGTTGACGTAGAAACGCGGTTCACGATTGACGAACATGTTGCGCGTACCGGCGGGAGCGAATACCCAGCCCGATTTGGGGTCGGAGTAGTTCGCCTTCGAATAGCCGCTCTCCTTGTCCGGGGTAATGGCCGTGCCGTCTTTCATGCGGAAAGCGTCGACCAGTTGCTGGGTCGCTCCCATGCTTTCATAGCCGCTGAACTGCCGGGGAGAAGCCGACCGTTCCCAATGTTTGAGGTAGTTGCTGATGCGGACCATCATCACCTCGCTGTTCCAGTTCTCCAGGAAAACGTTGCGGCAGGACAGGTAAGGGTCGAGCGTTCCGTCGGTGTGGTACTCCTTGTAGAGGTCGAAAATTCCCAGGTCGATGACATCTTTTGCAGCCTGGGCGGCCTTGTTCCACTTTTCGGGGTCTTTTCGGGTCGAAAAAAGGTGTTTGCCGTCCGTGTTGACCACGTTGGCGTAGGCCGGGTTGCCGTTGAACTGGTCGCTGGCGGCCAGCAGCAGTACGCGGCTTTTGAGTCCCATGCACATGGCCAGTGTCGCCCGGCCGTAATCCTTGTCGGCCTGCACGGTGAAGTGCAGCGGCAGGCGGTTGTTGTCGATCATGTCGTCCAGTTCGCCGACGATGTAATCCACGCACTCGTCGTAGGAACTGCGCGGCAGGTTCATCTTCACATCGTCGCGGTCGAGGTCGCCCGGAAGCACCTCGTCGCCCAGCAGTACGCAGGGGCCGTACTGGCGCAGCAGGCAGTAATAGAACCAGGCGCGCAGGAAGCGGGCTTCGTTCTTGTATTGTTCGACGACGATCGGGCCGCGCGTAGGATCGTCGAGCATCTCCTGGTTCGAGCCGATGTGCTGGATGAAGTAGGTTGCCGAACGGATGCCCCGGTAGTAGTGCGACCAGTACTCGTAGTAGTTCGACGATGCGCTCCAGTTGCCGAGGTTCATCTTGAAGGAGTTGTAATCCTCGCGGTCGTAGGTAACGTCCAGGTCGTCCGAACACGGGTCCCAGGGCACGCCGTTGGTGCGGTGCGACTCGTCGCGGATGTAGCTGTAAACGGTAGCCAGGTATTTCTCGGAGTAGGAGGTGCGCTGGAATACCTGCTCGATGGTGATCCGGTCGTCGGGAACCTGGTCGAAGAAGTCGTCGTTGCAGGCGGTCAGGATGCCGAGGGCGGCCAGTAAAGTGAGTATTGTTTTAAGTTTCATAGCTTGTCGGGGATTTTAGAAGTTGAAATTGATACCCAGGCTGACGGAACCGATGTTGGGGTATTTTGCGCCGCGGCCGTCGCCCAGTTCCACGTCCCACAGTTTGAATTTGCTGAATGTAAGCAGATTGACGCCCTGTATGAAGATGCGCGCATTGTTGATGTGGATGCGTTTCATCCAGCGGTCGGGGAGCGTATAGGAGAGTTCGATGTTTTTCAGACGCAGGTAGCTGGTATTTTTGAGCCACCACGTGCTGGCTTCGTAGTTCATGTTCATGTTGCCGATCGAGAGGCGCGGGTAGAAGACATCCTGGCGGGGATTGGCCTCGGTCCAACGGTCGGTGATGTTGCTCAGCAGGTTGCCGCGGCTCGATCCCTGTGCGAAAGGCAGTACGCCTTCGCCGCTGAGGATCGCGTCGACGTGTGCGGCGCCCTGGAACATGGCTGACAGCGAGAGGCCTTTCCAGCCTACGGAGAATCCGAAGCCGTAGACGATTTCGGGGACACTTCCCCAGCCGATGGGCACTTTGTCATATTCGTCGATTTTGCCGTCGCCGTTGATGTCCTTGTAGCGGATGTCGCCCGGGCGCGTGTCGCCGACCTGTACAGGCGCTGCGGCGATCTCCTCCGGACTTTCGAAGAGTCCCAGTGCGATGAGCCCGAACCGCTGGTCGACCTTGTTGCCGATGGTTTTCTGCCAGGGATAGGCCACGGTGCTGTCGTCTTCGAGGACCTTGTTTCGGTTGAACGAGTAGTTACCCATGACGCTCAACGACCAGTCCCGCCACGAATTGGCATAGCTGACCGACATTTCGATACCTTTGTTCTCGACTTTGCCGATGTTGCCGTAGGGGTTGTTGATCATACCGAAATAGGACGGAATGCTTGTGCGGCGCAGGTAAATGCCTTTGCGCGACTCTTTGAAGGCGTCGAATTGCAGGTTGAACTTGTTGTTCAGCAGGCGCATGTCCAGTCCGATGTTGGTTTTGTCGGCGATCTCCCACGTTACGTCGACGGCATATTCGTCGATGGCCGTAGTCCCGTAGGTCTGGTCCATGTTCTTGCCGAACTGGTAACTGGTGTCGTTGGTGTCCTTGACCGTAGCCAGGTAGGCGAAACGGCGTCCGCTGATCTGGCTGTTGCCGACACGACCCCATGTGCCGCGCAGTTTAAGGTATTGGATCACCTCTGTGGCGCCTCTGAAGAAGGGTTCGTTGCTGATTACCCAGCCAAGTCCGACCGACGGAAAGAAGCCGTAACGGTTTTTCGGGGCGAAGTTCTCCGAACCGTTGTATCCGAAGTTGAACTCCCCGAAATAACGGTCGTCGAACGAGTAGGTGAAACGTCCTGCCAGGCCGCGGAAACGGTAGGGCAGCGCCTCTTCGACGTTGGTGGCTTTGGTATTGATTTCGTCGCTCTGGTTAAAGAGCATCATGCCCGATACGGTGTGCCTGCCGAAAGTGTTGCGGTAGTTGACTGCGGCCTCCAGATAGATGGCGCGGTTACCCTTTGCACTGAGGCTGTAGGCCAGGTTTTCGGTTCCCTGGCGGGTTTGCTCGTAGAGCAGGTTGCCGTTGGCGTCGCGTCCTGTGGCGTGGTAGGTGTTCGGGGTTTTGGTGAAACGGTTGCTCGTGTAGTTGTAGGTGTCGAACGAGAACATGCCTGAAACCGAGAGCCCTTTGTAAATCTGCTGCGTGATGCGCAGGTTCGAATAAACCTGGCTGCGCCACTGGTTGGCATAGCCCTTTGCGCCGAGCTGTGCCACCGGGTTTATATCGCCGCCCGAGAAGGCGCCGAGCTTGCCGTCGGGGTAGAGCGGCGCGATATAGGTCGGAGGTGTGAAATAGGCCGATTCGAAGATGCTTGCCTGCGAAGATGCCGGATAGTTGGCGTTGGCCAGGTAGCCCTGGATGCCCAGTTTGATTTCGGTGGTGCGGAACGGGTTGAGCGTGAGGTTCGAGGTGACGTTGTAACGGCGGTAGAAGGTGTTCGAGTTGTAGTCGGCCAGTTTCGTGTCCTTGTACATGCCGTTCTCGTCGTAGTAGGCCAGGCCGATGTAGTAGACCGCCTTGTCGGAACCGCCCTGCACGTTGACGTTGGCCGAGCGGTTGCGGCTGAAGTTACGCAGGATCTGTTTCATCCAGTCTACGTCGGGATAGAGATAGGGGTCTTCCCCGCGGCGGGTCTTATCAATGATCTCCTGGCTGTATAGTTTGCCGCCGCCGCGGGTGAGCGACGCTTCGTTCGACATCTCCATGTAAGTCGCGCCGTCGGCGAAATCGGTGATCTTGGTCGGTTTGGTGAGGCCTTCGGTATAGCGTACGCTGAATTTGGGGCGTCCTTTCAGACCGCTTTTGGTATTGATGATAATGACGCCGTTGGCGCCGCGAACGCCGTAAACAGCAGTTGCAGAGGCGTCCTTCAGGATCGAGAAACTCTCGATGTCTTCGGGGTCGACGTTGGAGAACGAGCGGGGAACGCCGTCGACGAGCGTCAGAGGGGCGCTCATGCTGGCTGTCAGCGTTGAGATGCCGCGGATGTAGATGTTCGCGTCGTCGAAGCCCGGTTCACTGGTTCGCTGTACCGAGACCAGACCCGATACGCGGCCCGCAAGGCCTTGTGTGAGGTTGGCGACGGGAACTTTCAGTTCCTTGGTCGCTATGGTCTGCTGCGAGCCGATGACGCTGATCTTTTTCTGCACGCCGTAGCCCACCACCTCCACGGCGTCGAGGATGGCGTCGTTTTGCAGCATAACCACGTCGACGATTTCCTGCCCTGCGACCGAAACGTCCTGCGATTTGTAACCTACATAGCTGAATTCCAGTACTTCGTCGGGATAAACGTCGAGCAGGTATTTGCCGTTGATGTCGGTGGCTGTACCGATGTTCGGACGGGCCTTGATGCGGATCGTGACGCCGATGAGCGGATCGTTGTTCTGGTCCCTGACGACGCCTGTGATGCGTGTGATCTTCCGGGGTGTAGCTGCGGCCGCAGCTACGGAGCGTCCGATGACGATCTGCCTTCCCGAGAGTTTCCAGGTGTTGTCGGTTCCGGCGAACAACTGTTTCAGGACAGCCGAAATGGGCTGATTCGTTACTTTCAGGGTGACTTTGCGGTGGATGTCCAAGATGTTGTCGTAGTAAACGAAGATGTAGTCGCTTTGGCGTTCGATCAGTGTGAGGACCTCCTTGATGGGGCGGTTCTGTACGTTGAGCGTGATGGTTTTCGCCGCCTCTGCCGTTTGTGCACTGACGGGCCGGATGAACCCGATTGTTGCCAGCAAAAACAGGAATGTTATCCGGAATAGGTGGAATAATCCCCCATTATCGGCCTTAAAAAGACCGATTTTACCATTTTTGTTGTACATTTGTAAAGATTTGAAGTTTAAAAGGCTATTTTAGATTTTCAATCGCTCCGGATGTCGTTGAGGGACGACATCCGGTCTTTTTTTGGAGGGATACGGGCTGTTACATAGGCAGGTCAGTTTGGGTTGTTGGTAGTCGGGTTATAGTCGATTCGGAAATTCCCGGATCCGGAGATTTGCAGGTTGATAGGGGCTGTTGCGCTCAAGATTTTCAGCACTTCGGCCGGATCGTCTTTGAGTTCGAGTTTGCCCGAGAGCGTCAGCGCTTCGGCTTCGGGCGTACACTCGATCCGACAATTGTAGTAGCGGGAAAGGCGTTCGAGGATGTTCGACAGCGGGTCGTTGTCGAAGGGCAGGTATCCGTGAATCCAACTGATGTAGCTTTCGGCTTCCACTTCGCGGACCTCCAGCGATTCCGAGGTGTCGAGGATGGCTTGTTGGCCGGGAACGATGCGAATTCCGCGGTCGGATCGTCCGGCAGGGGCTACGCTGACGGAGCCGGAGAGCAGGACGACCTCCTGCGTGCGATCGCGGCCGTAGGAGGATATGTAGAATTTGGTTCCCAAAACGCAGACATCCATTTTGCCTGTGTGTACCGAGAAAGGCCGTTCGGCATCGTGCGCCACTTCCATGTAGATTTCGCCTTCGACGTATATTTCGCGCTTCTGCTTTTCGAATACGACGGGGTAGACCAGCCGTGATCCGGCGTTGATCCAGACGCGGGTTCCGTCGGCGAGCGTCAGCGTCGTCTGCTTGCCGTAGGGAACGACCAGCTGGTTGAACGTCGCAGCCTCTTTTTTGGGAATGGTTTTTTCGGCGTTGTTGATCCGGATGGCGGTCGAATCGTAACGGATTGTCGATTTTTGGGTTTCGAGCAGGAGGGTTTTCTGCTCGGACAGCACCAGTTGCACCTCTTTCTGGGTGAATACGGGGGTGTCGGCCTGCCGGATAAACATTTCGATGTCCGGGACGGTCGACGGTTGCAGTCGGTAGTAACCGACAACGGCCAGCATGACGCAGGCTGCCGCTGCGATGCCGATGCCCAGACGGCGCAGTTGCGGCCGCAGGAAAGACCGGGGTCTGGATGCTTCGGCAATCCGGGCCATGACGTTTTCGAGGGCTTGCCCGGTGTTGAACCGGGTTTCCGCAAGGCGGGCGTTTCCCCAGGCTTTGTAAGCCCGGAGAAAGGCGTCGCGGTTGGCTTCGGATGCTTCGAGCCACTCCTGCAGTTCCCGGCGTTCCGTGTCGGTGAGGGGTGTGCCGTCCAGTTGGCGGGTTATCAGATCTTCGATGATATGTTCGGGTCTCTTCATTCTATCTATATCACGGATGAAAGCGCTGAAACCCTACCTCCTCCGGTGTTTTTTTTCGGACCGCCGGAGTAAACAAAAAGCAGAACCAGTGAGGCTCTGCTTTTTGCGGGTTGCGAAAATAGGCATTGTCAATAGACCCACTCGAAATTGTCGACGTAGAGTATGTTCGACTTGCAGCCTGCCATGAAGTCGCCGTAGGCGCTCGTCGAGCAGGAGATCACGATCTGGTACAATCCGGAGGGTTTGGCCTTCGTGTCGTAATAGTTGAGCGGAAGCTGTACGTCGATCATCTTGCCGCCGGTCGAACTTTGGTCGATGAAAAGCGAGCCGTAGGCGATGATCGGTCCCTCGTCGACCGAAGTGGTCTCTTCCGGATCCCAGGTCCCGGTGGGGGCTTCCGTGCCCGATCCGACCTCGCGGCGGGTGTTCCAGTCCACGATGGCGACCATGATGCGGGCCTTGTCCCGGTCTCCTTCGTGAATCGGGGCGCCGAAATTCTTGTCGATGTCGGCAATGCCGATATGTTCCGCATAGTATTGCAGTTTCAGCGCCTTGGGGCGGGCTTTCCAGGCGTAAGGCTGGCCGAACGACACGACACCCCGGGTCAAGACGTCCTTCTGGAACAGCCCCGAGAAGAGGTTGCCCGAAGCGAGGACTCCCACGGCGGACGTAGCCTGGAGTTTGGCGCGCGTGCCTCCGTCGAAGGAGGCCTGCGTGCAGAGTCCCCTGGTGAAGGTGTTGTTGCCGCTGCCCCAGAACTCTGCGGTCTTGTTGTTCTGGGTCCAGCAGCTCAGCGAGCTGTCCTCCAGGTCGCCGTTGGGAATCGTGTTGCCCGCGGGGGCCGCATATTCCATCAGCTGGGTCTGCTCGCCCCCGACTGTCAGGCGGAATTCGTAGGTGTGCCCTGCGAAGAGACCCTTGTCCGGCACGAAGTTGTAGACGGCAAGCCCGTGGGGGTTGGTCGACGAGCTCCATTCGGGCGCGAGCGTTGCCGTCAGGATGCCGGCCTCGTAGCTGCTTTCCGCCATTCTCTGCCACTCCGTGGCGCCCTTGATCCGGTATTCCAGCGCGGCGCCGGCCGCATACTCCTCGGCAGAGACGAGAGCGGTGGCCGTGGCCGTATTGTTCCACAGGTCGGTTGCCC
>ERZ772835.1167-NODE-1167-length-14399-cov-4.0755_pt1 | contig 14399 bp, 13 predicted proteins | sample MGYA00511901_ERZ772835 | MGnify/ENA primary metagenome ERZ772835 (study PRJEB29015, sample SAMEA2737729) | human gut metagenome | biome: human gut; feature: human-associated habitat; material: faeces | place: China | collected 2012 ...
GGTCGCCGTCATCCGCGACAACCAGGACCCGCGCCAGACCGAGGAGTTTCTCGATGAACTGGAGTTTCTGGCCGAGACGGCCGACATCTGTTCGGTGAAACGTTTCACCCAGCGGCTGCCGCAGCCTTCGTCGCGCATCTACGTCGGTCCCGGCAAACTGGAGGAGATCGCCGCGTATTGCCGGGAGCATGAAATCGACGTGGTGATCTTCGACGACGAACTGACTCCCTCGCAGACGCGCAACATCGAAAAGGAGATGCCCTGCCGTCTGCTGGACCGCACGCGTCTGATCCTCGACATCTTCATGTCGCGTGCCCGGACGGCTTACGCCAAGACGCAGGTGCAGCTGGCCAATTACGAATACATGCTGCCCCGGCTGTCGGGTCTATGGACCCACCTCGAACGCCAGAGGGGCGGTACGGGAACCCGCGGCGGCGCCGGAGAGCGCGAAATCGAGACCGACCGCCGCATCATCCGCAACCGCATCGCCAAACTGAAGGAGGACCTCAAGAAGATCGACCGCCAGATGGCCGTGCAGCGTTCGAACCGCGGCGCAATGGTCCGCGTGGCGTTGGTCGGCTATACCAACGTGGGCAAATCGACGCTGATGAACCTGATTTCGAAAAGCGAGGTTTTCGCCGAAAACAAGCTCTTCGCCACGCTCGACACCACGGTCCGCAAGGTGGTTTTCGACAATCTGCCCTTCCTGCTTTCGGACACGGTGGGCTTTATCCGCAAACTGCCCACGGAACTGATCGAGTCGTTCAAATCGACGCTGGACGAGGTTCGCGAAGCCGATCTGCTGGTTCATGTGGTGGACATTTCGCACCCGCAGTTCGAGGAGCAGATCGCCGTGGTGAAGCAGACCCTGCAGGAGATCGGCGCGGGCGACAAACCCGTCTATCTGGTTTTCAACAAGGTCGACGCCTATACTTATATCGAGAAGGAGGAGGACGACCTGACGCCCGCCACGCGCGAGAACCTCTCGCTGGAGGAGCTTAAAAAGAGCTGGATCGCACGGGCCAACACGCCCTGCATCTTCCTCTCGGCGCTGGCGAAGACCAATCTGGAAAAATTCCGCTCGGATCTGTACGGCATGGTGCGCGAGATTCACGCCGGGCGTTATCCGTTCAACAATTTCCTCTACTGACAACCAACCAAACCCACTCAACCATGACGTTGCATATCCTCTCCCAGCAGAACACCGTTCTCAACAAATTCATCGCAGAAATCCGCGACAAGCGGATTCAGCGGGATTCGATGCGTTTCCGCCGCAACATGGAGCGCATCGGCGAGATCACGGCTTACGAAATATCGAAAGCGTTCAGCTACAAACCGTGCGTTGTCGAGACGCCGCTGGGTGAAGCCACCGTCGAGATGATCGACGAGCAGATCGTGGTGGCGACGATTCTCCGTGCGGGACTTCCCTATCATCAGGGGTTTCTCAACTACTTCGACGACGCCCAGAACGCCTTCGTCTCGGCCTATCGCAAGAGCACCAAGGACGGCAAGTTCACCGTGAAGGTCGAGTACATCTCGTGCGGAAGCCTCGAAGGCAAGACATTGCTGCTGGTCGATCCGATGCTGGCCACCGGATCGTCGCTCGTGCTGACCTACAACGCCTTGTGCGAGAAGGGCGGTACGCCGGCCCATACCCATGTCGCCGCGGTCGTCGCCAGCGAGCAGGGGCTTGACTATGCCATGAAGAACATGCCGCGGCAGACCACCACGATCTGGACGGCCGTCGTCGACGAGGAGCTGACTTCGCGCTCCTACATCGTTCCCGGCATCGGAGATGCGGGAGATCTGGCCTACGGCGAAAAAATATAGTTTTTCGGTTTTATGCGGCTATTTCTGCACATCCCTTGCGCGTGACGATTGGGGCGTACTTTGGCGCTGCCCATCCGTCCCGTGCGGCGCGATGCCCGAAACCACCCTGTCTGAAATCAAAAAATAGGAGTAAGTAATGCGCCGAAAATTCGCTTTCCTCGTTGCCGTGTTCTGTGCGACCGTCCTCGCGATGGCCGTGCAGAAACCCGTCTTTATGGCGTGGTATGCCGCAGAGGCGGCCGGGGCGGGTTTCGGGGGCTGGATGGAGGTGCTGTGGCACGGGCTGACGCTCGACATGACCGTCGCGGGTTATGTCACCGCGCTGCCTCTCCTGGCCGTGCTTCTCTCGCTGTGGGTGCGTATCCCGGAACGGGTGTGGCGGGGCGTGCTGACAGCCTATTTTGCGCTGATCGCCGTGGTGACGGCCGTGATCTTCGCCGTCGACGTCGCGCTGTACGAGCATTGGGGGTTCCGCATTGATGCGACGGTGCTGATCTATCTCTCCGATCCCGAGGAGGCGATGGCGAGCGTCGATTTCTGGCTCGGCGTGCGGCAGACGCTGCTGGCCGCCGCGTATGCCGCGCTGATGCTCTGGGCCTACTGTCGCATCCTGCGCATTTTCGACGGACGTCCCGTCGGCTGGCGGCTGGCCCTGCCCGGAAGTCTCGTCGTCGTCGTGCTCGCGGGATTCGACTTCCTGGCGATCCGCGGCGGGCTGGGGGCCTCGGTGGCCAATGTTTCGAAGGTCTATTTCAGCCCCGTGCCGTTTCTGAACCATGCGGCCACGAACCCCGTTTTCTCGTTCCTGTCCAGTCTCGGCGACCGTGCCGACTATGCCGGCGAATACCCCTTCTTCGACGAAGAGACGCGGGCCGCGAAGTTCGACGCCCTGCGGGGCAACGGTCCGGCTGCGGGACCCACGGAGCGGGTGCTCGACACGCTGCGGCCCAATGTGGTGATCGTCATTCTGGAGAGCTTCGCCCGGACGGTGATGGACGCCGAGGTCGACGGAGAACCCGTCATGCCCAACATGCAACGGCTGAAACGCGAGGGCGTCTGGTTCGAGAATTTCTTCGCCAATTCGTTCCGCACCGACCGCGGCGAGGTGGCGATTTTGAGCGGATTCCCGGCGCAGACGCGCATGTCGATTATGAAACTCCCGGCCAAGAGCCGCAACCTGCCCTCGGTGGCGCGTTCGCTCGCGGGAGAGGGGTATAAGACGAGTTTCGCCTACGGCGGCGACCTCAATTTCACCAACCAGGCCTCCTACATGTACGCCACGGGATGGCAGGAGCTGATCTGGCAGAAGGACCTGCGCTTCGACGCCCCGGCTTCGGACTGGGGCTACGACGATCGGCTGATGTGCGACTGGTTCGCCGACCGCGTGATCGCGTTGAGCGAATCCCGCGAGCCGTTTCTCGCGGGACTGCTGACGTTGAGCAGCCATACGCCCTTCGACGTCCCCTATGCGAAGTTCGATGACCGGGTGCTGAACGCAATGGCCTTTTCGGACGACTGCGTGGGGAAGATGATCGACCGTCTGAAGGCTTCGCCCGCGTGGGAAAACCTGCTCGTCGTGCTGGTCGCCGACCACGGCTATCCCTACCCGCGGACGCTGGCCTACAACGAACCGCTGCGCCACCGCATTCCGATGATCTGGACGGGCGGGGCCGTCGCCCGGCCGCGTGTGGTGGAGGACTACGCCTCGCAGATCGACATTGCCGCGACGCTGCTCGCCCAACTGGGCGTTCCGCACGACGATTTCGATTACAGCAAGGACATTTTCGCACCGACCCCCCCCCGTAAGTTCGCCTACTACGCCTTCAACGACGGTTTCGGCGTGGTCGACGCCTCGGGCGAGGCGGTGTGGGACGCGACGGGCGGCCGTGCCGTGACGGAGACGAATCCCGAACTGCTCGACGTGGGGCGCACGATGTTGCAGACGACCTACGTGGATATCGGACGCCGCTGAAAATACCCTTTTTTAGGTATTGCGGCACGGCGCTTGTCCGCATATCTTTGTGGCGTCGAAATGAATACCTGATGGCAGGTATAAGTCCCCCTTGGCAAAGGGGGACTTGGGAGGATTGTCAATATGGAACCGGCGCGGTAGGCGCCGTAACGGGAATCCGGTGCATTCCATGTTTGAAATCCGGGCGAAAAAATTCAATCCGATGCACCGGATTCACGTTGTCTATGTATAAAAATGGTGGATATGCGGGCGACGACCGGATGTGCGATCTGGTCTGCGACCGCTATGCCGTGTTGCAGGTGATGAGCCGTTTCGGCATTGCGCTGGGATTCGGCGACAAGACCATCGCCGAGGTGTGCGCCGAGAGCAGGGTGGACGCCGCGACGTTCCTCGCCGTGGTGAACATGCTGATGAACTTCGGCAACGGCGCGGAGCTGGCCGGCGAGGTCTCGGTCCGTTCGCTGACCGACTATCTGCACAACTCCCACGGCTATTTCCTGGACTTCCGGCTTCCGGCCATCCGGCGGAAACTGATCGAGGCGGTCGACTGCGCCCAAAGCGACGTTTCGTTCGCCATCATGCGCTTTTTCGACGAGTATGCCGCCGAAGTGCAGCGCCACATGTCCTACGAGGAGCAGACCGTTTTTCCGTATGTCGAGTCGCTGCTCTCGGGCGAGAAGAACATGGCCTATTCGATCGACATCTTCCGCCGCCAGCACGACCAGATTGATATCAAGCTGCGCGAGCTGAAGAATATCATTATCAAATACTACCCTTCGGGCAGCTCGAACGAACTCAACGGCGTGCTGTTCGACATCTTCAACTGCGAGCACGAACTCGCCTCGCACAACGCCGTGGAGGACGAACTCTTCATCCCGGCCGTCGAGCGGCTGGCGGCGGCGGGTCCCCGCACGGTGAAACCCGAGCCGTTGAGCGCCCGTGAAAAGGAGATCATCGTCTGCGTAGTGAAGGGCATGACCAACAAACAGATCGCCGATGCGCTCTGCATCTCGGCCCATACCGTGATCACCCACCGCCGCAACATCGCCGCGAAGCTGCAAATTCACTCCGCGGCGGGACTTACGATCTACGCCATCGTCAACAAACTGGTCGAACTCTCCGAAATCAAGGACACCATAACCGATCCGCAGCCATGACGCACGAACACCATCACCACGAGCACACGGTCACGTCGCTCAACAAGGCCTTCATTCTGGGCATTGCGCTCAACGTGGCTTTCGTCGTCGTCGAATTCGCCGTCGGCCTCTCCTACGGCTCGATGGGCCTGCTGTCCGATGCCGGGCACAACCTTTCCGACGTCGCCAGCCTGCTGCTGGCCATGCTGGCTTTCCGGCTGGCGCAGGCGCAGGCTACGCCCCGCTACACCTACGGCTACAAGAAAAGCACGGTGCTGATCTCACTGTTGAACTCGGTGATCCTGCTGATCGCCGTGGGGGTTATCGTCGCCGAGAGCATCGGCCGCATGCTGCATCCCGCGCCGGTCGAAGGCGGCGCCATCGCCTGGACGGCGGGCGTCGGGGTGGCGATCAACGGCTTCACGGCGTGGCTGTTTCTGAAGGACAAGGACCGTGATCTGAATGTCAAGGGCGCATATCTGCACATGGCCGCCGATGCGCTGGTGTCGGTCGGGGTGCTCGTTTCGGGACTCGTGATCTCGTGGACGGGCTGGACGATCGTCGACCCTGTCGTGGGACTGGTCGTCGCCGCGGTGATCGTGGCGTCGGTCTGGTCGCTGACGCGCGACAGCCTGCGTCTGTCGCTCGACGGCGTTCCCGGGGAGATCGACGTGGCCGCGATCGGGCGGAAGATGACGGACGTTCCGGGCGTGAAGGCCGTCCACCACATCCATGTCTGGGCTATCAGTACGACGGAAAACGCCCTGACGGCCCATGTCGTGCTCGAAAGCCTGTCCCGTATGGAGGAGGTGAAACACGATCTGAAAGACCTCCTGAACCATGCCGGAATCCCCCATGCGACGCTCGAATTCGAGTCCGCAGCCGAGCGGTGCGACGACCTGCACGATTGATCTGTCCGTCCGGGCCGAATCGTTCTGTTTAAAGGCGGAATCCCGACCCTGATCGTCAGGGTCGGGATTGTTTTTCTCCGAAAAGGATATGATCTTTATTGCCGGAAGGAAAATGGGTTCAAAAGCAAATGGTGACGCGACTCTTCGGAAGGAGGGGGACGGTCGGCCGGTCGGCCGGCCGTTTTTGCGCTACGGCACGGGGTCGTAGCCGCTGCCGCCCCACGGATGGCACTTCGACAGCCGCCGCAGGGCGAGCCACAGTCCTTTCAGGGGGCCGTATTTGCGCAACGCCTCGAGCGCATACTGCGAGCAGGTGGGGGTGAACCGGCACGACGGGGGCGTGAAGGGCGAGATGCAGAGCTGGTAGAACTTCACCAGTCCGATCAGCGGCAGGGCGCAGGCCTGTTTAAAGATGCTCCACGACCGATTCCAGAATCCTGCGGACTGCATTTGCGACGGTTTTATAAGGCAGCGTCTCCTTCGACGAGTAGATCAGCGCCAGGTCCAGGTTGACCGGCCGTCCGTCGTGCAGAATCTGCTTTTGCAGGCGGTAGGCCTCCTTCGTGCGGCGGCGCACGAGGTTGCGTTTGTTGGCCCGTTTGTGGAACTTTTTGGGGACGGAAAAGAGCACCTCGACCGATTGCTCGGTGTCGGGCTCCGCGAACCACACGTAGCGGAACGGGAAGATGAAGCCGCTTTCGCCGCTCTCGAACAGACGGCGCACGGCCCCGAGCGAACGGAGCCTTTCGGTGCGGGGTAGCGAGTGTGCGGACATGGCGGCAGGGGGCTTGCGGCCCTTATTTACGGGATTCCGTGGTCGGACGGCGCGTGCGGCCCTTCTTGGCCAGCTTGTGCTGCTGGCTGCGGATGAACTCTTCCTTGCGGGCGTCGGTCACCAGTTCCACCGGCTCGATCTCCTCGCCTTTCTGCACCTTTTGCAGGTAGATGTCGATGGCCTTGACCATCGAGGGGGCTTCGGGCGTCGGGGCGTTGGCCAGCACGGTGATTCCGGCCCCGAGGGCGGCACGCAGCGTGCCTTCGCCGAATACCGCCACGGCGGGCAGGCCGTCGGTTCCGAACTTCTCGATGAGGGTTTTCACGTCCGAGGGCGAATAGAGCGCCAGCAGGTCGTAGTCGGCCATTTTAACGTCGTCCAGATCCCCGGCGACCGTGCGGGCCAGGATGACGGGATCGAACGAGAGTTTGAGCTTGGCGAGCGTTTCCGGCAGCTCGGGTTTGTGGGGTTCGCTCAACGCCAGCAGGAATTTCTCCTCCTTGTGTTTGATGATCAGTTCGATGAGCGACGTGAACGAGCCGTCGGCAAACGAGATCTTGCGTTTGCGGTAGACGATGTATTTCTGCAGGTAGAGCGCTACGGCCTCCGTCTGGCAGATGTATTTCATGGTTTCGGGCACGGTGATGCGCGCCTCTTCGCAGATATGGAAAAAACTGTCGACTGTCGTACGCGATGTGAATATGACGGCCGTGTGCGTGAGTATTTCGACCCTTTGGGCGCGGAACTCCTTCAGGGAGACGCCTTCTACGCGGATGAAGGGCCGGTAGGCGATTTCCACGTGGTGTTTCTGGGACAATTCGTAGAACGGGGACTTTTCGATGACAGCGGGCCTCGGCTGCGAAACTAATACACTCTTTACTTTCAATGTTGCGAATTGATTTAGGTTTGTCTTTGCCGTTTCATCTTACTGCAAGCAGCCATAATAGGCTGACAGGGAAGACTTCCACGGTGCAAAGGTACAAAAACCAATGCAAAATCGAAACTTTTTTGGAAAGAAACAGGTTTAATGTCTCCTTGAGGTATAAGACGGCCGCTGCGGCCAATTCGACGGCGATGATGCAGAACCAGACGCCGCCCGTGCCCTGCGGGCAGAGTGCGAAGAGCAGCAGCGGGGGTGAAATGAGGATCATCCCGAGGGCGAAACAGGTGCGTTTGAGCAGCATGAGCTGTGCGATGAAGGGCTGCGAGAGGGTCAGCGCTCCGGCCAGCCGCACGGCGATTGTCTGATAGGCGGCTACGCCCAGCGAGGCGAGCGAAACCAGCAGGCTGAAAATCAGGGCTGCGCCCTGCGGAATGGACGCTGCCAGCCGGCCGGGCATCAGCGTGTCGCCGTATTTGACCGCCGCGACGCCCAGAAAGAGCAGGCCGATGGCGGTGGCGATGTTCAGGAAACGCGAGTAGCCGCTTCCGCCCGGGTCCTCGGAGAAGCGTTTTCCCGTGGCCGCGTCGCGCGAGATGCGGCCCAGCAGCGTGCGCACGTCGCTCAGGTTGCGGTAGAGCAGCATGGCGTAGGTGGCGGCGAGCAGCAGCACGAAACTCTGGAAAACGGCGTTTTCCGCGAGCGGCGGAGGCGGTGCGAGCGGAATGCGCGCGGGTTCCGCGAGGGTCGACTGCGCTCCGAAAATTGCGGCGGAGGTCGTGTCGCGCCATTCGGAAGGGGCTGCACCGGTCGCTGCAACGGAGAACGGCGCGGAACCGCCGTCCGCAAAGGCCGTTTCCGCAAAGGCCGGGTTTGCAAAGTTCGTTCCCGCAAAGTCCGTTTCCGCCCGGAGCGTATCCGGCCCGGGGACATATCCCGTCCGGGCCGGTGCGTCCGGAGTCCCGGACACCGAATCCGCCGCAGGCACTGCGGGTTGCGTATGTGCCGGCGAGGAGTTCATCAGGCGAAGTGGCGTTTGAGTGTGATGCGAATGGTGGTTCCCTTGCCGATTTCGGAGTCGATGACGGCGATCTTACCCTGGTGGTACTCCTCGACGATGCGGCGCGAGAGCGACAGCCCGAGGCCCCAGCCGCGGGTCTTGGTCGTGAATCCCGGTTCGAAGATGCGTTTCCAGTTGCTCTTGGGAATGCCCTTGCCTGTGTCCTTCACGTCGATCATAACGCTCCTGTCGTCCGACGAAATCCGCACGTCGATGGCTCCGTGGCCTTGCAGGGCGTCGAGCGAGTTTTTCATCAGGTTCTCCACGACCCATTCGAACAGTGCGGCGTTGATGTTGGCCTGCACGGGGGCGATGGCCAGTCCGTTGTAGTCGAGCGTCACGTTGCGGGGAATGCGCTTGCGGAAATACATGACCGATTCGCCCACCACTTCGTTGATGTTCGCCGGGGTGAGGGGCGTCTCGGAGCCGATTTTCGAAAAACGGTCCACGATCTTCATCAGGTGCGTGAGGTCCTTGTTCATCTCCTCGACGGCCGTCTGGTCCACATCCTGCGAACGCAGGTATTCGATCCATCCCAGCAGCGACGAGGTCGGGGTTCCCAGCTGGTGGGCGGTCTCCTTGGCCAGTCCGATCCAGACGCGGTTCTGCTCGTCGTGCTTCGACGAGCGGAAGGCGATGAATCCCAGTGCGATGAAGGCCGTGATGACGAGGAGCTGCACGTAGGGGAAGTAGTAGAGCGACTTGAGCAGCGCCGACTTGCCGTAGAAGATGATGTGGTAATGCTGCGACGACCAGAAGAATTTCACCGGGATCGGCGGGTTGTCGACCGAAAATTTGTCGATCTGTTTCCGGAGCCGTCCGGGATGGTTGATGATCTTCTCGGGGATGAGGTGCGAGTTGATGACTTCGAGGTTCTCGTTGGTGATGATGAACGGAATGTTGTTGCCGTTGGACATGATGTCGGCCACGAACGGGTCCTGGATCGAGCCGCCCAGCACGTCGCGCGTCACGCGCTCCATGGCGTGGGCCCACAGCGCCACGTCGTGCTGCTCCTTCTCCTTGAGCCGCCGGGCCATGTCGTTGGTGTAGAGCAGCGACAGGGCGCCGAGCGTCACCCCGACGACGATCACCACCACCCGGTTGCGGAACGAGAAGAATTCAGTCCTGATTTTCATGTCTTTACTTGCGCTTGGTGTCCTGCTCGCGGGTGATTCGGGCGTACTCTGCGGGATCGCCGAGCACCTCGACGGCCTTTTTCACCTCCTTGTCGCCCGACAGCGAGTGCTCGATCACGCCGGCCTGGTAGCCGTGGCGCATGACGATGTCGTTGTTGATCGTCTCGACGACCTGCGTGCGGTAGGTTTCGAGGTTGGTCTGCGTGTCGTCCTTCAACTCGGCCTCCACCTGCTCGAACTTGTTCTTCAAGTCGGCGAAACGGTCGTCCTCGGCGGCTTTTTTCAGCGCCTTGAGCGCCCGGCGGGTGTCCGATTCGTAGGGGACCTTCTTGTCTTGCATGAACTCCGCGAAGTCGGCGTAGTCCTTGTCCGTGATCGAGAAGGTGCGGATGTCGATCTGCCGGCCGGGGTTGCGGCGCGTGTATTCGTCGCCGAAATCCTCGATGAATCCCAGCGCGTAGAGCGTCAGGGCGAAGCGTGAAATGTACTCCGGGTCGGTCGCGATGTCGGGCATCACGCCGCCGCCGTCGTAGACCTTGCGGCCCGCGCGGGTCGTGAACTCCGAGATCAGCGAGTCGGGCACCGCGCGCACCGAACCTTCCTGCGAATGGGAATAGTCGATGGCCTGGATGCAGCGGCCCGAGGGGATGTAGTATTTGGCCGTGGTGAGTTTGAGCATGGCATTGTAGCCCAGCGGTCGAGGCGACTGCACGAGTCCCTTGCCGAAACTGCGCTGGCCGATCAGCACCGCGCGGTCGAGGTCCTGCAACGCCCCGGCGACGATCTCCGCCGACGACGCCGAATTGCCGTTGATCAGCACCGTCAGCGGCAGGTCTGCAAGGATCGGCTCCGTGTCGGTGCGGAACACCTGCTTCGAATCTTCCGAACGCCCCTTGGTGCTGACCACCTCGGTCCCTTTGGGGACGAACATTCCCAGGATTTTGACCGCCTCCTGCATGATGCCGCCGCCGTTGGAGCGGTAGTCGAGCACAAGCCCTTTCAGCGGCCTTTCGGTGCGCAGCCGTTCGATGGCCGCGCGCATCTCCTCGTAGCATCCTTCGGTGAAGTCGCTGTGGCGGATGTAGCCGATGCTGTCGGCGACCCATCCGGCGTAGGGCACGCCCGGGATCGCGATCCGTTCGCGGCGGATCGCCGCCGTCTGCTGCGTGCCGTCGAGGTGCTCGACGGTCACTTTGACCTTGCTGCCCGGCTCGCCCTTGAGACGCGAGGAGACCTGCTCGGTCGTGAAGCCTTTGGCGTCCTTGCCGTCGATCGAGAGGATTTTGTCGCCGATCTTCAGCCCGGCCTTGTCGGCGGGCGATCCCTGGTAGGGCTGCGCGATGCGGACGTAGTCGTCCTTCTGGCGGATGAGCGCCCCGATGCCGCCGTACTTGCCCGTGGTGAGCAGTTCGAAATCCTGCATCCCCTCCTCGGGGATATACTCCGTGTAGGGGTCCAGGTCGCTGACCATGCCGGCGGCGGCCCCCTCCATCAGGCGGTCGGGGTCCACGGGGTCGACGTAGTTGAGCGACAGTTCGCGCATCATGTTGACGGCGATCTCCATGTTGCGGCCCAGCCCGAAGTCGTTGCGGGCCGCGAATGTCAGAAGTCCCGCGGCGCCGACAGCGGCCGCCGCAGTGAGCAGGTAACGGTATTTTCTAATCATTGCGTGTCATGTGTATATACGAATCGAGCCGGTACTGCACCCGGGCGACGCCGCGGCGGATGCCGTCGAGCACGATCCATTGTCCGTACTGTGAAACCTTTATCTCGTCTTCGCCCAGCAGCATCAGCTTCTGGCCGAAATTGTCGGCGCGGAAGGTCATCACCCCGTCCTCGTCCGAACGCAGCGAAAAGCCTGCCGAACGGAACGCGTTCAGGATCTGTTCCCGGTTCTCCTCGATGTCGCCCTCCACCCGGCGCACCACGAACCCGAATCTGGGGTAGACTGCCGCCAGCGCCACGATCGCCGCAAAGAGCATCAGGTAGCGGTCGGTGTGCAGCAAGACGTAGAGCGTGTCGTCGAGCGACAGCGCCGAGGTCCCGGTCATCAGCATCAGCCCCATCAGGGCTATACAGAGAACGCACAGGGCGAAGAAATATTTTAACGAGCGGACGATATACTTTTTCATGGCGGGCGATAATTATGAATTTTGGATTTTGAATTCTGAATTGAGGTTGCCGATTGCGTCGGCAACATCCTGCATCAGCCATTTGGGCGTCGACGTGGCGCCGCAGATGCCCACCGTCGCGGCTCCTTCGAACCATGCGGGGTCGATTTCCGAAGCCTCCTCGACGACGTGCGTGCGCGGGTTGGCCCGGCGGCACACCTCGGAGAGGACCTTGCCGTTCGACGACTTGCGCCCGCAGACGAACACCACGGCGTCGAACCGTCCGGAAAACTCCGTGAGGTGCTGTTCGCGGTTCGATACCTGCCGGCAGATCGTGTCGTCGATGTACACCTGCCCCGCATCGGCGGCCCGGCGGCGCATTTCGGCGCCCAGCCGTTCGAACAGCCCGATGCTCTGCGTGGTCTGCGAAAGGAAATAGACCGGACGCGAGAAGTCGATCAGCTCCAGGTCCTCCTCCCGTTCGATCACGATCGTCGGGTCCGCGACCTGCCCCGTGAGGCCCACCACTTCGGCGTGGCCCCGTTTGCCGAGGATCACCACCTGCCCGCCTGTGGGGCGCATCCGTTCGTGGGCCTCCTTCACGCGGCGTTGCAGTCGTGCGACCACCGGGCAGGTGGCGTCGATGATCCCGATGTTCATTTCCCGGGCGGCGGCGTAGGTCGTAGGAGGTTCTCCGTGGGCGCGGATGAAGAGGCGGCAGCCCGCCAGGTGCGGCATGTCGGCGTGGGTCACGGTCCGCAGCCCCAGCTGTTCGAGGCGCTGGACCTCGATGCGGTTGTGGACGATGTCGCCCAGCGAGTAGACCATGCCGCCCTCCGCGAGGGCGCGTTCGGCCTCCGTGATTGCGCGGACAACGCCGAAGCAGAAGCCCGATTTATCGTCGATCTCAACACGCATAACTGCGTAGTTAAAAATTGAGAATGAAAAATTAAAAATTGGTTGTGAACCGATTCCGGCTTGCAGGCCGAGACCTGTGCCGTCGGATTTTTAATTCTTAATTTTTCATTTTTAATTGGAACTCGTTCATAAACCACGCCATCTGTTCGTCGACACTCATGTGGCTGTTGTCGAGCACGATGGCGTCGTCGGCCTGGCGCAGCGGCGATACGGCGCGGCTCATGTCGGCCTTGTCGCGCTCGCGGATGTTGCGTTCGACCTCCTCCATCGTCACCGACATGCCCTTGCCCGTCAGCTCCTTGTAGCGGCGGCAGGCGCGCACGGCGGTGTCGGCCGTCATAAACAGTTTCAGCTCGGCGTCGGGGAACACCACCGTGCCGATGTCCCGGCCGTCCATCACCACGCCCCGGCGGCGGCCCATCTCCTGCTGCATGGCCACCAGTTTGCGGCGCACCTCGGGGATGGCGCTCACGCGGCTCACGCAGTTCGAGACCTCGATGGTGCGGATCTTGCCCTCGACCAGATCGCCGTTGACGTAGATGTCGCTGGCCCCGCGCTCGGGGTTGAAGCGGAAGGTGATCGAAATGCGGTCCAGCAGCTTCACGACGGCCTCTTCGTCGACGATGCCCGAACGGATGGCCCCGTGTTCGAGGGCGTAGAGCGTCACGGCGCGGTACATGGCGCCCGTGTCGATGAAGATATAGCCCAGGCGGGCCGCGATGGCTTTGGCGAAGGTGCTTTTTCCGCACGACGAAAAGCCGTCGACGGCAATGATGATCCTGTGTTTAGTGTCCGACATTGGGGAATATATCAAAGAAGGTCGATAATATGGTGTAAATGCCTAATATGCCGATGATGAGTCCCGCGACGTGGTTGATCGTGAGCATGTGCCGCGGACGGAAGCGGCGGCGGAAGAGGTTGATGACGAAGGCCAGCAGGGTCCACCACGCCACCGCGCCGCCGAAGAACCCGGCGATGACGAACAGCGAGCGCATGAAGCCCCCGAAGGTGTGGTCGGCCATGTCGCCGCCCGAAATCTTGAACACCGCGAAGAAGGCCAGGATGTAGGGGATTACCATGATGAAATTGGCGATCGTAAGCCCGAAGATCGAGGCGAAATCCTGCCACAGCGAGGTTTTGCCCGCGCGGTTGCGGCGGATTTGCGGCACGGGATTCTGTGCGAAGATGAAAACGCCGACGATCACCACGAAGATGCCGCCGATCACCCGCAGCAGCGTGTTGTACTGTTCGATCTGGGTCTGGAGCATCGAGTAGAAGAACAGTGCGGCCATGGCCATGAACGTATCGGCGCAGGCGACGCCGATGCCTGAAACGATGCCCGAGCGGCGGCTTTTCGACAGCGTGCGCTGGATGCAGAGCACTGCCACGGGACCTACCGTGATCGAAGCGGCGACGCCTACGCAGATGCCGCGGAACAGGGTTTCGACGATTTCAAATGCCATTTTTTCGGTTTGCTGCGCGTCAGCGACGCACCTGTTACTTACTATCGCCCCTGCGCGGAAGACGGCCCGGAAAAAGGCGTTGTCTTCGGCTCTGCGGCGGCTTTCCGTATTTGCGAAGCAAAGATACAAAAAAGCTCCGACATCCGCCTATGAAAAGGCAAAAAAAGGGTGCGGCGGGTTGTCCCGCGGGTCGGATATGTTGATAAA